>Ga0210059_1016030_pt1 | contig 10852 bp, 9 predicted proteins | sample Ectturendosymbi2_FD_188042 | JGI IMG/M metagenome (GOLD analysis project Ga0210059, IMG submission 188042) | Ecteinascidia turbinata endosymbiont from Florida, USA - Sample 2 (SPAdes) (version 2) | ecosystem: Host-associated > Tunicates > Ascidians > Unclassified | place: Key West, Florida... | reverse complement strand
GGGCTGTCCCCGTCACCACAGATGCAGCAGCAACAAACGCAGCAGGTACATCCGAACCAAATGCTTAGTCCCCAGAATGTGCCCAGTTCCTATGCCGGCGTAGTAAGGACTACAAGCATGTATCAGTCTCAACAACCTCCCCCAGCTCAAGCTGTTCGCGCTGCCAGGCAAGCTGAAGAGGTCGCAAGAGCGCAAGCTACCAGTGCTCCTAGGCCGTCGATGCCTGGCTTTCCGAGGCAGATGAATCCCAACCTGCGTCATATGCAGTCTGGTGGCAACATGCCAGCCCAGTGGGTCGGACAGCAAAGGCCACAGAACGCACAGGAGTTCCAGAGACGGGGCATTATGCAAAATACTGGTGTAATCACTTCCGGAGGGAATGGTTTGCAAAACATGGTCAACGTTCAGAATCCTGCCACTGCTATGGTTGGTGGCATTGGACCTCGTAAAACAGAAAGTACTGTTGGACAAAACACTCAACAGCAAAAGCTGGTAAATCTCATAAATAAAAATCCGCACTTAGCTGCCCAAGTCATCAAGCAAACAAGACAAAGGCAACAACTCAGTGTGCAGCAGCACGGCATGGTATAGTGTTGATAGTGTGTTGCAGTTGAATGCAGATTTGTCTTCATAATCCAGTTCCACGGTTTTCACCTCGCGCGAAATATTGTTTTCAACCTAATTTAGCGAATAAGGGTTTTGCAAAGCCCAATCTCGAAGGATTACTCCTTCAGGAAAAGCTTTAATGGTTGTTGTCTCACAAAAAAAAAGAAAAAACCTTCAACAATTTCTGAGGTGCCGATAGTCTTCAAATAATTAAGAGACTTTAAATGGTATTTGCGAGAAATCTTGGCTACATTACCACTGCCTAACTAGTAATACATGGAAGTACACCAGGTGTTACTTCAGTTTTCCGAGTTTCACAGGTCCATGTTGTACATTACGTGATCAATGCTTAAAATGGGCAAAGCAAAGGGTTTCTTTCTCAAGTTCATAGCTGAAGTTTTCTTGGTCGCAGATTGCTGTTCCTTTTAAAACCTCTTTCTAGATCAGACTCTTTTTTGCAGTTCTGTGATTAATTGAGTTCGAATTTACCGTTTTGGGGTTGATAATGGCGTTTCAATTTGTTTTTCTTGAGCACAGTGGCCTGTGACTTTAATTCCTGTGTCAGTGACGAAGTACGTGTCAGAACACTGTTGTTAAAACATAGCTTTCTTCAATTTTTCCTTTTTTAGGGAGCTTCAAAATTTACCTGCTTTTGGATCTGAGACCAAACTTATGATTGACCCCCAAATTATAAAAATGAAATGTTTCGGTGCTGTGGATGTTCGTCTATTTTTGACAAAAAGTTTTCAGTAGTCCTCTTGATATCCGTGGGACCTAAGCCAATGGCCTAAGTACTATAACAATTGGTGAATTATCCCCTGGATAGCTTCAAAACTCACCGAAAATATACGGCACGGTCTGAATAAGTTCGAGCTTTGGCCACCAAGAATTTAAATCGATGCTACTTTATAGACCAACGTTTAAAGCTGGAGTAAAACGCCTGTTCTGACGTACTCTCCAAATTACAGGAATATATGACATCTTGGCGGGCGTTAGTTGACCACATCTGCTCTCGACCTTTCTAAGCTTCTAAATTGCGGGTATTATAGTCTTTTGCCGTGAAGCAAAACTCAGGGCAGTAAGCAGTTGTGTAAGGTATGTCGTCAGTGCGCGTTATTTCCATGGTGTGTGCTAGTAGTAATGTTTCGCAAAACAAAGTTCCTTCCGTCTCATGTTATATTCCAACGCATTTTTAAGGTGGGCCAGAGCGGAATGGTGGGTTCCGGTTCACCGATGGGCCAAGCTGGACCGATGCAAAACAGCCAGCAATTGGCGCAGAACATAGCAATGCACACAATGAACCAGCAAACGCAGGGTACCATGGCAATGCAACAAATCCAACAGGTACAAGGGTACGCTGAACTGTATGTTGTAAACGGCGAAAATCGGAAGTGTCCGCGTTGCGTGAACTACGTTGCTTTAACATTTGCTTAGTTATTTGTTTCTTGTGATATGTGTTAATAACAGGGGCGTAAAAGGGGGTAAGAGGGGAACGATTCCCAGGGTACCGGGGCGCTGATAAGACCTAACAATGTCACAAGTACTTCCTTCAATACAGTACATTTGCTTCTGGAAGACCTCAGGTTCGAACATGGGAGCGCCAAACTTGTTGCCCCGGACGCCATCAAACCTCGTTACACCACTGGTTAATAGTAATGTTGTTGATTCAAAACCTTAAGTATGACTGCCGTAAGGTAGAAGTGCGAATTGATTCTTCGAATTACTGATTTTGAGTGAGTTCTTGTTACCGTTTCGGTTCATATACCTTGTGTTATCATTAATATGATTTCTTGCAGCCTCATCAAAGCACACTGATGAACATGCAAAACATGCAGTGGTCGCAGCAGCCGCAGCAACAACAACAACAGAGTGGAATGCAACAAATAAGACCCCAGCAGCAATACCAAGCACCAGCTCCACCGTATAGCCAGGTACGCTGTCTTCGCAGTTTGAGGCATCCACACTTGGACTGAAAACCACTGGTTTCGAGTAAAGCATGTTGGTTTTCCTGTTATGTTGCTAAGAGTTTTGGTGTGGAGCTCACATGCAGTCTTCTCCCGTGTGTGGAAAGTTGAATAGTGGCCGAATGTATGTCAGCAAATCATTAACCTTCATCACATCACGGTGAGTACTGATGGACTCTTTGGCGTTCTAAGGTGGAAGCTGGGTTGAAAACGCTCCAACGCTTCTTTGACGCGAACTGCGACGGCCATGCCAGCTATGTGTTTTAGTGGATTTCGGTAGATTTTTGATGTGTTGGTATAGTTTCTAAGCAGTTAAGTCGCAAGTTCCTTTTCAGGCTATGGCCCAGCGGATCGTGTCGAATAGTGTGAACCCAAGCATTCCCGGTCAAGGAAGAATGCAGTCGCAGCAACAACTGCAACAGCGGATGCAGCAAGTTAGAAATGTAAGATGTTTTGTCGGTCTTCGCGTACTGAGTTGTATGAATTGACATGCGGATTATAATTTTTTGTTTGTTAGTGTTCGCCTTTGACAGCGACACGTCCACTTGAACCAAGGTGTTTACAGATGATGTATTGCTGTGTTTGGAAATGTGTAATACCTACTTAGATTTCATGTGTTCGTTTAAACGGCGTGGTGTTTTGCATAGGCCTATGAAACACCCAAGTGATTTAAGGAAAAAACTTTGGCTTATAATTTAAAATTAACACGCGCGTGTGCGCTGAATAGAAGGTGAGCTGTTACAGTATGCTAGAATATTGTTTAAGAAGTTTTAGTGGAGTGAAACTTGTTTTTTCGTGATTTTCAGCGATTGCAAAGCCCAAACATGAGCGGTCAACTCGGCCAGGGTATGTCAAACGCCGTGATGAACATTCCTGGCCAGACGCCAATGATTGTACAACAGCCTGGCATTCCCGTTCAGCAAGGCATGATGAACACTCAGACGGTCAATGCGGCGAACATGCAGGGTGCGAACGTGCTGCAGAACACTGCTGCTCGGCCCCCTTCAATCTCAATGAACCAGACGCGCAGTATACAAATGACGCCCTTGTCGCAAACGGTCGCGCGAACAACGCAACTGTCGATGGGCAAAGCGGGCGCCGCGAACATGATGTATAACAGCACGGTGGGCGGCAACGTAGACCAGCACTTCGGCACCGGGCAAGGAAACATGCTGCCTGGCTCGTTTCAAGCGCGGACCATGGCTAACAATATGGTAAATCCAATGAACTTCGGTAACGCAAATGAAAATCAACTAGTTACTGGGCCTGGCATGGTCGGGGCGCCAGACACCCTAGACTGATGTTCATCAGTTGATACGACCCATCCACCCGTCATATGCGTGACGTCATATATTTTCACGTCCCGAATCCAGTGTTGGAGAGAACGCATCGTTTAAATCCACCGATAGAAAGCTATCTTGTTTTACTGCTGTTTTCTTAATTTATGCAGGCATTTGTCGACGTGTACAGTTCGTTTTCATCTGTGCGCAGAATGAGCAACAGTTTTTCTACAAGCCACAAATATTAGTCGTTCAGTGACGTCGTGTTACTTCCATTTCGTGTTTGGGTTCCGCCCGGAACGCGCGGCAGCCACAAAGAACTACTTTATTTTTTACACAACAAAACTTCCTCTCGGGACCCCGACTGGAATTGTGATAGCCATTCGTGGCCGCAAGAAACGATTGGTTTGCGTGCAGATGAGCATGCTGCCGTTCAGAATCAGCGTCTCCTGCACTCGACCCGAGATAATTCGCGTATTGTTGCTAGCGTCAGATTTTGTTTCCTCTATTTCAGCGCGATTTCGCCTTATACGACGTGATGTTTACTATGCTGTTATCTCGTGGCAATTTTCCCGCTTAGCCGTAACAGTTTCGTCGCTTTGTCAGGCCTCGTCTTGGACTTCCAAACTTTGATCGGTGGCATGTGGCTGCCAAGCCGACGTGTGCGCGCCGTCTTGAGTGCTCTTTCCGTGTGGAGTATTTATTTTTGTACAGTGAGCGACCGCCAGTTGCACGCCAGACGCTATGTAGCGAGGTCCTAAAACTGTGTTACACATTCGACGTTAGCGCTGAATCCGTATTGTGGCGTTAAATGGAACTCGGGATGCGGCAGAACTCACCGGACCGCACGGACAGGTCGGCTTATTTCTCACAACGGATGGTGCCGGTTTTGTGGCAGCCACTTAAGTCAAATCTTGCAAATTTGCGCACTGCCCTTTACGAGTTTCTGTGGATTGTGGCTGTGTTTTTTCTTTCGAGATTTTCTGGGCACGACTCGACTGTTCCGTTGTATGCAGTTCCTTCGGTGGCCATCAAAGTACTGAATGTCGTGGGTTGGTGCCCGTCGACTTCGCGGCCCCGTTGGAGCGACCGGCTGGTGCCGATTTTCTTCGGGGTTGTGATAATGAAATCGTGCAACTCTTTATAAACCATTTTTCGTATTTGTTTCTCTTTTTAAAATTATATTAAACGCCTGAAAATAAAGTGTACATTGAATCGGTTTTTGTTTTCGTATTGTTGCGTCATTTGCAGATGGCAAGTTCCTGTTGCACGTTTGTGCCAGTCCAGGTAGTCGTAAGGCTGCGCTGTACCGTCCTTTGTTCAGTGAAGCGGCATTTCATTTGCCTGCGTCGCACACTCGACGTAAATTATTGCCCTTGGCGACATAATGTTGCTGAACCGTTAATGTATTGCTGTAGCTCGACCGTAGCGGCTGCAGAATAATGCTTGCAGGCTAGTCGTCAAAATACAGTGCTTAGACCCTGGCTCCGTGTGGCAGCAGCACTTCCCACGTTGTTTTGATTGCGCGAGGATTCTCCGACCAACGAACTCGGTTGTGACTCCCCTGCCATTGGTCCATCGAGAAGCAAGAAGCAACCGGAAAAGCAAAGCTTATAAATCCGTCTTCGTGAATTAACATTACAAGGTACAGCACGCATGTATCTGAACTACATGTCTGGATTATGGCAATCATACGCATATGAATAAATAAACATCTTTGTGTAGGGATACGTTGAATTCTTGTTGAACTGCTATACGTCTTATATCTTCGCTACCCAGCACTTGCGCATTACAAGAAACTTAAAGTGATCCTGGATCGACGTCGATTTTTTCTGAACAGTCTACATGTGAAATATTTAACAAGTCTGTGAAGGAGAAAAACCAAGGCAGCCTCTGTCAACTACTTCGCCATTGTGATTCTGGCGAAAATTTGCTTCTGAAAGAGTCGCAGCTGCCTGCATCGCTCAACAATTTATTTCAGTTACAGCTACTTACGAAGCTGCGTTCGATTGCTTATACAAGTTGCTGGTAATAGCTGTAACTCTTCCTGTCACTAGCGCTTCATGTGAGAGAAGTTTCTCAAAAATGAGATTAGTGAAAGCATTTCTCAGAAATTCCATGATCACTGAAAGATAGCAGCGATGCTCTATTTTCAGTTGAAAGGGTACGAGCTGAAAAAATGGATTTAGATGGCTGCGTTGATGGATTTCATTATTTGACAATCGACTTGATAGGATTGAGTTACACGGAGTTGATATGAAATTGTGACGTAGACTGTACAGGGCTTTGTGTGAAAATCATATTGCTCATTGTTTATTTGTCTGAATCTTTTCGTTTATTTGAGGTAATGCGTGTTTCGCTTATGAGGGAAGATAGCCATAAATCAGTGGTTCTCAAGCTTTTTTGGCCGATGGACTATCTTCTTAAAAAAATATCAGATGGACCACTTTGCAATGCTAACATCTAGTGAACAACTAGTCGAAACTGTATTGTACGTAGGCCAGTGACCGGTTTATCAAAGATTTATGGAACTCTCAGTGGATAGGTGGACTACCTGGACCCCGTTGAGAATCACTGCGATAAATTAACGCAGTATTTGTAAGTCTGGTTTTGAGGATCAGTTAGAGCAGGGTTTCTTAACCTGGGGTGCTGAAATCAATTACACAGGGAGCTGTAGAAGGTCACGTATGTGGCGGTCAAAGGTTTGTCCATGAGCTTTCCTTTATTTTCTTATTGTTTTTGTCAATGCTACTGTCATAATTGCTGTTTTTGTTTTGGAGAATGAACCGAGCGTATGATCAAGATGTACTGCACTTGTCTTTATCTTTATAGTAACCAGGTGTTAGCCAATGGTAGGGGGTGCTGGACTGCTTAGGCGTGACCAAAAGGGGTGCTGATGTAGAAAAAGGTTAAACACTGAGTTAGAGGAAATTTAGTGTAACGACTTTGTTGGGAATATTCTGCAAATTAAGTTTTATGCCTGCTGTTACATCTTGCTGTCAGGTACACGCCCGAAACGCCGATACACACATACCTGTCTGCGGTACGACTGTTACTTGAGGGCCCACTGGCGCCGAAACCTCGCTGTTGTTAACTGCATAGTGCATTTGAATATTCCTTACCCTATCCACGCTGCAGATTGGTATTACACTTGTGACAGTAGTTGCATAGCAGTATTACACCACAATCACAAAGTGTCCGTAACGTACCATAAATACGGATATGTCACTCGTCACCAATTTGTTGGCAGATGGCTTCTTTTTTTCAAAATTTTGTTTTGTAGAAGAATATTTTGATGAAAGTAGTTGACTATTAACAGCCTACTTGTCTCTGTGTCAGGATGGAACGCGTTGGAACATATTTCACTCTCATGTGAATACTTTTCACTTCCGTGCAGCTGTTTTCGTTCGTGTGGAGCCGGCTCAACTACGTACGGGAAATGGTTTTCCGTTTTACATGTGTAGTGCTGTGGTAGTTACATGGTTAGCACAGAGTATTCGACACAGGATGCATGTGTGCGATTGCGTCTAGTGGCGTTTCGGTGTCTCTAGCAGTGATGTCGTCGAGACCGTCATCTCCGAGACCGAGACCTGGCTCAAATTTCGAGACCGAGACCTCACATTTCTCTGATGGTAATTAAAGCTAACTCCTTGAATAATGCTGCAACAAAATATCTGGCACATTTCCAAATATCAAGATAATAAAAATCATCCAAGATTTGTGCAAACGGCCAAATACTACAAACGTTCATTTTCACTTTCCTCTTAGTAATTTACAACCTCAAACCTGTGGCCTTGTTTACAAATTCCATGAAGAAATGCATGGACATTGAAAATGTTGGCAGCGTTTAGAGGGTCTAAGCATTTTTCACTCGAAAAATGTCGGTGAACCAATTGAATATTCGAGGTGTTTGCCGTTGCCACGCTTCAATAAATTTGTTTTGACTCAGAAAAATTTTAATTCTTTTGTTCGTTACAAAACAATACCAACCCTTCTGTGTAAGGACAGGAGGTGATGCCCTGATGAACGCCCCATATTCTGGTCTCCTACCTAGTATTGAAGAAGGCCATGTTATTTGAGAAAGTGGAGAAGAGGCGAATCATTACTTTTTATTTTCAAACGAGCAAAGTCGATGTAGGCGAGTGCATACAGCCCCAGCAGCACTGGTCAAAACAGCACAGCAAAGTGGTAACTCCATAGGAAAGGTTGCTTTCCGTCATTCAACTTTTTGCCAAGGTGTTTTGTCGTTTATATCATTTGTCAATTAAGTAACAAACTTCTGAAGTTTTTTACTATCTAACACTTACCTGTTTCACTACATTCTTTTTATTTAACATCGGGCATCTGCATTGACACTCAAATTTCTTCGCCACATATTTCGTGTATTTTGGCTAACAAAGCTTTGCAATTTTTTGTAACGTTACGTACACCTTTCCTAATTACTTTTCTCCTCACACGACAAGTAATTGAGTAAGAAATCTCCAAAGATTTAGAATGAAGAGGTGATAAATTTAGATATTAAAAAAACGAAAGCACTACTTTAAATTTCAAAACGCAAAATTGTAATTAGATTTTCATCCACCCAAACTTGCTCACTTTGTCTAAAACAAGTTTTAAAAATGTTGCTCGTGATTCTGCTGTTGACACAAAGAAAAAAATATTTAGGCCTATTAGAGTAATACTTTTTTGGCACAAATTAGGTTTACACTTTGAACGAGCGAGGTAATATCCCACCGCATGCTCTACTGCAGTGGCGTAGCGATGTTGATGTCGCCCGGGACCGACCATAAAAATGCTTCCTCTTTCCACTCCTCACATTTGCTTACAACAATATAAAATGAGAGAAAAGTAGTATCAAACTGTATGTTTAAAGGTCCAGCTCTATTTCTTTGTTTTTTACCTCCATTTTATCAATCAAGCGCATTTGAAGGTCCATCTCTTTTTACCGTCTGTATGTTTAAAGGTCCAGCTCTATTTCTTTGTTTTTACCGCCATTTGCATCATTAAAATTTCCCGTATCATACTTGCTGCATGGATTTAATTTTTCGAAACTTGTTGTCAACACTAATTTTTACGTTCTGAAATGCTAGTAATTCTCACATTCTTCAATACCAGGGACGTACACTCTAAGCGTGCGGCGCACACCCAAACAAACTGATGGTGACGTGACTTGTTCCAGATCGTGCGATCAAGGAAAAATCTAGCCAGGGGTGGCAAAATCTAGTCATCTATTATGAGCAGAGATAATTGAAAAGATGTGAGGAAATTATTCAGACTGATTAAAATTTAAGCCTTCTTAATTTCATCAGCTAAGTCTCACGCCCCATGAGATTCTTCGTTGGCAAATGAGGGCGACACAGCCGATATTACTAGCGGCATGGTTCCAGCCAGTTTTGCCAGCTGGTATACATATATACCAAATTTGAAAGATTTTGTATATTTTCAAGGTGCTTTGTATATGAATTTTTGGAATATACAAAAAATATTTTGTCGGAAGGTTGATTTGAGACTTTATACCAAATTATTTATTATATTACAAAGCGTAAGCAGAGAAACCACAGTGGTTTAAAAGCTCTGTGTGAAAATTTTAGTGATTTTGCTTAACATGAGAGTGAGCGTGCGCTTTGGGTAAGCGGAAAGCAAGACTGGAGGAGAGCTGAGAAGTTCTGAAACAAACGAGCTTAGCTCTGGGCATGTGGTTTTAGTCATTCAATGCATCCAAAGATTGGAACGGTACATGTGAGACTCAGAAGATTAAAAGAGCGACTGATAGAGCTTGCACGGCTTGCAAAGCAATATTCTACTAGTTTTGTATCCCTTCTGCAAACTGCGCAAGAAGAAAAATAGCAAGCCGCGGCCCGCTAATATACATCATAATAACGCCGTAGACCACAAAAGTAATGAAAATGCAGTTGCAGATGTTGGAGGGTTGAATTTTCCAGTAGTTAGTAAATCTGTCACCACTAAAGTTAGGAAAGTAGAAATTAAGATTGCAGCTTCATGATGCCACTGCCCAATAGCAACTGTTAGTCATCTTAGACGAATTATGTGGTTGAAATGAAAATCGTGATGCTCGTGGAGATGCTCATGGCATTTTAGATGCGATTCAGTCTTTCACATTTTTCTCTTTTCTAATATTTTGGAAGGTTATTCTCCAAGAATCACATGAGGCTCAAACTAACGTGCAGCAAAAAGGACTGTCGTTAGCGCAATGTTCTCACAAACTGAAAGCGTTAGTCGCTTTTTTAACTGAAAAACGAGATGATCTGGTCAAACAGTCCATTGATACCGCGTTAGAAATATGTAAAGAGCAAGGTGTTCCTGTTGAAGAACGGAGAGTGCGCAGGAAAAAGAGAATGGCTGGAGAAAACGCGGAAGACGCAGGTCTAACCATTGTTGAAGAAGTGAGACGATGTATGTTTGAAGCTTTGAACAGATACAAGATAGAAGCAGAAAGAAGATTCAACGGAATTACTCAGTTGAATGATATGTTTGCATTTTTGAACCCACACGAGCTTCTGCAAAACAAAAACCACGAGACTTGTTTCAATGCTCTTAGAGCATATATGAAGACGAAATTGACTTTTCGGAGTTGATTGCGGAAATTGATAGATTTAAACGGCTCGTACGAAGCAAAGGTACCACATTCGAACGCAATGCTGCTGCGGTTGACGTTTCAGAATGGTTAACAAACTGTCGTCTACTCGACTCCGCATTTATGATTGTGTCTACTATATCTTACCATTGGTGTTTCAATTGCCGGTTGCGAGAGAAGTATCTCTGAGCTCAAATGTATAAAATCCTATTTGCGCTCTATATGGGCACCTCGGGAAATGAAGCACGCACTCAAAATGAATGTCCCAGGGTGCCTATAGGTATTGCATCGTATTCGTATACTGTGATTGTACCATGTACGGTATTGTACGATGTTCTGTCGTAAGATCGTTACCATTCGAATAAAGAAACCATGAACAGACATTTAGTAAAGTGGAATTCATAAAG
>Ga0210059_1016029_pt1 | contig 10852 bp, 6 predicted proteins | sample Ectturendosymbi2_FD_188042 | JGI IMG/M metagenome (GOLD analysis project Ga0210059, IMG submission 188042) | Ecteinascidia turbinata endosymbiont from Florida, USA - Sample 2 (SPAdes) (version 2) | ecosystem: Host-associated > Tunicates > Ascidians > Unclassified | place: Key West, Florida... | reverse complement strand
CCTTCCCCCGACCTATATTTTTCATATTTTTGATATTTTTGATATTTTTGCATTATGGTACTTTTTTCATTTTCACGTCAATTTTTTCAATTTTCAATTTTATATTTTAAGTTAACTTGTTACTTTGAGGTTTTGTCTAAGCCTGTCACTTCATACTCTAACCTGTCACTGATTGTCGAACCCCAAGGCGCGCCCTGGCACGTTTTAATCCGATAAGCAAATATTCACGCAACCCGCGAAGATCACTTCACTTGAATATCATTCGAGATGACCATGTGGATGTTAGTATCAAAGCAAAACGTTTACAGTTAGTCAGTTTCACCCTGCTCTGTAACAAAATTAATACAATCGTATCATTTTTGCAGAGCAGCATTTTAACAAAGTTCGTCTGCCTTTTTACGTCATCGTCAACATTTCATATCTTACGACTTCTTTTAACGAAAGTAGCAATCATTGCAAACTTCGAATGTTAGATACATATATCTCATTAGCAGTTTAAATTTTCTTTACTTCCGAATGTTATTCACTTCACTTGAACATCATTCCATATCCATGTGGATTTTTCAAAGCAAAACTCATTAACAACCTGCTAACTTCATCAGTCTCCTTTGCGTAGCATCCGCCTTTGAACTTTTATCGTGTTTTAACAAAAGCAAACAAGGGATTACTCATTACGGTTGCTTTAAGGTAAAATGTGAACCACTTTACAGTTAGTCAGTTCCAGCCCGCTTTGTAACAAAATTAATATATCCATGTCATTTTTGCAGAGCAGCATTTTAACAAAATTTGTCTGCCTTTTTACGTCATCGTTAACATCTCATATCTTACGACTTCTTTTAACGAAAGTAGCAACCACTTCAAAGTTATTTTCATTATTCATTTCACATTTCAGAAATAACGTGCTACGATCGTTACATCATAACCTGCCACTGATTGCCGAAGGTGGGTCAGTGCATGCCATCTTTTGCGTAGCATTCTTCCTTGAACATTTAGCGTGTTTTAACAAAAGTAAACAAGGAATTACTCAAAAACCTTTTCTATTGCAATAGGTATCCACAATGTGGAAACCACTTCGCATGCTCAACAAAAAGGTCGTCATCAGTTTTCCAGCATGACAAACCACCGTCACAGTAATAACACTTCAATCGATCGCCTTGACCCAGCCAGAAAAATCCAGCTTTGGACATCTCGCTCGGCTACAGATTGGGGTGATGATGTGGCCAGTTCGAATGTTTGATACATATATCTCATTAGCAGTTTAAATTTCCTTTTCCTCCGAATGTTTTTGCTTTCTGTAAGTTTTGTTGTTCCTTTGTGTAATGTTACTTCGTTCATTAGCCAACGATTTCAACCATCGCATAGCCTATGATGATTTCGCACAAACGAACCAGACCGTGGTCTCGAGTTCGCCAACAAGCTTTTTCAACGCTACTTTAAGAAGAAACAGATTCACTTTTTAACGGTACGAAATCAAGAAACAGAATCTTCCATCACCGAGCGACTGATCAGAACGCTTTGGACTCGAATCTGGCGATACTTCACATTCAAAGACACCGAAAGACACGTCGACCTATCGCAACACGTTATCTCTGAAATATGAAATTAATAATGAAAATAACTTTGCAGTGGTTGCTACTTTCGTCAAAAGAAGTCGTAAGATATGAGATGTTAATGATGACGCAAAAAGGCAGACAAATTTTGTTAAAATGCTGCTCTGCAAAAATGATACGGTTATATTGATTTTGTTGCAGAGCAGGCTGAAACTGACTAACTGTAAAGTGGTTCACACTTTACCTTAAAGCAACCGTAATGAGTAATCCCTCGTTTGCTTTTGTTAAAACACGATAAAAGTTCAAAGGCGGATGCTACGCAAAGGAGACTGATGAAGTTAGCAGGTTGTAAATGAGTTTTGCTTTGAAAAATCCACATGGATATGGAATGATGTTCAAGTGAAGTGAAAAACATTCGGAAGAAAAGAAAATTTAAACTGCTAATGAGATATATGTATCTAACATTCGACGTTTGCAATGATTGCTACTTTCGTTAAAAGAAGTCGTAAGATATGAAATGTTAACGATGACGTAAAAAGGCAGACGAACTTTGTTAAAATGCTGCTCTGAAAAAATGATACGGTTGTATTAATTTTGTTACAGAGCAGGGTGAAACTGACTAACTGTAAACGTTTTGCTTTGATACTAGCATCCACATGGTCATCTCGAATGATGTTCAAGTGAAGCGATCTTGGCCAGTTGCGTGAATATTTGCTTATCGGATTAAAACGTGCCAGGGCGCGCCTTGGGGTTCGACAATCAGTGACAGGTTAGAGTATGAAGTGACAGGCTTAGACAAAACCTCAAAGTAACAAGTTAACTTAAAATATAAAATTAAAAATTGAAAAAATTGACGTGAAAATGAAAAAAGTACCATAATGCAAAAATATCAAAAATATCAAAAATATGAAAAATATAGGTCGGGGGAAGGGAGGTTGGGAAAATCCCCTCGCTACCCGATCTACCCGATCCCGATCCGACTCCAAACTCCAAAAAATGCCCACCCTGACCCCCTTCTATTACTACTACACCCCTGTACAAATCGATCAAAGGTAACAGTCGTTTAATAGAAATAAGTGAAAGTCTGTTTCTCTGAGTATAAGGCTTTATATGTGTCATGTGTTCATACGAGATATTTCTAAGATTTTGTTTGATTGCAAGAGGCTCTTATTTTTTTTATTCTGACACAAACCATAAAATAACTGGGCATGGATTCTGCTTGTTTCTCTATTTTTCCATCAGGTGCACTCTTCTTATAACATTAGGCTGGAAATCGATTTCGAGCTCATCTGCAAGTGATAGCAGAATATTTGCCATGTAATCATAGTCCGTCCTATATGTCAGGGGTACCGAACTGCTGCTCGTGAGACTCCCGAAAAATTATATATTTGTTTTTCATTTTATATTTTTAATGCAAAGCGCAGAAACATTGTAAAGTGGTGCTGTGGTAGCTAGCATGCCGTACCGTGTTACTTTTGCAAGTCTTTTCAAAAAGAATTATGATGTCACAGAAGCCTAGATTGCAAATAAATTCGTGTTTTCAGATTTTCAAGTTGCGGCTCTTTGTAACTTGGGTTTTACGATATGCGGCTCATACATAAAGCAGGTTTGGCCACCCCTGCTATATGTCATCCCTGCTACACGAGGGTTGTCAAGCAGCACCCACGAGCCGAAAGTGGCCGGCTGCAAGGTTTTATCCGACCCACGACATGACTCTGAAAATTGTAAAAATTACCAACAAAATCGTTAACAGGCCTTTATAAATACAATTAAGTGTCGCTTCAAATTTTACCACTACGTTATTCTATATCCACGCTTTTTGTTCCTGTCTGGGCAACACTCTCGCCTGTTTTTTTAAGTTCTTTGAGTTCCAGTATTCATTCCATTTTCTCATTTTTCTCGCCAAACTGCTAGAAATTAAGCACACGTAAAGCATGCGTAGAGAGAACGTGTTTGGGGAGAGTTTCTGCGACTTTGGCCACTGGATTTGACCAAACGGCTTTCAAGGAAATGACCTTTTTCTTTCAAATAAAATACAAAATAGATGATCACCTTCGACAGACATTTCCAACAAAACAAACAACGATGCTCCAGTTTTTTCGTGCTATACACGAGTGTTAATAAATGTGCTGCACTGCATTTCCTGTTTATGCGTGTCTGATTTCTGCGACGCCGGTTATAAATGCTGCCCCTTATTAAATCCATGAACGCTTGGCACGAAGATGCATTTAATAAGCGGGGTCTGCGGCATAATGAAACGCTATTTACAAAATAAAGGAGTAAGGAACTTGGGCCTGATCCGACCTCGTGCATTTTGGCTGCTGATAGACGCATGAGTCAATTTTTTGGCTCAATTTTTACTTTTATGAGTTAACTTTTGCTTTAGGGGAAGTACAAACTCGCAGATCACTCGGAAGGACTTGGCGGTCCACATATGGCCCGCAGACAGAAGATTGGACACCCTGCTGGTGCATAGATTTTCACGTACAATGATCCTTTTCCTATACGCATTCACGAAGGTGAATATGAAACCTATGTGTGATTTGCCATCAACATTATATTGGCCAAACAGTGAACAAATTTTCCACGAGATGTTCATCACACCAAAGCAGTTGGAACAAACCAGATGATAAGGATGACAACGACCAAATAGACTTATCGAGGCACTGTTCAGTGTTCCATGACATCACAAATAAACCATCTATCCACCTGTGTATGAAGGTTACACTGTTGCATTTGTAGGACAATGCAGTTTCCACTACCTGGATACCTATGAAGGCAGATGGTTTTCAAACTTAATTCACAAATTGATATTCAAAGCATTATCCTTCCTCGTGTAAAATAATTTTTGCAGACTTTGCCTTGTTCAATGGTTGTCCCATTCAGCATTTCCAACTTGTTTTGAACTTCCCACGCAGCTGCCGATGTTGACAACTCGCTTCACAGTGTTTAGCATTTGAAACTTTTCGTAGAGGGCGTCTGCCAACGCTACGAACGCAATACTGCTTGCACATTCTAACAACGCTCTGTTTGATTCGTGGCGGCGAGATACCGTCAATGCGGGTTTGTGTCGTTGCTCGGTGATTGGAGTCAGACAGTTATCCAATTTTAGCGAAAGCAAATATTTAGGAACGACGCATTTTCCAGTTTTTTTTATTGCCGCAGCTTGTGCTTTGATTTGTTCATTGTAAGTTCAGTCTTCAGTTTATTTACCACGTGAAATTGATTTCCTATTAAAATATTCGCAAATGCATCACTCATGTGGCCTTTGTGAAGAGTAGTTACTTCAATACAGGCATTTGCATTGCAAGTTTGGATCACTGCAAAGTGAAGAAGGCAAAGACCAGTCTGCTGATTCCTTGTAGGCTTACAGCAAATCAAATCTTTTGATTGCAGGGTACACAATGGCTCGCAGTATAAAACGGGTGAAATGTCTCGTGCTTTTTTTACAAGCCCCAAAAACTTCATCAGGACCACTTGCTGGTGACGTCACACTGCACAAGAAAAATCTCAAACCAAAAGTACCCAATTTTTTTAAAACGCGAATGTAGAAGACTTGCTGCATATTTTGATGCTTCGATTAGCTCTCTAGCGCGATCATATGGTAAAGTATGGCTGAAAAAGCTCGAGCAACTGTAATGACTTTCGTGGTTCTTAAAGAGTTTTGAACTGATTTGAATTGCGCCTATTTTCAGCGAGCAACCTCCAGTACAATAAGGATATTAGAGTAACAAAAAACGCAAATGTTTAATTTGCAGGAAAAAACAAAAATGCAATAATTATTTATTTAAAGAGGAGTAGCAATGCGCAAAACGGCGGGAAATAGAATCAGACATCAATTTAAAGAAAATGCGGGGTGGGTAATAGGATTAGAAGTTCGTTGTTTTGTTGGTAGCATCTAACTCATAAACGTTCAAAGAAAGCTGAACTAATTCATCTACTTTTCTCTTGATCTACTTGCAACAAAACCATAGGTCAATTACTCCAACCCTAACTTGCCTTTCACCAGTCATTGAATATTGGAGAAAGGTCAGTTGGAAACGTGCAAAAGGAAAAGTACCAACTATCGACAACACACATAGACTTAAAGTTCAGAAATCACGGGTCCGTCTTGTTGGTGGTGGCCACTGCAGTCTTATTTTCTTTTACTTTCTTTCAAACCGTGGCTGATATCTACTGGTGCGTTTATAGAATGCGATATAGTGTTTGTAAAAAGATCCGCTCAAACGCTTCTGTCAAAAGTGTTTTCATTTCATCCTACAAAGCAGCGAAAATAAGATTTCCGTTAAATAGTACAATTGGTACAAAGACAGTAAACAAACTTTAGCCTTGCGGCAAGCTTCTGAGGAATCTGCCTGCTTTCATTCTTCTGCGACGATTAAAACTTGCAAGCATATCTATTTTTCATAGTTAAAGGCCACAAAGATGGCGGCAAGTAAATCAGTCACAGTTTATTGACGGGGAAACTATTTTCGCGTTTTCCAACGCATCATCAGTCCTTATTCAAATAAGAATTGGTACAAAGACCTAATAGATTTTCCGCTAGGTGGTGCAAAGAGCTAAACCCGAGGATTTGCGCAAATTTTTGAGGAAATGCGGGTTTTGCCGGACGCACAACTTCAAATTTCACAATTTGCAACTTCATTTAAATAATTTATTTCGTCACAAAACCAATCGCTCTTTTTGGAGATGACTTTCCTAGTTTCAAAGATGTTCCTGTAATTCACACCCAGGACAGAGGACTGTAAAATCACAGAATGCTGGAGATGTCTCGTTAAATGTAAATTCGACAGATTGCCAGGGATGATTTTTCTAATTTCGAAACTTGCTCGCAAGAGCCAGTTGATCTAAAGACAAATCTTTTCAGTAACGGTTCAATTAACTGACCAATCCTGCCATTTGACGCACCTGAATCAACAGCAGGAGCGCTCTAAAAATCTTACAACCTGCGTGAAACACTGGTTTTGCATCTCATTTTAGGAATTAGCTCCAGCTAAAATGTGCTCTAATAGCTCTTACTCACTGAGGTCTCGCCTCAGCTTGAGAAAGTCATCAAATTAGATATTCATTTCGTTATATGTAGAAGTAGCTTTTCCGGCGCCTTGTCAACACTCTCACTGCGTTTCTGCTGTGCGTGTCTGAACGTGCTACGTCAAAATTCAAGGCATGCTTTCACACGTTTCTGAACTTAACCGTGATATAAGAGGCAGAATTTGAAGGGAAAGACCAGTACTTAAATGGAGGCGTGGTAAAAACGTGTAAGAACCACTGTACTATTGCTAAAATAAAGAATGAATTAACTAATGTCAAATACATTCATTGCGCCAAAACGCATATGGCAAACAGTTCTTTTCTCAAACCTATAGAACATTTGCAAAGCTTATGCCGGTTTTCAGGAAAATCATATACCTTTTTAACGCAAAATGTTCTCGAGTTTGAAATAGCAAGTCCAGTTATTTCGGCAACAGTTGTTTTTAGTTCGAGGTTTAAGAATACCAGTAATTGATCTCAAGAATTCAGGTTCAATCCCTTCACCGAGGCGTCTCTCATGCCGAGATTACTTGCTCTACTAGGAGGCAAAGCAGTAAGTCTCACTCACTGCATGCTTAAAAAACGAATTGTGTAAGTCTGTAAGGATGAGATCACACAATTAACAAACGATGTTTTTACTATGATACTTATTCCCGATGAACATCTTCCTATCCCTGTGCCGTATTTCCAAGTTGCAGACAAGCAAAGAACTACATCTAATTTGTATAGGAGTTGAAACAGGGATTTTGAAATAGATGTGGGGAATGGTTAAACTGGTTATCGAACTAGGCTTCAGGATAAGAGGATAGGGTTAGGATTTAAGTTAAGGTCTCACTTGCGATCGTTGCGATTTAGGCTTAGATATAGCAAACATCATGACGTGTGATCACGTGATTAAATTGGTCAAAGTGAGGTCATAGAACAAAGATAATTCAAATTTTGTCTGAAGCATGAAAGCACCCACTGCGGGAATGTGGCAGCGGATGACTCTTGACTCTCCAAACAAACCTTGGCCAGTTTCATACAAAAGAAACATTTTGGAAGTTTACGTGAAGTAAAGAATGAAGGCTGACGCAGTGGAGCTGGCTTTGATATTCAATCTTTCCGAGTCGCCTTCACCTTTCTTTGTTTGCTTGGAAAACAGGCGAGTTAGCAATTGCTGACTGGGTAAACATCATCATAAGAAATTTCCTTGCGCGCCAATTCAGTTTGTACATTTTTGCACTTGCACAAAATTTTTACCTGCTCCATCTGTGACGGGTAATTTTAATTTATGCCATAAAATGCAGAACAAAGTAACAAAGGCTGCTGACTATTTTGGCTGCTGCTCAGGCTGCTGACTATTTTGAGGGACTACCGATAAAAATAGAACAAACAGCCAAAACTCCCGCGTAACGGCAAATGACGAGTGGAATATTGTTCGTCCCCAAAAAGAGCTATACTATTGTCCAGGAGTCTTGGGAAACAAATGCGATAGATCAATGAATACTGGTGAAATTCGCTGTGGCTGAAATTAGAACCTGAGTAAACAGTGGCAAAGATATACAACGTTGTGGCTCTTGTGGGAAGGTTTTATCTACTGCTGTGGCGCGTAAATCCCATATGTATAAATTTGAATAAACATCGTTTTCACCATTGCCTTCATTATGAAAAGCTCAGAAGAACGAGTTATACAAAGTGTGAAATAATTTCTTCTGCGAATAAATAGATTTGCTGAAATTCAACAGAACACAGATTGTTAGTTGGAACAATTGGACATAATTTCGTGGTACGTAAGAAAATAATTCGTTGTGAACCATAATACACTTGTATTCAGTTTATAAAACCTTTAAATTACAGTATTTTTGAAAAACCTAAAATTTGCAACTTACTTCTTCGGGTAAACTGGTGCCATCCAACCTCTGCTGTGTTCTGCAGTGAAGTGCTGGCGGTGCAAAGGATAAAAGTAATCTGCTCAAAGCCACTAGTACAGCTACGACATTTTAAAAGTGAGCGTTCGTTTTCAAGTAACAGCTTAAACAGAATGCAATACAAGCAACTTGCTGTAATTGCTACGCTCTTTTTCAATCGGAACAGATGATAGAGCCAACAACCAACGAACTCACCATTTTTTATTTTGCCGATTTTGCCCAATGAGCAAAAACCGATCATGAGAATGTGATCACTGTACTTGCAGCCGGCCTGTGTTTCTATTTTGGTCACAGTTCAATTTTTTTGTTTCTCTGTTACACTCCCGTCTCTTTAGACAATGTCCGCAAAGGATGGAGACGGCGACTTTCATCCAGCAAAGTTCATCAAATAAAGTTATTATATCAATAATGTCGTATATCTGACGTAATAAAGGTCGTTTCGCGAATAAATTATATATAAATGAAAAACTGATGATGACTGCATGGCGGATCACGAGTTTTGATTTTTATAACATGTACTTCTTGTAATTAAAATGATCAAATGCAGATGAAACTTGTTGTTTTATGCTGAAGCTTGCTGTTCAGACCAACATTGTGCGCAGCTGCATATCGCCAACATGTTTCTGTTAAAGCAGGGTTGTTTTAAGGCGTTTTGAGGACCCGATTGTGGTCCCTAGAATTGAAAATCGGGTCCCTAAAATCAGAGAAAATCGGCTCCCTAGAATCAGAGAAATCGGGTCCCTACAGATCCATACCGGGTTCCTAACATTTTCCTTTAAAAAAAACTGGTTAAAGTAAAAAAGGAACATTTTAGCCGTATCGGACATTCAAATGCTGCAACTTTAAACCTATTTTCACAAGTCTGATCTGAAACCCCGCCTTCCTAGTTTTTTTCAAACTCACATCAGCACATCAGGAAAGTTAGTGGCTGAGTCGAATGTTCTACTATTACACGTTTTCGTCCTCATTCATTTGCAAAGTTGTTTTTACCAAACTAATAGATCGCGGTTTCGCCTGTTCGGTCGGGATTCACACGAAAATAGCGTTAAAAATCCTTGGCGGCTTCGATCGTTTTCAACAAAGCTTGGTTAATCCAATTTTTTTTAAATGATGCAGTCACAGTACACAATATCGCGTAAGAAAATAAAAACAAATCTCTCGGTTATATTTAGTTAAACCTCAACAGCTTTTGTTTCTGTTATTTTTGGTTAAACCACTTGCTTGAAAAGATTTCAAGAAAACATATTTGTTTTTGAGGGAAATACCAATTTTCCGCTGCAGTGTGCTGAACGTGGTGCAAGCTCCTTCACATGTCTGGGCATGTTGTGGTTACGGTTCATTTAGCAGAGGTGAGGAGAAACTGCCTTCGGACGGAACTACCTACCGAGGCTCTGTGCAGGAAAGCAGAAAGTCGGTTTGTGGGATCATCCGCAACGATTTGTCTTAAGCTGGTGGTTTGTCCGGGGGCGAATTACTTAAAAAGCGTTTTCGTTTCTGAAAATAAGCAAAGCAGTAAAAATGCATCGCACTGTTCGAAGTAACCGGTTGTTTTAACTTTTTCGAAAATTGTAGTCGTTTTTTGTGTTCATCACAGTCTTTAACAAATGCAGCAATACTTCTCCCATAAAACTGTTCTTGGCTGCAGGAAACTTTTTGCGCGAAATAGAGGTGATTTTTGAAAGCAAAAGTGCAAATGAGCATGTTCTACTAAAGCATACACCGTATCGTTTTAACTGAATACCATTCGCAACAGCATCGTGAGAATATTGTCCGTGTTAAGAAGAAAAGAAGACATTAGACATGTGCGTCAGAAACACTCTTTCCAAGGGGAGTCAGTAGCCAAGCTTCGCGATTAAAAGATGAAACGGATTCGTTGCAACAGATTTAAAATGATGTTTCTATGGTGAAGAAAGTTTTGCAAAGTTCCTAAAGCTTTCATTTGAACGAATGCATCTGTAACGTAAGACCCAAATAACCCAAACACCATTGTTGGTGGAAGTTCTTCATATATTCAAACTAATTATGTTTACCTTCCAGTAAAACTACGCTAGAATATGATTTTTCGTTACTTCTTATGTTGATATAAAACCATTTGCAAGCTTCTTTACCATAAAACGTAAACAATTCCGCTTTATCGTTCAAAGGCCGGTCTACACTGCGGAGTTGCCAGGAGAAGCCGCGTGCGATTCTTTGTTTGTTTTGTTGCGTCGGGTAATTCTGCGCTCGTGCACGGCTTGCAAAAGATGATAACGCGCAGCATATAACAAGTTTTCTCCTGTTGCACCATCGACCACTGCACAGGATGCTGTATTGCGGTGATGTACATAAAGGTAATTGCGGCAAAGAGTTGCAAAGAGATAT
>Ga0210059_1016028_pt1 | contig 10852 bp, 8 predicted proteins | sample Ectturendosymbi2_FD_188042 | JGI IMG/M metagenome (GOLD analysis project Ga0210059, IMG submission 188042) | Ecteinascidia turbinata endosymbiont from Florida, USA - Sample 2 (SPAdes) (version 2) | ecosystem: Host-associated > Tunicates > Ascidians > Unclassified | place: Key West, Florida... | reverse complement strand
AATGAGCTACACTTTCTCTAGCACGCCGTGCGATGGAGCCTGGACTCCTGCTCCACACAGCGCTCACCTGTCCACCGACTGCGAATGCATGACGTCTCAAATGGAGATTCCCATTTGTTCTCGCCGCACAACATCTCATCAGTTCACCTGACAACAGTAAGCATACGTGCGGCGCATTGGGCGGATCACCAATGGAAAACGGAGTGGTTGGACAACATTACGAAACTCTATACTTTCATCTCCGACACCGGGCATCCACCCCCCCTGGTTCGCCCGGCTTGACCGCCTCCTCACCGCTGTTCCACTCCTGCTTGCACAAGTGAGGTATGGCCTCCGCTTCTTCCTGTGAGTATGGCGCAGTAGAACAAACCGTCGACTATGTTGTTCTACAATGTCCGATCCATCGACCTCATCATGGACTGCACGGCCTGACGGTTCTGGATGATGAGACAATCGAATGGTTTCTCAATACCTGGCCCACGATCTAATACAGTCTAGCAGTGGATTGAAAAACCTTGCTCAAAAGACGAAGAAGTGTTGCTACCGTCAAATGAGGTATTAGTTTTGTGTAGTACTGAATGGAATTACAAAAACAGCAGACATTCAAACAAATTTTCGTTGTTGGTGGAGCGGTCATTTGAACAGTTTGCAACTCAGGAGAAATCTTGTGTGACAACCAATTGCTTTGAATTTTCAGCACAAGTGTCTTGTTTTGCATATTATGCTTTGAAGAATAGGCAACTATAGGAAGTGAATAATGCCATCGAACAAAACTCAAGAATTGAAAACGCTGCCAAATAGAAAATGTCACTGGACTCCTTTTGGTAAGGAATTTGACATTGTGTTTTTGTAATGCTGTACTTTGTAGACAAATGAAACATGGTACTTCGTTTGCTGGTATGTTTATGATGACTTTGCAATGCAGCAACAAAAATGTTTGTAAGGAATTTTCGTTATTGCCACGTTGTTATTTGGATTCATAGCGTTAGTTATGATGTTTTTTCGATATTAAGTGGACAATGAAATTCATAACCAACGTATCGCTTTGTTTCATGTGAGGGTTTTTATACTTTTGGAAGTTTCTACTGCAGCTGCGCCACTGTAAAGGACCACATCAGGCAATCGTGACCTGTTGAATTGCTTCCATTTTGGCATTGCTTCAAGTCAAGTCACGAGCAAAACCCAGTACAGAAGCACAATAACATGTTGCATTCCAGTTGGTGAAGCTCGGAATTAGTATTAGAGACTGTAAGACAGGTCCAGGTGAGTTTCCCTGATCAATCTTTGTGCAATGGTGTCAGATTATGCGCAGCATGACTTGTTGGCTTCCTGTATAACAATATCGTCTTCCGGAAAGGCATATAGGCGATGACTTTTGATATTGAATTCAGCATGCCATGCCTCTGTTCCTAGACTTTCTTGCTATTTTCGCTCAGAACACAACGTTGGCCCATGATCTTTGAGGTGATTTGTTCTTGATCTGGAGTTGTTATCATGCCCTTTTTTCGTTCATTGAAGTTAAGCTTATTGTGCTTACAGTTTGTAAAATATTGGAAAATACCGTTGACAGTTTGGAAACGAAGTACACTGGATCGAAACCAAAACAAAAAGCTCACGATTTGGCGTTCTTTGGTACTTAGCTGATATTTGAAGAGATGTAAAATTGCATGATGTTGAATCAAATTAGCAGAAAATTTGGATGCCAAAACCAGTTTTTTATAGTCTTGCTTTTGTTATTTTCAAGTTAATATTTTGCGAGATTTTTTTCAACGACAGACAACAACAGACATGTATGAATTGGCAACCATTTCAAACGGATGTTTTCAGGCCTAGTTTTACGAGAAATTTAATGGTCAAGAGGCCAAGTGATCAATACTGATTGCGATCAGTGAATATTGCGCAAGCACTGCTTTGATAATGATCCTGTGAGGGCTTACATGTTGAGAACGAAATTGAAATTACGTTGTGATTTTATGGGTAGATGGAACTGCAATCTCGTCAAAAAGTAAGAACTTTTAAGTTAAACAATACTACAGATGTTATCATGGTTTGATGCGATGCAAACTTAAACTCGTTTTTTGCTGGAATTAGAATTTGCCAACGCTTTTAAATACGTTTTCACCCTAGCATCACCTCTGAATTCATAATTCGTCATTTTACTTGACGGTTTCGAGCAGTGTTTCTCAAACTTTTTTATCCCATCTCCTCCTTTTCACTCTCGACCCGTCGTTTTCGCCCACCAAGCCTGATAAAGCAAACACAAGGTAGTCAATTAAATAATTTTATTTAAAGATCGTATTTAATAGCTGAACCAAGACATTAAATAACTGAACGAAGCACTTGTATTACGGCGTTAATATTTCGTTCAGAATTCTTGTGAAAATACCTTCTAATCCAGGGCTACTGGAGCGCCGGAGCTGGGCATTTCGCCAGGATCTGGAGTTAAAAATAAAAATCAGAAGGAGCCGGAGCTCAGTTTAAAATTTAGAACCGGAGCTGGATCTATGGTCATTTGAGAGGTAGCTCCTGCTCAATCTCCCTTCCTAGATATTAACGATTTTGCCAAACAGACTTACGTGTGCTCTTTATAGCATACTAAACGCGATTGTTACGACTTACGACACCAGACTGCAACAATGCATCTGCAAGCCTTTGATGTGTATTTGGTTTAATAATCGCTAAGGCTGTAACATCGCAGCTGGCAGGCGTGGTGTTATTAGTTGAACAATGGTTCTCAAACACCGTTATAAGAACTGCATGCAGCTCCCAAACATCCTTTGTGCGGCCTTTAGCAATCTTTCTGAACAGATAAGTACCACAGCATCTTACGTTCTAGTCAGAATGATCAAACCGGGTCTGTAGTAGTGCAACGATCTTAAAAGAATGAGTAGGTAGCCTGTATAATAAAATATCCAAAACTTTTGTGGCTGTGTAGTCATGCTGTTAGCAGGGAGTATGATTCAGGTGTGATGCCAGTGCAAATTTAAGCGTAAAATGCACGGCACGCCATTGTAAAGTAGGAATTTTTATTAGAAACCATTAGGCTTACTAGCAAGATTTGCCAGATAGGCAAAGTTCACAGAAAAACATTACGTTTACAAGCAGTGGCGTAACGTGAAAGTTATAAACAATTGGTAGCAAACTAGCATTCCTTTGCATAGCAGTACATTATCAGGAGTGTATAAAAATTAATGTGGACTTGTCTTGAATTTTTCATCTGTGGAAAAAATCTGTTTTCAGCACGGTAACCATCACCCTTATTTTCTCCTTAAGCTTTGCGTATTATACTGTGCTTTACTTGCGATTCATCACTGCTTATCTTGAGTGCAAAAGATAATAAAATCAAATGTTTTCAGCTATTTTCAAAAGGTTCAATGTGAATTTCGTCTCATACTATTTCTTTGAACAAAGCGCTTTTAAAGCACATCTTCGCATTTGTGTTGATGCAAATGTGTGCGTGTTTGAAAGAGCACATGAAAGTCGACTATGCGTTTTGTGCTCTTTGCAAGGTTTGCCCGGGCACCGCTGTTAGCTGGAATCGCCAAGGCTGCAACAGGCAAAGCATGCAACGAGTGCAAACACTTGGTAAATTGGGACTGGTCTGCTTTTAAATGCTCTGACACAAATTTAGTTTTCCAAACAGCCATTTTCTTGATTCTGATCGTAAGAAATAGCAAAAGGTCCTCAGGCATTGACGGCAAAACCAGAGACTGCCTTTCCAAAAATTGTTTATATTACCGTTATCTTGAGATACGTTTCTGCTAGTGACTGTTTTCTTCATCGTTGTGAATTTTGTGATTGTTGTTTTTGCGCTGGTTTCCTCATGGTAACAGCGCTGATTAGAAAAAATACCAGATTAAATTACACCAAAAGGTTTGGTGTATTCTCTTCGTTTTGTGCACTTAATTTAATTCATTTTCTATTCAACTTCACGCACACCAAGTCAATCAAATATTAACGTGTGAAAACGACCAGAATCCGGATCTGGAGCCATGAAAAAAGAGAGCTCCGGAGCCAGAGCCCCACTTATGAAAACCAACAGCTCCGGAAGCGGAGCTGTGTCATTTTTACGATTGCTCTGCAGACCTGAATAGTCTACGCTATAACCGGTCACATAGACAATCCAAAGTAAAAATTTAACAGATATATTGCTGTAACAACAGCCTCCAACCATTATCATAGTAAAACAAAATTTGCAAGAAATTAACAAGTAGGCTACTGAAGTTAACTCAGTGATCGATTAGTAGTTGAGCATTTTCGCCCCCTTTATGTTGGTTCGCCCCCCTGTCGCCCCTTGCCATTAACAATGCCCCCTAAAGGGGCGACTCAACCCACTTTGAGAAACACTGGTTTACAGTAAACACTCTTATTTTCTATTTTCTAGAGTTCTTTTTCTCTTGCCCTGATCTTGATTTCATGTGAGCTCAAACGTGTGTTAGATATTCTGGTGTGTAACACAACGCTGATTTTTTACAAAGAGGATGCCTTCCAAAACGGAAGCTGTTTTGATAAGCTCGCTGTTAGCTGCAGTAGGTTTGGGGGTTGGTGTGCTAGTTGGACATTTTGCTCTTCCGTCTTCTCCGAAAGAGTCGTCGGAACCAAAAGAAGATCTTTCAATTCAGGCCAAATTAAAAAATGCAATGAAAAGCAGTAACATCGAGGAACACTTGAGGTACAAACATGATGATGCAAGCGTTAGTACCTTTGTACTTGAGCTCAATTTGACAAAGTTTTGATTCATTTCTAGTGTTACAAAAGTTTTTCTTATTGTCACAAATATATTTTCCGCTTGTGAATCCGAAGGCTTATCTAATAGTGAAAGTTTGGTTGACTTCGTCCTGTATATAGCTTCACACGATTTGTTGACTGGGTTGGTGGTGCTCTCTGATTGAGGCTCGCAGTTGAATCTTGTGCTTAATCACACAAAGATATATTAACAACCACGTAACCAAATCCAATTATGATCAGCTGTTTGCAAGTTTTTCGATTCATGTTCGCTTGAAACTGGTTTGTTAGAAACAAGTTTCTTTAACAAGACTTTTCCACATGTGTTTCAGGTGAAATAATGTGTTGTAGTTGACCGCAACCGCCATTTAAATGATTTCACATGTCGACGTTATATTTGATGTGTCATGTTTACAAATTTACATTGTCATGTGGTTTCTGTTATGGGAAGTACATTGATTGAACCTCACGTTACTTGGTTGATAATGCATATAAGATAACGTTAGCAAAAAAAGCTGTTTCCGGAAAATTAAAAGAAATCTGCGTTCGACTGGCATTGCACATTTAGAACGTTGTAGATACATGCATGCTTTGGATGTCGTTTGAAACAATTGATGTTTTAAAATGGAGAATCTATTATTCAAATTATTCACTATGATGTTATATATCACTGCGGACACTTGAAATCATCAAAAACTGTCCCACAATTTTTATTTGAAAAAGTGCTTCTGGCAAAGGACCACAAGTTCTATAATTCAATATTGCATTGAGAATTAGACTTGATATCTAGGTGAAAATCTACTATAACTTTGAAGAAATCTTGATAAAACACTGGGCTGTTCAATTTCTCACTTCATGAAACACAAATCTTTTCGAATATGTCTGTTGATGAACAAAATGCTTATCGCACAAATGGATACAAAACCTCACGAAACTTAGGGAGATTTACTCGATTCTATCGCTGTTTGCAAGTCTTGTGTTTCCAAAACGAAGATTGGAAAAGCATTTTTCCTGAATAATGTTTGTATCTTTTTGACGCTTGTCTCAGCTCTGCAGTAAGGACACCTTGACAAATTATTAAAGCCACACCTTGCAGACTACTTGAAATTATAGAGAACGTGCGAACGAAATCTAATTAACCAAAGACATTTTGGAAAGCAGCATTGCACTGTGGTAAAACGAAATGACCTTATGTTTGGAATGAGTAAATGGCCACCAATCTCCTCGCTTTGTGTCATGCTGAGCCATGCCCTTAAAACCCATTAAAGCACACTAAAAGAGCTGTGCAACAGCAAAGGAATGCGTATTGACGCAGCAAACTCGTGCTAACAATTTAATCAGGACCTGATCAGGATTCAGGTGCACACACCACGTAAGGGTAATGCTACGAGCAAAATGCAGACTTTTGGCCAAGTACGACGCAGAAATTCGTCAATGCCAAGCAAAATCCGCACAAATTGGGCGTTATAATATTTCAATGCTAACAACCTTGTGCACGTCTTGGTTGAAGCGGAAAGCATTATTTGTGGATCACGATCACACAAGTTCCTAAAGAATAGCTAGTTAAGGATCATTTTCAATTTCTAACCAAACATTATATCATTACCTATTCCGGTGAGTTCTTTTTCCTAACTACTTATGACAGATTTAACTGACTATTACACTTTCTAAGTGAAACTAACAAATGGTAAAAATCGGGTATGAAACTGAATCTTGTTGAAAAGATTGTTCAAACGTTAAATTTGATAATTTTATTGTTAAAATGAATCTTTAATAACGCAAAAATTTGATTTTATCAATAAAAGTGTTGAAACTTTGAGAAATTTATTGAAAGCATTTATTTGCAGTTACTTGACAAAAAAACCTCACATCGCTGGACGTGATAACGATGAAGTTGCTTTGGTAAACTACATAAAAGAAAAATGGGAAGAATATGGTCTGGATACTGTAGTGACTCCATCTTACAATGTGCTTCTCTCCTACCCAAAGCAGGAAGATTCTAATTACGTTGCTGTTGTAACAAGCGATGGAAATGAGGTGGACAAGTCCCAAACAAAAGAGCTTGTTATAGACCCAGAACAAAATGACCCGGATGTTGTTAATCCTTTCAATGCTTACTCTGCTGCTGGAGAACCTGTGGTAAGGAGAAAATTATGCGGATAACCTCGGTTAGACTGACTTGTTTTACCTTTCGTTTATCCAGAGATGTCAAACGTACATAATTGTAAATCGTTAATCCAGTACACACTCAGTTAGAATCGACTATTTCAGTGATTTCAGGGATTTTGAAAAGGTGTCGTGGTGGAGGTTTAGGGTGTCAACACGATTTTCTCTCTAGGTCCGACAACTTCAACTGATTTTACCACTAATGCTCAAATTGGCATAAATATTTGAACGTGACATTCACTTTTTTCCAAACAAACCAAAACTAATTATACAAGTGGAAAGTTTCTATGTTCGTGCTAATTCATTCAATCATTCAAGCAAAAACTTTCGTGCCCGATTTTCCTTTGAGGAGAGGCGCGATCAACAGTAATCTCAGGTTTTTCCCCTGGGTTCACACCAAGACGGGTCAAACCAAGGTCGAAGGTGTTGTCACGCCTTCTGATCGTTGGAGGACCTCTGGACTGCTTTCCCGTGTTTGTAGCCAGCAGGACGTGTTTCGTCAAAATCCTCTCTGGGGCATTATGGACACATGGCCGAACCAATGTAGCTGGGATCTCTCGATTCCTGACGCACTTTGTCACGAAGTGTTAAATCGTGAACTCTTCTCAAACATTCCATATCTGCTGCCGGTTCTTGAGACAGTATTTTTTCCGTCGCTACCCAAGATTAATGACCACAGGTGAGGATCGGAAAAAAGACCAATTTTAATTACTGAAAGCTTTGCCTTTGAAAGCTCCTGTTTTGTCACCACGAAACAATAAAGCTCACTCAGTAATGCTTGTGCATTCGGAATCCGTGTATAAAACTCTTTGTTCCGATTTCCGTCAATGGTGATTTCTACTCCTAGGCACTTGAACTTTACCTGCTGCAGTGTATTGCCGCTAGTTTGCAGAATACACTGCCTTGAGCGTCTTGAGTGACAAAGTACCTTACTGTTGCTAGTGCTGATTTTCGTTCCTAGTTGGTCGCACGCAGCAGAAAACCGATCAAATGCATGCTGTAGACCCTGTTGAGAAGATGCTAGCAGTACCAAATCGTCCGCAAACAGTTACACGTTTTTCGACTGGTCTGCGACTGTTTATCCAATTCATGTGGACCAGAGATCTTCAAATTTTTGGGGAGATGACCACATAAACTTTTACACAACAGTATGTGGGCCTACAAAATGCGTAATGTTTTTGTTTGGGGAAATGTTACATTCTACCCAGTCAACACGTTTTTCATAAATATATCATGTTTTTGTTATTGGCTGAATGTGTTTTGCCGCTGGATGAAATGTCATCATGGGTCGGATTTGGCCCTCAGGCCTTAGTTTGGTGACACCTGATGTAGAATATGCAGTGGTGACAGCACACCCGCATTGAAAGGTTGTGATTTAACGCCGCCGACACGGACACAAGCTTCGGAGCAGGATTGCTGTCACTTTATGGCCGATAACCGACAGTCGTCAACACCGTGCTCCTGCAACACTTCCCAAATTTTTGACAATGCACCCGGTCATTTACTTTCCCGAGGTGGACCAAACATGTGTACACGTTTTTGGCATGCTCCCAAGATTTTCGAAATTTTGCTGGAGAGTTGAAATTCGGTCTGTAGTGCTACGTTCGAGACAAAAACCGCACTGGGTATCATTCAGCTTTTGTTCGATTATTTTGCAGCATCTTTTTAAAAAATAGTTGGCAGACATTTTTCCAGGGAAAGCAAGAAGAGAGATGCCCCGTTAATTGGTGCATTCACTTCAATTTCCCTTTTTGTGTATGGTGATGATCAATTTACCAACTTTTCGGTGCCCTTCTGAAACGCCGTGCTACTTAACAAACACGAGTCAGCCAAACCAAACGGCGTTCTAAGTCCCCCTCATTCCCTTTTAAAACCTTTCCCAAACAGCTTTAAGCTCGGATTTAGCAGCGGCATCAGAGAGCTTATTGATGCACAGTTCTACGGAAGCTTTCATCTATGCAAAGTTCCCGCCTGAAAAAGTTTGCTCAGTTGATTCAGGTGAGGCAGCAATGTTGACAACAAGGAAAAACCATGATGAAATTTTTGTTTTCACAAGTCACAGTGAAACGGTACACATTGCATAATTTGTAGTTTCTGAAAGATGCTTCTGTGCGGCCCAAATAGCCAAAATCTCACTCCTGGCTGTCACATGTTACTTCACTCGCCAACCACCTTGTTCTGCATGCGCGCTAAAACTGCCGACCTTTTGTCTTCATTGTATTCTGATGCGTCGACAGGCAAGTCGATCGCAACAGTTAAACAGTAAAACAATTCCGCAATTGCTTTACAGTGCTTTCGCAGTTTCATAAACCATACTGCAAAAATCTGTAGGAGTATAGCAACAGGCTGAAGTCAGGCGGTGCTCATGACTATGCACACACACAGTACTTAAAACTTCCGCTTCCAATTTAAGCGCCAAAGAATTGTATCTGCCTATGACACTGCAGCCTGTTGCAATAGCCACGTGCAGAAAAACATGCTTTTTCAAATCGTTTTACTTCAATACGAGGCAAAACCATATCATGACTTTCAGACTTTAGGGTGTCATTGCAAAATTTTAGAGTGTCATTTTGACGCCCAAAAAGGGTTAAAAAAAGCTGGCTTATTTACTGATGAATAAACACCACATCGGCCAACACATTCTATCCACAATATTTCAACGTTTTAAGATATTATTTTTAATCACACTGGATTGAAGCAAAACAAAATAACGTACCCTTAACATCCCGCATGCGCTACTTTTTTGCGTAGATTTACGCCATCACAACTCGCGAGACAATTGAGATAGATACCTGTTCAAACCCTCCAAAGATGCGCAAAGTCTTGTAGTTTCGATTTAAATATACTGGTAAGTCTAGGATTTGAACTTTTTTGCCGGTGACATCACAATTGGGGAATGTTTAGTTATTTTTGAAAAGGATCGGTGTTACACCCAGTTATCTTACTTCTGCCTCTCAGGAAATAAGTGGTTTTGAACTGAGTTAAAAGTTTATCTTTCAATTATCCTACTTTTTCAATCCATTATAAAGAGAGTTTCCTCTATTCTCTCTGGCGGATTGACTCAAAATGTTTTCGCTTATTTCATACTGCGTGCTGATCTGATTTCCCTAATCCAGGGGTGTGCAAACTGCGGCCAGCGGGCCAAATGCGGCCTGCGAACAGAAATTGTGCGGCCCGCAGTGAGTTGTGGATTTTGAATAGAGTGCTGCCAGTGAACGCTTAACACGTTACTACTTTGTCTCGGATTGATTAAACATAAATTCTCTGTCTTGTTCCTCAAGGCGCGTAGTGCCCCGAATACATGAGGTTGTGCGTAAAATACAGAACGCTGTGTAATCGTCCTAATAAGCCGCGCTGTGACGTAACATTCGCTCGCAAATTTTTGCGCGTAAAGCAAATCACTGCCTGCGAACAAATCACTGTACATGCTGTGGTGGTTGACTGCTTTACCACCAGGATAACTTTCAGTTAGTTTTGAGCCATTTTATACTGAAAGTAAGTTATAGTTATTGTTTGCAGAGAGTAAGCCATAACTTGACGTAATGCAGAGTAATGTGGCAGGCTAACAGTCCGGTATAGATTCCTTTCAGAGATAAGAGCTAATTAAAAGAGGTTAAGAAAGGTTACCTTGATTAGCTTACACTGCAGAAAGCTAGTTGACAGCAGGCAGTAATTTAGAGAGAGTTAAGTAGATATTTTATAATTATAAACGAATTATTAGAAGCAAAATGTCGATGTTTTAACTGTAGCAGAGCTGCATTAAGTTGTTCCAACCAGAATTGTTTTTAAACGTACTGTAGTTGAGCAGAAGCCGTTTGAGATGAGGCTACCTTCTAAATCGAAATCCGGGGACCTTATAAATCTAAATTTCCTTTTCTTAACCGTGGCCAGCTGCGGGGGCAGCATTTTTCGACCTGTCCCTGGGCGGCACTTCCCCATGTCGGGGCCTGTTTAGTGATAC
>Ga0210059_1016027_pt1 | contig 10853 bp, 6 predicted proteins | sample Ectturendosymbi2_FD_188042 | JGI IMG/M metagenome (GOLD analysis project Ga0210059, IMG submission 188042) | Ecteinascidia turbinata endosymbiont from Florida, USA - Sample 2 (SPAdes) (version 2) | ecosystem: Host-associated > Tunicates > Ascidians > Unclassified | place: Key West, Florida... | reverse complement strand
GTTTTGAACCGCATATCAACAAAATGGCAAACAAAAATTGAGTATATGGTCCAGGTTTCATCACTCATTGACAATTTCATGAATAATGTTTGTAATCTCATGGGGTCAACTCAAATCTAGACCAGCTTGCTGTTTTGTGATTTGTTGAAACTAATGGTAGTGCTGCTCTTGAGATTTCATGTATTATGTAATATTATAACAAAAAAACTGTTCTTTGCGTTTTCACAATAATACTTTTTTCATTGTCTTCTTGCTGCAAGCACATAAACGCCTGAAACATGTCATGTGACTTTTAGTGCCAAAACATGCACATAGCCTGTGTTCACATTTATCAGCTGCACTTCTTCCTGTAAGCAGTAAGAAAGTGTAATATAAAGGTTTTTGATTGCCCCGTTGTTAAAAACTTTATAAACTTAAATTAGTTTTGTTATGATTTATTTAACCACACCGTTTCTACTAACCTGCAAGGAGCGGGTCCTTTTTGGTCCAGTCGAAGCCATCCCCTCAACTAGACTGCCATGCGTCTCTAAACCTCTCTGCTTTTGCAAACCACTGATCACTAGCACAGTAACTAACAGAAACTACTTTAACGCAGTTCCTGGAGTCGTGTGATGGTTTTCACACATAAAAGCATTGTTCTCTCATTGACCAACGGATATTTTACATTGCAAACACGCTTTATTGCGACTTACGGTAATTTAGAAAGTCAAACATGATTTGTTTTTAGATTCCCTAACCTTATGTCCTAAAGTTCCTAAACCTAGAGTATCATCTTATTGCTTTGCAGAGACCATACTGTAAAACTGGCCTATAATATCAGAAACTAGCGAAAACGCTGTCGCTCTAACCATTGCTCCCCATTCCACAATCTGACTCGAAACTGACCGTTAACTCAGGACGCCAGACTCCTCCGATGCGGCGGCTTTTATAGTTATCTTCGCATCGGTTCATGTAATGTTGTGCCTATGATTAAGTTGTGTTTTCTTTTGTGGCCGGCATCTGTATTAGGTTAGTTTTCCTGTCTCATGACATCTTTGCGTCATTGACTTGGGATCATGTCCTCTTTGTAATTGCCGTTTGTTTTTTATATTTCGTGTCTTGTGACATTGTTTCCCAGACTCCCTTGTGACTTGGTTGACGTATATCGGTGTCTGTTGTTTGTAATTTCTACTTTATTTGGTAATAATTTTGGCTTAATATTTTTGTTTATGAGCCAAGTTCAGACTTTTTGTAGAGCAAACTTCCTTAAACAACATGTTTTTCGGGTCACCTTTGACATAAGTAGTCTTCCTGTTACCTATCATTGCGTAATCGCAAACATTTGTAATATGGCTGTCAATCAAACTTGGCTTCTGTCAATCAAATGATTTGCACAGAGTCACGTATTGTTATTGAGTTTTGCTGTCAATCATTCTTGCCACTAAAATGTCGTAATTCGACCTGCAAGACGTTGGCTTTTGCATTGCTGCATATGGCTTTTGCAACCATTTTTGCATTACGTAATTTACTTGGTAATGTTTCCCATGACTGTCTTGGTAAATAATGCAAGCGTTAAGGTATGCTGGTTTAAGGGTCATGCTTGGGTAATTCTATACTTTGGTTATCTAATTACATCTTGTGTAGTTTGAATGTTTGACTTTCACACAAACACATTGCGATAATATACACATAATACATGGCGTTACCACAGCTTGCAATAATATCATTACACTTTATGCATGGTAGTATCGCTTTGCCGATACTGACATAACTTCAGTTAAAACTATCCTTTGCTAATCCTCATTACACCATTTGACGCACATTGCAATATACCCATCCAATGCAATACAATATACACATACACAATCAAATGCAGTTTAACATAGCTTTGTTTTTCCATGTTTTGGCTTAGCGTTGTGCATGAATATTATTATTAACTTCCGATGCGCAAGATATCAACAGTTTTGTCAATAATGGAGCTGTTTATCATCGTTGCACCATCTTTTTAACTTCCCTTCGTACAACTTTGCAACTGGAGTATTTCGCTGTTTGTAATGCTTTGTTGACGTAATCGAACCTTCACTTTAATGATCTCCTTTGTTCGTCGTTGTCATGGACAGTTCTATCGTTACATGCTCATCCTTCAGAACGTTACTTCAGACCGTTTATCGACCGTTTCTTCTGCAGAAAGTTTCTCATTTCTGATCGAGGCATTGCATGTTTCAACATTCGACCTTGAGCATTTCGCTTCGCATTGCCGCGCTGTGTTGTCTCGTTTCCTGTTGTTGCAGGGTGCTTTCCGTCGGGGAGGTACCTTTGGACTTGACATATTACTGATCAGATCACTGTTGACAATGGCTCTGAGATCAGAGCCTTCGTTCATTTTTATGGCCTGTTTGTGCCATACCAGAAATTTCTCATAGTGTTTCTTTAAGTCCTTCTGTAATTCATCATGTAATTAGTGCACACACTTCATCACGGTTAGTTACAAGTTACAAATACGATTTCTATATATTGCAATTTCCAATTACTAACACATTAAATATCATTCATGTTATGGTTCAAAAATACCATAACAAAACCTACACGGATTGATCCTACAATTTAGGGTCAAATTTTCAACGTTATGCGCACCGTGACAAAAATATCACATCACAGAAATGCTTATCGCAGTGCAGACTTCTGCATTTGAGGTGTTGCCAATGTCATTACGACTAAGTGTGTCTACACGTTTTTTTTTTCTAGGAGAAGCACCGTTGCTACTAACACATTTTTCTATTAACTTTTTAATGTTGCGTGTTTTTCAAATTTGATGTGAGTGTTAGAAGGGAAGCTTGCCCGTTGTTCGAAGATCTTGCAAGTTTGCTGAAGCAGATAATTGCCTTGATTTGTAACAACAGAACCTGGCGCTCAGCCAGTCTAATTAGTTCACTAGGATCAGTTTTGGACACTTTCAGGTGTCGTTTGACACAAACAGAATTGTACTTTGCCACAAGGATTAATTCCAATCCTGATTTTGTACATTAATTTTTTCACTGGAGTGTGTTGCATTGCGTTTGCTCACATACACCAATTGAGGACGTTTTTTGCTAATGATGGCGACCATTCTGTGATGTCGTGAATATGCATTTAATAAAAAATTTCAACAACTTGCATTTTTAATGTCATTACTCCTTGTTTTAGTAACCTAAAGGTGGAAGCCTTGTTGTCTGATGCAAAATTGAAGTAAGATTTTCCAGTTCACTATATATGGCAGGCAAAACATCTTGTACTGCAATGTTGAAACATTTAGAAAACACAAGCGATTAGATTTTTGCTGAGCCATTGCAACCACTAGGCTCCTACGTTCCTGCATTTTATGATTTGCGCCAAGCGAAGATAGCGCGGAATGACTCAACAAGAAACGAAGGAAAAACACGGCGAGCATTCTCTGGTTGATTGGGGGTTGAGGAAATGTGTTGATACATTATTTGCAGTGTATCAAATGTTCAGCATGTACTTAAGGGCTCGAATGAATGACAAGATGAATATTTTGCTCAATACTAGTAAATATGTTCGGGTTTCTGAGATGGTTTAGACGAACATGGAAAAGATTTCTGTGGTGAGCTTTTCAACTAAGTTTGATAACGCTGCTGTTTTTATCGTGCGAGTCCTTTCGGAGATATTACTTTTCTATATCAAAATCTTAGACATTGGGTTGAAAGTTTGCGACATAGTTCATCCTACGATGTTGTAATTCCTGTCCATGTGTGACACTACGGGGTGTTACAAGGGGAAAGCCGATTTTTGATCTTTGCGAAACTGTAGTGACTTTATTTAAAAGAGCTGTGTAGTTAAAACTATGCACGTTGGAAAGATTGATATTTCACAAGCAATGCCACACATATAGTCATCTTTACGAGAACTGTTGGACTGAATTCTATTCTTTCGCGTCCTACGGCATCTAACGTTAAAAAATGGGTATTTTTTTGTTCTTCGTCTTTGAATTTACATTACTGCCATTCAACAAGCAGAAAGTATTTGAAGATTGCAGGCGATGTTCATACTTGCATCCTACAATATTTAAGTTTTAACACGTTCGATACAGGAGGATTTCATAGAGGCAAATAAAATAGCCAGAAGGCAGTTTGAAAAAGTTGGTTTCACAAGCCCAGGCGTCGGGAACCTTTTTGGCCAAGGGAGCCATGAAACCTACATATTTTAATTGTTTTTCCGTGAGAGCCGTATAATATTTTTCAACACTTATGCAACTAACTTAACGAACGTGTGCTTTTTTAAGCAAAACCAACAATTTTAATCAATGATAAATGTCTGAATTTCCTCTTTAATAACATGCTTGTTACTGCGACTTCTGGTGCTGCTGATGGCTTTGTAGTCTGGTAAAGAAAATATCAAGCGAGCCAGATGCCGTCATCAAAAGAACCACATCCTCCTCGCGAGCCAAAGATTCCCGACCCCTGCACTAGCCACTGCCAGTGAGGATTAAGGCAAGATTAACGCTGGCTGCAACTGTCTTGACTCTCATCTTTACGACCTGCTTCATTTCACGCTATGGGTGCCATGATATACGTTCTTTTCAGGCAACTTTCCAGCGAACCATCACGTCTAGGTGAAATTTGTGCAGTGAAGGTAAAATTTTTTTTTTTCTTTCAAAATACAAGTCTTTCATCATAAAACCATCATTCCTTTTTTTTGAAATGTTTGTCTTAACGTAGCGCAGCAATCACAGCCGAAGTATACGTTATGTTACTCATCCCACTTCGATTGCATAAATATCAACTTTCGTTGTGGAAAGCGGTTAAAACTGATTATGGTCACAGGTAAATTGCTGCATGTTTCGTGCAACGCATTGCACGTTTTATCGACACTTTACTGACGCTGCACCAACTTGTCCGTTTTCAGCGCTGCCTGGCCGATGCTGCTTCAGCTTGTCACTGGTGTTCGATCGGATCTGGATAAAATTTGCGCAGTCAGCCAGCACGGGCAATATAAAAAATTGCAAAAACACAATTCTGCTTTCACAGTACTACGTGCATTAGCTCGAAATAGAAATTCAAAGAAAGTGCCGTTTACCCATGTATTCGGTGCTAGGTGTTACCGAATAATGGTGTACTCTGCACATAGTTTTCCCGCTTTTTTATTTCTGAATATTTATGAAATCAAAGTGGAATGTTTCTCATTGCGAACAATATATCCACAAATACCGAAAACGTTATTTTATTCAACGCTTCAGCTTCTTAGTCGCAAGCCATCATCAGGAATATAAGTAAAATACAACAGTGGCAGAGAAACACAAATATATAGACTGAAGGCATCTGTGCTGTATTACGTAATAGAGACCATTTATCCTGAATAGCAGTAGGCAATATCAACAGACGAACACATCCATGTTGGGATCTGGTTGGTGTTCCTGTAGACTCGAGTAGGAGAAGTTTCTTTTGATTACGTAATATAGCACGAATGCCTTTTATTAAAACTGCAGTTTTCAATTCGATTAAATTTAATTGCAATATAATTTTCATGCAAATTGCAAACCACCTATTTGAATAAGAGCTGATGATGCCTACATCGTAGGCGAAATATATACTCTGTAAGGTCTCAATGTGTCTGATTCTTTCCTGCGAAAGAATTTCTTTCCACAGACAGTGTTGTAAACCACCTGACTTACATCTCGGTGTTCATTCTCCAGTTCCACCTGGTTATTTTAACATGGTCAAACCAAATCATAAAGTGTACGTATCTATCAAATATTAAATCGAATTAACAGCAATACACTTTCTATTAAAACACACACACATATATGTGCTGATAACGTATGGTGTTACAAGTCGCTGGCGGCAAATATAAGTCTGATAGGAGCAGGTCCGTAGCGAGGATGGGGCGAAATCCCCTGGAAATGTTTTCGCCCCCCCCCCTGAAAAAATGTGTTGGGCATAATTTACAACTATTGGATATAGTTAAAAAATTTGGTACCCCTTCAGAAAACTCTTCCACCCCCTGGTGTCCAAAGCTCGTTACATGACTGAATAGGAGACATGGGCATTTGCACAGCATAACGTCGTACAAAGGGTGTTTCCTCCATGTTCATCTTATACATGCAAGATATAGCGGTCCACAAGTTTGTTGTAGAGTATCAATTGGAGAAGTTCAAATAACGGAAGTTTAAAATGTCAAATACGTTTTGTGAAGCACGGAAGAAAACAAGCGCCATGCAATATTTTTCATTTCGCCTGGATTATCATCATCTGGAAGAGCTGTTGTTGTGTTACTGCCTTTTTTAAGTTAAGTCATAATTTGTGATTGCCATAAGCGTGGAGCTTCAAAAAGATTTTGCATGGACATGGGAGAACAAGTCTAACACTTTTATGAAACGCTGAACAAATAGTTTATGGTTCCGTTTATCCCTTACCTAATTCCTACCAGTCTCAGACCCACAAAATATTGTATGCGCATTTTTGACGTCAACTGTTTGTGTTGTCGATATAAAGCCCGTTATCTTGGTGTTAATGATTTCCGAAAACATTGTGATTATCAAGCACATAAATCTCTCTAACTTCACGAAAAAGCTTTTTCAATAGTGTTTCTTACCAGGTGCCCTTGTGTATTTTTATGCGACGCCAGCGATGATTTGCAAAATTATTATAACACACTGGCAAGTGAATAAAACTGGAAATGCGAATATGATCTAAGCAGCAAAACCGAAAGCAATATTTCTCAAACTCGATCAAGTTCTTTGTTGGCACTTACGCAAAACTGGTATTTTTCACAGAAAGTATTTTTGCTCAATAAATTTTGCCCTATGATAAACTCGATAACCACTTTCAGATTGTGATGTCTCAATCTTTTTCACAAGTTAATCATAAAAATCAACTTGCATCCAGGGCACAGCAAAAGCAGCAGCCTCTTGTATCTCACATCACCTTCAATAATTGTGTGTAACTTTTCATGATACTTGAAACACAAACATCACAATTAAAGTAAAAGATGTTACGTAGAAAACAACGATGTGCTCACATTTTATTCTCCTTTTTGAAATGCTCAGTGGCAATTAATCTATAAAAGTACGTGGATTATTAAGTGGATTAGTACATGGATTTATGAGTACGTGGATACACATTACAACGATATTTAACAGCAAAGCAATAATATCGGAAATCTGAGTTTATTTGTACACGATTGGGAAGATTACATTGCAACCGTGGTTAGGGTCTTGGTAGGCTTTGTTCGACCTGAAACATTCTGTGGATGTTGAATCCGTGTGCAACCGAAAATTTTTTGCAGTCCTGCTACAGTTTGTTCTCTCATGGACCTGCAGAGAATACATATAAGAAGAATCAAACTTATGTGCGTGTTCTGCAAAAACAAATGCCTGACAAAGCAAACATAGAGAATTAGTCAATCAAATTTGGTTATCATTAATTTTGGTGTTAGATTCCTTGCAGAAATGAACGTTTTTCATACAGAAGAGTCATTCATGGAACATTGAACTAGTCATCACGCAACTGTTTCAAATTAATGCTGCTACTTTGGGAGAGCGAAACTACATCGAAATGGCAATTGCTTTACAAAATTAGCTGAGCAATAATTGAACCAAAGCTGTAGGTTACCCAATGCAGTTTTCTTCCTGGACATACCACTGCAGACCAAATTTTCAATGTTAAACAAATTAGCAAAAGTCATAGGAGTTTGGCAAAGATGTCTACGATTGTGACCTGGAAAAAACTTCAACCGGGTTCCTTGAAAAAAGCTTTGGGAAGTGTTACGGCATTGCGGTTTTGACGTCTGAGTGTCACTGGGCGATTCACTGTGGTCCTCCTCAGAGGTTTGTATCCGTGTCGGGAGAGTTAAATCACAACCGTTCACGGTGGGTGTAGGACTGCGACATGTGTGTGTGTTGTCACCTTGTCCTTTCAATAGTCTATTTGAATTTGTCAGCCGACTCAAAGAGGGTGTCACTGTTGAAAACTACAGGATCAACCCCGGACGATTTGGTGCTGCTTGGATCCTCTGAACATGGTCTTCATCATGCCCTGGGTTGGTTTAGTGGTGTGGGTTAAGCCGGGAATAACATTAGCACTAAAAAGACTGACGTATTATGTCTCTTCAGCAACCCAAGTCAGTGTACTCTGCGTGCTGGTAGCAGTACGCTGCAGGAGGTCGAGAAGATCAAGTACCTTGGGGTAGTACACACGACTGACGGAAGGCGGAACAAGGAGGTTGAAACTTGGATTAGAAAAGCAAACGCACTCCTGCGTGAGCTTTATAGCTCTGTGTTCAAAAAACAGGTGCTTTCAAACACTGCAAAAGCATTTTTTTAATCGGTTTTTGTTCCGATCCTCACCCCAAGTACAAATGCGAGAAATGGTCTTTTTGTGAAGAATCCACAGGGTGACACTCCTTGACAAAGTACGCAGTTTTGAATTTCGTAAAACCCTGAATGTAAAGTCATATCTCCTCCAAATCGAGAGATCTCAGATCCGTTGGTTCGGCAATGTGTCCAGAATATCCCAAGAAAGAATGGCGAGGCAGGTCCTGCTGGTTACATTCAAGGAAAAGTGGCCCATAGGTCGTCCAACGATCAAGTGGAGTGACTACATCGCCGAACTTGCTTGGTGCCGTCTTGATATGGACACGTCTTGATATGACGTAATCCATTTCGCACGTGGCAAAGGTCTGTGCAGGTCGTTTTGCTGTGCCTGTTTTTCTCACATTCCTCAATGCTAGAGATTGATAAGGGGGCATACGATGAAGTATACGCTCCGGGCATCACCACACCTATTTACACCCCTGAATCCACTCATACTAATCCGGTCGCATTGTGCAGTGAAGTTTACAAAATCAGTTTGAAATACATGAGATTTTTATATGCAATAACTGCTTTTTCAAATTTAAGGTGTCTCCACGGCCTACCGTGGTATCTCTTAATAGTGAATCTTCACTTACTTTTGTTGCATTTTTTCATTGAAAACTTACGTACATAGGCTAAGTGTGCGTCTCATAGCTTTATGTTGTTTATTTGCATTGCCTTGTACTACTAATTGTTTAACCTGGCCAATGTTCGAAGAGGCTTTTTAAGACTTAGTAGTCTGCAGTCAATTATCTTAAAAATTTATTGGGAGAAATTTAAATTTTCTTGGCTTTACATATGATCGCAAAGCAGTAAAAAGGTTTGAACGTTGTTCCCTCTGTGATAACTAATATGTAGTATTCACCGTTGTGGCTTGTTTAATAACTTCCTATGAAACTCTGTTAAACAGCTTGTGCTCAATTCAAGTCAAGCACAACGTTAATCGTAACGTATGCGAGCAAAGTCATTTAGTATAACTGGTTCACTTGAAATTCGTCGTTTTCCGTAATTTCTGAACCCATGACAGGTACAATTCACTCCCAGAAATGTATCTTATCTTTGCGTATCTGAGCACACCTTCAGCGCATCATCACGTAACTGGCTCCTGCACAACGGTTCCTTGTGTTGAAAGGGCTTATTATGCTTAAATTTCATACGACTTCTTGTGTCAAAAAAGTTTCGATTAATAGCTGTTTGTGCCTTTGAACTTTTATAGTTTTCAGGTCAAGTGCAGGAAATTTTTATCCGCTTTTGTTGGATAAGCGACTGATTAGTTTATTAGTTTCTGCTTTGATGGCAATGAAGCAAGGTTTGGCAACGTAAGTTGAGAGAAGAATGACTTATGGCAAGTTAGTGGATTGCTTTCAGCCTCGAGTGAAATGAGTTAGAAGTGATGTGGGATGGCGAGTTGCTCTGGCTTGAAAAGAGTGACTGCATTTTGAAACGAATTGTTTGAGAATTCGTAACACTGTCACAAGTGTCCCTTGTACTTGTCCGAATCCTTGGTGTGTCTTTCTATGCCAACTGCTTGCTTTGCAATCAGCATGATTTTCAATAAATGTATCGTCCACCGCTTCAACTTCCAAATAATTTACAAGCAGATCATCATTGTTCTGTTTCAGCACAAAGCGACGTCTTTATTCTAAAACATATATTATAAACCTCTGGCACGTTATGCTTCTGTCAGAGAAAGGTTCGGTTAGATATTTGTCATAATGATTCTTGAAAAGTCTAGGAAATTTTAAAATAAACCACACAGAACACTATCACGCAACTTTCGAGTCATGCATTAGTTTTGTCATGGACCGTTTAACTGACATATACAGTCCACACTTACTTTGAAACAAGATTGTACAGAATTGGGTTGAGAGTCTCACTGATGCGTAAACAAGTGTGTGCAACCACTGCAAACATCCATCGAAAAACATAGGTATCATGTGAATGGACTTTGTTGAAAGCAAGGTAGAAATATAATGCTAAACATAGAAACACATGAATTACACATGCATTAAAAGTAATTTTATGGGAAGCAAGTTCTGAAGTAAAGTTTCAGAGCATAAGGAACACAAATCGACTTGTGATCTCAGGTCATGATCATGATGAAATTGAAATTGGTTACAGAGGCAAAAAAATGTTTGCATGAATTAGAGTAACAAAGTTATATTTACTCTCAGTCCTGTTTAGTAAGATTTTGCAAAAGCAATGACTTCGATTTGATACTCCATACGTCATATGACTGAAATGCAAAGACTCGATTGCATTTCTGAGTAAAAGAAGGAAGAAACAAAAACGCAAAAAACGAAATTTTGTAACTATCAATACAAACCAAAATAACAGTGAAACCGAAACCAAATTAACTGAAATTGAATTTAATACAGAACTGAAGTACTGAAACCGGTTTATTTGCACATCTGTTCGATTTTATTTCATTTTTCTCACCTGTTTGTGGTATGTAGCCAACAACAAATGAGCCAACTACGACGCATAATTGGAGAACGGCTCGATTTTCTTGTCGCATCCGATGGAT
>Ga0210059_1016025_pt1 | contig 10853 bp, 8 predicted proteins | sample Ectturendosymbi2_FD_188042 | JGI IMG/M metagenome (GOLD analysis project Ga0210059, IMG submission 188042) | Ecteinascidia turbinata endosymbiont from Florida, USA - Sample 2 (SPAdes) (version 2) | ecosystem: Host-associated > Tunicates > Ascidians > Unclassified | place: Key West, Florida... | reverse complement strand
AATAATATACAATAAATAACAATGTACTGTATGTGTACTGTACTTTGTAATGTTCTGTATATGATCTAATTTCATAATATTGCATGTTGTTCGATTATCCGAACAATTCACTTATCCGAACCACCCCCTGGTTTTAATTAGTCTGTTTTAGCCAGTGTTCCCCAACCTTTTTGATCTCGCGACTCCATTCGAAAATATTGTATAAATGCTTGGTCGCAGCCATTACCTGCAAATCTAACGATGTTAAAATAACAACAGACAAGAAAAAACACCATCATTTCACATGTTGTTAGATTTATTGTGTTTATATTCTTATGAAAACACAGCATATACGCTAATTGTGGGAACTGGTCTTGAAATTCTTGGCGGCGTTTTGGTGAGAACTTATCTCATGTCATTCTCAGCGTCCAGTCCAGTGGTTCTCAAACGGGGCCACTTGGCTCACTAAGGGAGGGATTTTCATTCCTGGGAGGAGCTTTGTCCCAGGGAGCAATTGGGGAGGAAAAGCTGTGGGTGGAAAAATTTTAAGTTTTATTACTAGTTTATTCAACACATATAAAAAGTGCACGGCGAGGTTGGTTTAGATGGGAATGTCTACATTGCGCAAGCACAAGCTGCTTCATTATCATCATCGTTTGAGTCAGTTCTTTCAATCCATTGCTTGGCCGCACTAGATCTCGTGACAGATGTTGAGCAGCCATTCGATTGCCTCATCATCCAGAACCGCCAGGCCGTGCAGTCCATGAGGAGATCGATGGATTGGACATTGGAGGACAACGTGTTCAACGGTTTGATCTTCTTCGAAGCACTCGCAAGTTGCAAAAGCGCCATACCCCATTTGTACAACCAGGAGCGTAAACGTTTGACGCCGGTGCGGTGGCGGTTAAGCCGGAACCACGCTGTTCTTGGCAGGGCTATTCCAGGTGGGTGGGTCGGGAATGGAAATACGGGGTCTTGCAGTGCTCTCCAACCTTTTCGCATTCCATCGGTGATCCACCCAGAGCGCTGCACTTCTGTTACTGTTGTCAGACGAACAGATGAGTTGTTGTGCAGCGGGTAGGCTACAAATGGGTGTCTCGATATGAGACGCCGTGCATTTGCACTCGATGGACGGGTGAGCGCTGAGTGGAGCAGATATCCAGGCTCCATGGCACGGCGTGCCGGAGACAGTGTAGCTCCTTTGCGTCAAAGCTCAGAAGGTTGGATGTCTTCGAGGATAGAAAGATTGTCTTCTGGTGTAGGATGCAGGCATCCAGTCACAATTCACAAGGCGTCGTTGGTGGCAGCGCCAATGAGGCGGGTGCGTGACAGTGCCAATGAGGCGCAAGCACTGTGGTATCATCCAGGAGCGCAGTACCCTGCTGTTGAATGGACCAGGACTAAGGTGGCTGTTCGCAGCGTTGTTGTTCCAGTACCCCAGCCAGAACCAGCAAGCCGTCTTAAGAGTTCAACACGTGATGTCAACTTTTTGCGAAGTGACTCGAGATGTGGCGGTACATTAGTGACCTATCCAACGTTACTCCGAGGCATGTGGGCTCGGAGCAAAGGAACAGGGTTTCGTTGTAGTGGTTGACTTTCAGCTCACGTTTAGCTTCCTTTTTGCTGAGGTGGAAGACTGCCAACACTGCTTTTGTAGTATCGAGCTTTAACGTCCAGATCTAGAAGTATTCAGCTACCGTTGCCATGTCTTTGCTCAGCATCTTCCACTGTTTTTCAGTCTCCATCAGCATGCACGATTGGAAGGTCGTTGGTATATGCATATTGCAGGTTTTTTTTAAGGTGTTTTAGGGACACGATTCGGGTCCCTAGAGTTGAAAATCGGGTCTCTAGAATCAGAGAAAATTATCATCGGGTCCCTAGAATCAGAGAAAATCGGGTCCCTAGAATAAGATAAATCAGGTCTCTACAGGTCCATACCGGGTACCTAACATTTTCTTTAAAAGAAACCTGCATATTGCATACCTTCTGGAGACGGTGGTTGGCAAGTCAGAGGTGTAGATGTTGAAGTGAAGAGGTGCCAGGACAGATCTATGAGGGACGCCATTCTTGAGGCGTCGTAACCTGCTCCGTTTGCCATTAGCGATGGTGAAGCTGCGATTGCTAACCAGTTCCATGATCAACAGTACCATATGCCTGTCAGGTAGCAATTGCAGCAACCTGCAGGTACTACAAGCTGCTTAAAGTGACTGGTGTTATAAAAGAGTCTGTTTGGTTCATAATCGTTCAGGCTATTGTTTCTTCAGTAGGTAGTGTGAAATTTTTGCAAATATTATTTGTGATCTTCGTTGGGGAGGATTCGACAGTGTTTGCATTTATAAGGGAGGAATGTGAAAAAAACGTTGAGAACCACTGGTCCAGTCCATTCCTTGACTTTTGCTTTAATGTGGACAAGGGTTGAAAATCCAGCTTCCACAGGGATGGACATTAGAACGTAGGTGCCTGAGGCGAACTTTCAAAAAGGTGCCCCAAAACAGTTGTTGATGGGCCCCATTTGGTACATTTGCACATAATTTTTGTTTTCATACGAAAAACATATGAATTGTTTCATATTTTATTAAATGTGGCTCTAGAATGGTCCATAAACATTTAAATGGAACAATGCAAAAACCTGTTTTTTTCGCTGAGCTTATTCGGTTGGTCTCGTATGTGTTAAAACTCGCTGAAACAGTATTCAATACCTGGATTTTCGGAAATTATGACCGAAAATTTTGATTAATTATTTTGTTATAAAAGCTGGCTAGGACAAAAAATGACCGACAAATATCGGGTAAAAACTTAATGTGAAACTCTCAGAGTACAAGAGGCGTGTCTGAAAGAAGGGGAGGGGACGAGGTGGCCGTCTCTCGTTCGCCTCCCCTAATATCAACTCCTGCTCATAGGTGGAAACGAATGGAAGCAGACAACGAAAGGGGAGCATGGTTAGGTTTGGGTGTATGTGCTGCGTAGCTCACCAGACCTGCGTCCGGGATTTTTCAGAGAACAAATTAGTTGCTGAGAAATCATTTCGCAATTGCAGATACATTCACACCTGAATAACAACACCATTTCATTCAGAAAGTGGATATACTATTGTGATGTCGAGTTTTTATTGCAGAAAATGCAAGAGAATTATCTTTAGAATGCAAGCGTTTGTTTGTAGCCTATTAACTGCAAAATTATAGTATGTTGGAAACTTACGTTAACTGCTTGTGCACATGCTCATCACGATCACTCATAGGCATAGCGAAGGGGTCTTGGGGACCACGGCCCACAAATTTTTAGCATATCTAGTCATTTTGTGCTTTACGAAGCGGCATCCCAAACACAAATATTGTTGTTCGCCTAAAGTCAAACATTTTGCCATCCCCCAAACATTTTGGGCTGACGACGCCACTGCTATCATTTGTTAGGCCTGCCGGTAAGATTCCGCTATCTGTCAACAACACACTACTTTGTGCTGGAACATAACACACTACTTTGTGCTGGAACATAACACACTACTTTGTGCTGGAACATAACACACTACTTTGTGCTGGAACATAACACACTACTTTGTGCTGGAACATAACACACTACTTTGTGCTGGAACATAACACACTACTTTGTGCTGGAACATAACACACTACTTTGTGCTGGAACATAACACACTACTTTGTGCTGGAACATAACACACTACTTTGTGCTGGAACATAACACACTACTTTGTGCTGGAACCGGCGCTTAGACCCTGTTGAGTTCGTTTTCGCTCCTCAACATGAAACGTCCTGTGATTCTGAAACAACAACGAAAGAAGACCGACTACTGGAGAAAAATAATTGAAGAAAGTAACTTAGAAGTTTACCGACGGATTCATGACAAGCCGAACGAAGCTGAAAACTGAACAGCGAACAAAGACATTAATTCCTTAGAACATTGTCATGTGTACCTATTTGATGTATTGTGTATTCGTAAGTTGTGCATTTATTGTAAGTCACACCCAGGAAGAGAGTAACCCGCAATAATATAGAAATCATTTGCAGTAGTATTCCATACGAAAATATTAACAATATTCCCGATCTAATAATCGGATAAAGACGATACTCGCTGAAGCGTAACCGTGACTTCGGATTTAACGTAATGACGCGTCGAACACGTGACCACTAGAGTGGCGAACTCACCGCGCACCGTGCGATACGCCGTCACGCGGCCAGGACGCGACCTGTTGTTTTCCTCGCGACCTAAAATATACCACTAAAATCAGTCTTGCTCACGGTTGTCCTCGGAGTAGCATTTAACCTACAGGTAGTCTGATAGGTTAGATCAAGACTCTATATAAATAGTTGGCGAACGAGTGGGGTCTGGCAAATTCGTGAACCAGGACACGCTTGTAGTTAACTAATACCCCAGAACGGTTAGGACCTGAACAAACTCAGGCTATAACCAATTTTCAGACAAACCGTTTCAGGTCAGTTTAATAAGGAAGTTTACTCTCTTCCTCCATGAAAGAATTGAATTCGCATTTAACCCCTGTTGTTAATCCCTGACGTTTGCAGTAACTTACGTTACGTGCTTTAATTGACGATTATTGATATAAACCCCTGTTGTGATGAATATCGCAGTGCTTAAAGTTATACTAATAAAACCATGAGTGAATACAATTTTGTTGTGATAAACTGAGCGGGTCTAAGTTTCTTAATTGTTAACTTGGGTGTGTCATGGACACTTCTTATTAATCAGTGCTCTCGCGGAATTGTCCGAAACGTGTAGTGGTCTTCTTCTTTAGAAGGGGACTGCCACACGCCCCAAAATTTTTAGAACATATAGTCATTTTGTGCTTTCAGAAGCGGTATCCTAAAGAAAATAATGCTATTCGCCTAAAACCAAACATTTTCCCCCACCTAATTTTTGGGCTGGCTACGCTACTGTGCTGGAATCATGAATCAGAACCATAACGAATACAAAACAATGAATGTAATACGGAACTATTGAAATATCGGTTGTGCTTTGTTGGAATGTCAGTTGGCAAGTATTTACACCAGGACAGATGTTTACGAGGCTGTCGCAATTTCAGTATAACTGGGCATCGCTTACATTTTCTGGTGCTGGTGTGTTTCTGTTACAAAAGAGATAATGTAAACTTCACAAAAATCGATTCATGTTTCGGTTTTGTTGATGTAGGCCTAACACACAACATTGTTATGCGTAGTTCTGGAAAATCGAGACTTCACCAAAGTATTGATGCTGCTGTTCGCGATCCACAAAAACTCCTCTACGACCCACCGGTTGGGAACCACTGGCTTTAACGATATTGCGACTATTGACGTCATTGTTATGCTAAGAATATTGCATTCAACTACGCGGACATGGGAGAGTTTTCTAGTTATCAGAGGTCAAAGGTGAACTCGGCACCGCATGAATCGTACGCCATCGTAAGGTCAAGCATCCATATGCGGGCTGTAGCAAATATTTACGAAAATTTGAGCGAGATTTTCTTGCAGAAACTTGAATGCGTTTGAAGTGTGCTGTAAATAAGGCATTGATGCCAATTTTTACTATTCCAAAGTTCATCTGATCCGTTGCTTTGAATGTCTCCCAAACCTGCAATACAGGGTGGTTTCCCCCTTTCGTTTTACACTTCCGCCAGTCCCGAACCGAAGCAGTCCCGTCGCCACTGGGGGGATCGCCCCCAAAAATCGAAACACTATAATCAAGTTGTTTTTGTCACTTTTTTGAGTGTAAAGCCTCCCGCAGAAACTCAAAGCCCCCGAAATGAAAACTTTCTGGCGACGGTTCTGAACCAAAAGCGTCCTGGTTCTTCCACCCCCCACCCCAGAATTGCAAGATATTTCAGGAAGACACATACATCTTGCACGAAAGCACACAGTGCTGACAGAAGCTTATTGCAAGTAGCAATTGCTGAATGCAAGTTTTCATGATTAGCAGAATTCGTGCAACTTCAGTGCCTCGACAGGAAAACTCCCGATGGCGAACCACGGAGGTCTTGCACACCGTCTGACGTCACTACACATGACCCCCAAAGTATTCCAACCCACTCCCCTCAAGAAAGTCAAACCATGGGTTTCTTGCTTGCCTCCCAGTTATATTTCACTGGGAAATAGAATCGAATTAAAGTTGTGCCGTTTTTTATTTTCGATGATCTTCTGTCTACGTCATCATGTGACGTCACTGACCTGGGCAAATCGAGTCACGGCCGGAATCTTGCTGTGGGGCCGCCCAGGACTTTTGATAAGGAACTATACAGGGGGTAATACGCTCCTGAGCTTGCAGTACCTGATATTAAACACCGGGGAACTGCAGATGTCCACGCCGATATATTTCATTCGATCTTTCATGTTCAAAATACAGAACCATCAAAAGTTCAAGCAGATTTAGACAAAAACCGTTTCGCTGCACAAAATAAGAAGCGATGTTACTCGTACTCGACACCTCAACCACGAGCAGATGCAACTCGTGCGAGTTCAAACTCGAACTTGTTCTGTACATTAGAAAGCTCTCCGTGGTTGTTTTATTAATGAACTAAAGGCAGTCATCAGCGAATATATGTATAAAAATGACAGCTAAAACGAAGGGGTGCAGTCTATGCACGTAAGACAGATCGCGTCGTCCTCTTGGGGGTCCTCACCCTTTTGATGGGGGTAGATGGGGTGTCGTCGTCAATGGCAACTTCATTGTCTAGATTTTCTGCAACAAGTCAGGAATAAAGTTGAGAAGTTTAGTCCCAAAACGCAGTGGCGTAACTGACGGGGAGAGCAAGGTGGCGAACAGCACCCCTGGCAAGCTAAATGTGAAAACTGGGCCCTCTTCAGTTGATATGTGTATTCTTTACGTTGTTGTATTTTTGCGTTTTTCGGGGTGTTTTCGTTTTTTCAGCTAGTATAGACATCCACGACATCCTGATTCACCATCATTTCTTAACTTTTTCTGAGTGTTGGCCAGTGGCCCCCTTGAGCTAAGTTTCGCACCCCCCGGGCCAAACCTCCACTTACGCCACTGCCGCAAGCTTGTCATGAGCGAATGTGTTTCGCTTTAAATATTAGCGAACCTCCTCAGCAGTGTGTTCGGTAGATATGCTCACTACTAATTGCTGAGAATGAAAAGCATTTGTCATTTAGTTGCTGCTAACTCCGGGCGGTTGAAATCAAAAGGGCTCAATATCTAGTGAAATAAGATTTATCCATAGAAATCAGATTATTAAACAGCTTCACAAGACACCAGAGGTCGTCCAGATACTTTGGCTCTTCAACCAACCACTGAAATTTCTAACACCCTGTACTTCTTATGCCGCAATGACCAGGCCGTCCATAGATCACAGCCTTATCCAACGGAAACTTCTGGACGGCACATCGTTGTGGGAAGAAGTGAAATTTTACTGGAACTTTGCGGGGGTTCGCTATATTGCGAAAATCAACTAAATAACTCTTGAGGGCGAGGTTTATAGAGGTATGCGCACTTTGCGCAGTACTGTATATACATGTTTATACTAGAGCTAAAAATTTGTTGGTTATCACATTTCAACGACTCGGTTGATTAAAATCAGGGACGTTTTTGAAATGTCGCTGTATTTATACAAAAACTAGGATTCCAAATTTAATCCCTATTATCGCATGGAAATGTTCAGGAGAGCTACGGGTTCCCGTTTCTGGGCGAACATGTCTTGTGATTGGGCTGGCCATGGCCAGTCATTAGTGTTGCTTCCAGTAAATGACGTTTCTAATGACAACACTCCTTAGCGAGCACGAATAAAATCCGATAAAGAAATGCAGTAACCGAAATATTAGATAATTATCTATTATAATAAAAATCAATTTAAGAATTGCAAAGGAATCAGTTAAAATGCTTGTTTTTCAAAGTCGGTGAATGATCGTAAAAATCAGGGCGAAACTGACGGAAAAATATACCTTGTATTTCTGGGGGGAGGGCTGCGGCCCTTCCGGGCAAGCCGCTCCTGTCTGCAATTTCGAAATTTTCACTCATTCGACTCTAACAGTTTTCTGCCATAAATTTGCATAAAAACGTCACGAGGTTCGTCACAAAGCAGCACCTTTGATGTCGCCATCGTCATCATCCAGGTCGTCATCGTCATCACTCGAAAACTCGATTTTCGTCTGACGAGTCGTCCGTTTCCTAGCAGCGGCTTGCTTGCCGCGAATCGCTCGAGTCGTCTTCGGGTTATTTACCGCACCACCTGGCGACAACGAACCAGCGAAGTTACGTCATTGCCGACCGCCGCGCCCGCAACGCCGACACGCATGAGTGGTCTGGCGTGTTGGCCGAGGGTCCCGCAGCAAATAACCGGAATAATTTCGACGTCAAGACGGCAATGAGTGAACCGGAGCAGAGCGAAGCAAATAATTACTGCACAGGCTGCTCAGCATCGAGCCACGACGCACTTGGAAAAGCTCCCTGACTGCCCTGCTGCACATCAGCTTATTTCGGCAACACGCTAACCCGGAAATATTGCCGGGGTTCTGGCGTTTAACTACCCAGACCAGTGCATCGGAACGTGATATTGCGAAAGAGAAACCAAAAACGTGGAGGATCGCCGGGGCGAGAGATGCGAGACTGAACGCTACCAGGCGTTGTTGAATAAGCCGCAGCATGCCGGGTATGCGTAAGCCGGGCAAAAGGGAACTGTCGGTTGATTACTGGAGATCTATTGCAGTAGAATTCGTCCGAAACGGCGCGTTTTCGTCGCTCCGGGCAGTATTCATATCTTTTACGTACTTTCGACTTCGACTATATCGTCACTTCGCCAACAACGACACTTTTTTCTCACTTTTTCTCATCAAAGCATACGCGAAAGCACGATACAGTAAGCGGTTATTCTAATAAAAGAAAACTTTTTTTAACCCTTGCCAGGCTTGGACTCAAAAGCCATTTTAGGAAAGATTTGTGGTAATTCGCCGGTAACGACGCTTTTTCTCCGATCCAATGAAGTGACGTCATAGCGAAATTAATTATACGGACAGGGTTCCAACAAATTTTCCAAAACCATTTTCAACACTTTTTCAATACTAAATTTGAAAACTTTAATACCACCACTATCTCCACTTTTCCAAAAGTTTGTTCATGGAACTCAATAAAAACCATCTAAAAAACTGTCATCAGCGACAAATGTCAAAATTCAAATGAAAAAATGGCGAAATTTCGAATTTTCCTACTTTTTCAATACTTGAGGTAAATTTTGGCCAAATTCAATACTTTTTCAAGGTCTTCAAACCGATTTTACAATTCAGTAGTTTTTCACACTTCCAAGACACTGCAGTAATTTTTAGAAACCATGTCAACGTTTTCCATCGCGGGAATGACGCACCGCGCAACACAATGCGCAGGTTTTCATTACATTGCTGTGTCTAAATAATCTTGACCGGTGATTGGCCGAAGCAGACGCAACCAACCGTGTCCACGACTCGATCGGCATAAGGCTTTCGGCTTAGTGAGCAATCGCGATAGAACGCGTAGCGCCGGCACTAAAATCCTGGGCAACACTGGCTCGGAGCAACGGATGCGGTATTGTTACACTCGGAGAAACGGATGCGGTATTGTTACACGGCAACGCAAACGGATGAGTCACACGACAAGAGACGTTCGTAGAGCTTTGTTTTTTTGTTGAAAATAATCGGCCACAATGAGACAAAATGTATTGAATTTCAAGAAGGAAAAGGAAACCAAGAGCGTTTTTGTTTTGAAACGTAAACGGGAATCGAACAAAACCAAGGCAATAAAGCGAAAAACGAACCATGAGGCTTTTGAAGATAAACAGGTCAATGAATCTGGGCAAGACGAAACCCAAAACGCTGCCCTCACGTTTCACCTGAGCAACACGAGTGGGTGATTTGGGGCTCCGTGCCTCTCTAGCTGGGGCAAGTAATGGAAAGGGTGAAGGCGTTGTCTGTTTTGGTAGCGGAACTTGCATTGGTCCAGGCCAGGGGGTGGTCCAACTTTTTAGTGATGGCCATATTGCTCTTTCAATAATAACGAAGGGCAAGCTCATATGAAATATCCTTGTTTTATACGAAATAAAAATATATTTCACTAATTTTAATTTTTAATATATTCGCGTTTTTAATACTCACACATAGTTTATTTTATGAAGATGACGGTACTCCATTACCTCTTTCTTGCGTTTCATATTACAATATTTTATTTTGTGCAAAACACCCCGCCACTTCCATCAACACAAAAGCGACACTGATTTCAAACGACGCCTCAAGAGCATCGCTTTGCGTAACAACAACACACACGAGGTAGGGTACGAATGACGATGGTACGACGACTTTGAAACAAGGAAATGAACCACAACAAGAAACGTCTAGGCTATTAATTCTCTGACACAACGCGTGCTTTCACGCAGAAAGGATTGTTGGGTTGGCAAAGGCTGCTTTTACTACACAACGCAAAGATCTCGACAGGTTGACATAAGTTGAAGAGAACTGAGGTGCGCGCAGCGCATATTAGTCATTTGACAAACTTGAGTCTTTCAAATCGGTTGCGCTGGCAACAGAAATAAATTAAAAAAAACGTTTTCGTCACAATGGGAACGCAACAAAAGTGTAAGAAAACTAAAGAGAACTAAAAATACGCGCGCGAAAAGGTGTTGGCATGTTGACTATATCCGCGATCTCGTTGAGGGAGGATGAAGATGTCGTGCGATGACGTATCACGGTTCGGCTGCCTGACAACAAACGATCAAATGATTGGAAGTTATTTTAAAAAATGAATTATCGCAATGAGAATGATTCAGGTTTCGTGAAGTAGGAGATTCATCCCAAAGCTTTTCGTCTGACACTCTTCAGGGGATATCGTCAGAATGAAGTGGAGATACTACCGAACTGGTTTATATACAGAGAAGAAGAGATCTCATTGGTTAAAGC
>Ga0210059_1016024_pt1 | contig 10854 bp, 8 predicted proteins | sample Ectturendosymbi2_FD_188042 | JGI IMG/M metagenome (GOLD analysis project Ga0210059, IMG submission 188042) | Ecteinascidia turbinata endosymbiont from Florida, USA - Sample 2 (SPAdes) (version 2) | ecosystem: Host-associated > Tunicates > Ascidians > Unclassified | place: Key West, Florida... | reverse complement strand
TTGTCTTATTTTCTGATGCAAATGTTTACTAAGGTACAACATCACAAGAAATGAGAAATTTGTCCAACCTTTTCATTTCAGAGACATAAAAAAGAAATCCCTTGATAAGAATATGAATGTTCTAAAGCACGTATTTATCAACCTCATTTTTGCAAAACTTGAGTTTTGTGTATGGCACATCTGATTATGCACTAGACAGACATAGCTACTGTTAACAACTTGGGTGCTTGACCTGCACTTTCCTCTGTAGGCTCACCAGTACCACTTACTACAACAACAAATCTGTCCAGGAGACCTTTACATTTTTCATCAACCTTTATGTTTTCTTACTTTTTCCTTGTTTTTTTCTGCTCCACTTGGATATTTCCTGTTAAACTGTGGCATGTTCAAAAAATTAAACACTTCAATATCTAAAAACATCATTTGGTATAAAAATTTTCATATTGTATAAAACGTTGTCTTTTGGTATAAATATTTGCTCGTATTTGATAGGGTCTTTTCAGAACTTTTTGGAAGAAATTTTAACCCACAATTTTTTAGGTAGGCCTATAGAAGTTGGTTTTGAAGCTTTTCTTGATTTGCACATTGGAGATAGTGGTGGGGTCGCTTTGAAAGGATAGTACTTACACATTACAATTGCTGTTTGGGGCCCCTTTGAAAGCATAGTAGGCCTACTTACACATTGCAATTGCTGCCCCTTTGAAAGCATAGTACTTGCACATTAAAATTGCTGTTGGAGGCCCCTTTGAAAGCATAGTAGGCCTACTTACACTTACAACTGCTGTTTGGGGCCTCTTTGAAAGTATAGTACTTACACATTAAAATTGCTGTTGGGGGCCTCTTTGAAAGTAAGGATTTTTACATCATAGTTACTGTTGGGGGCCATTTTGAAATCAAGGTATTTACACATTACAATTGCTATTGGGAGCCCCTGTGAAAGCAAGGTACTTACACATTACAGTTACTGTTGGGGGCCCCTTTGAAAGCAAGGTACTTACACGTTACACTTGCTGTTGGGGGCCCCTTTGAAAGTAGAGTACTTACACACTACAGCTTTTTTTGGGGGCCCCTTTGAAGGCAAAGTACCTGCACATTACAATTTCTTTAGGGGGGCCCTTTGACAGCAAAATACTTGCTTATGATGTGCTTTGTAGCACATTACATGAGTGAATAATACGTCTTTCCGCAAAAATAAGGAAAATTTATGCGCGTAATACCTCAAGGGGGGACCCGAGGCAAGTGCATCGCTCGCCTCCCCTTAAACACACTACTGGTCATACCCATGCCAAATGAACGATTATTAGGAAAAGATACCAGGGAAATCAAATATATTTGCATTGAACAAAACCGAAAATACTTATAGGCTATTCAGTAGCTGTTACTAAAACTGGCAGACAGTCAAATTTGTAGAGAAAGCAGTTGCTGTTGGGGGCCCCTGATACTTAACGCAACGTAGGAATATAATATAGAGTTGTATCGCTTCTGAATCACGAACTTTTTCAAACGAGTATTTTATTCGAAACAAATAAATTCATCATGGGGGGCCGGGGGCAATTGCCCCCCCTTAATCCGTTCCTGCGTAGTTACTACTGTAGTTGACACGATGAAAGTCAAATTTATCAATCCCATCGAAAATATCAGAATAAAGTACAGTATTATCGAACTGCATGTCAGAAGATCAAGTCTGAAAAATTATTCTTTTTGCCATAACAACCGACCAAAAGGCGTTTTTCCCGACTTACAGGCTGGAAAATGACCAAATTTTTTACATACTGTACTTTTCAAGGCTCCAATCGTGGGAACCCTGATAAGATTCGGACGAACCTTCTGATAATCCAGCACGAAGTTTATTTATGATTTAATAAAGATACAACTTTACACGACGATGCAGTGGAAACCCAAAGCAATTCCACACCACCGCGCTCTTCTCCATAACTGACGACGTCCAGTTTGCACAAGCCGAGTCCGAAACAACACAATAGCATTTTATTAGCGGCAGATTCGCCAGTATTGCACGCTGATATTCACACATGACAACATCGCACTAATTGTCGTTTACAAACGAGCGAGCAAAACTTTGCCACTGTAGAAACAGAAACACTGCAAGCCACAGCATTCCAGCGCAATAACCGCATAGTGACGCAAAGATACACCAGACTCGCAACGTCAAGGCGAAGAATTTCAAAGCAAAAACTCTTTTAAGCAAGAAATCCGCGGTGCTCCAAATCAAATCCTGCTATCTCTAAAACGGGTTGTGCGCGGTGCAGGAGCTCTGATTATCACAAGAAAAAAACAGAATTACTCTATGGGCTGTTTATCCGCGCGGCTGGTGGAATACAAAAACATGTACAGGTTCATAAATTGTGCTTGCTATCAATGTGGCGGTGAGCAGTGGCGTAACTAAAGGTTTGAGGCAGAAGGGGTGCAAAACTTAGCTGTGGGGGGGCACAACAGCCAACACTCAGAAAAAAAGTTAAGAACTGATAGTGAATCCGGATGTCGTGGATGACTACACTAGCTAAAAAATCTGTGAATCCGGATGTCGTGGATGACTACACTAGCTAAAAAATCTTGAAAACACCTCGAAAAACGCAAAAAATGCAACCTACTGAAAACCAAAAGAATGCTAAACATCAATATGTAAACTAAGCAGGGTCCAGTTTTTATATTCAGCTTGCGAGCGGGGAGTCTCGCCCCCCCCCTGACCCCCGTCAGTTACGCCACTGGTGGTGAGCTGTGATCAACAGGGGTGGTGGACGTAAAGAGATCTGCAAAATAACTGGAGTGACTTAAACAAGATCTTATTGGAAGTCAGTTTCCGAAAGAGCATTCAGAACGTTCGCCCAGGAAAGTAAGTTCGAAAGTCAGCGTCCACTGATGCAAATGGAAACAAACGAGTAAATCAATCTCGGCCGTTTTCGGAAACTGCGAGGCAATTTCGGTCAGTTTCGGAAACTGCGCATCCGAAGGAGAATGTCGTTTCTTGTTTGCTGTTCAAGAAAAAAAAGAACAGAGAAAAGATTGTAAAAAATGTTATGCTTTGCACCAAAATCAAGCTCCTCACATCTCCCGGCATTCTGACGAACTAAGCAGCACTAGTAGTGTTTGCTCGAAAAGGTAATTACTATGGCAACAAACTTCGCGTTGTGGGAAAACGCTGATTAAAGTTGTGTTCACTTTGACACGGATTATGTGATGAGGTACACGAGGCTTGCTTGGTGATAGGTTCGTTGCCATAACGACTAAGCTGCGGAAAATCGGTGATTCCCCTGCCTCATCATACCAAAAAGTTTCAAATAATATTACTTTTCACACTGAGACATTCACAGTTCAAAGCGACATTTTTAGACGCGCGTATTTGCAAAAAAACCTGATTTTTTCTAATGAGAAGTTTCGATTGCAACAGATAAGTCGCTAAACGACCGCCTTCCAGATTTTTAAACATAAATCCTACTCAGGACTGAAGCACGTGAAAGCACACTTGCAGCTGGGTACTGGAAATACTATTTGAATTTTCAGCGAAATAAGACGAAAAACTACGCGACGACATTGTACACTACGGAACCTGTACAAGATACGCCACGAGAAACGGGTAATAACGATTGATCAAACAATAGGTATGTAGCTGTCGATCTTGGCTCTGTGGCGTTGGGCGATGCACTCGGCGATCCAGATGATGTTCCTGCATTCCTGCTCTTTTAACTTCACGTACGAGAAGAAGACGCCGTATTGGAACTGTTGCATGAAGCTGTTCACGTTCAACGTCACCTGCAAAAGATGGTCGCGATTTCGTACGTGAGCGAAACAGTAACGATTTCGTACGTGAGCGAAACAAGCAGGAAAACCGAATGGGCAAAAAGATATGCATGCGTCAATGATTAACATGCGAATAAAACACCCATAAACTCGTGTTAAATGCTGCGTTTTGCTGATGAAAAAAAGCAGTGACAAATTAAAAAGCATTTAAGGAAAAACAATGCCTGACATAAATTAAAACATGCATTGAAAAAAACAAAAAGAAATGAAATGGATTTGCTAGTGGTCTGCGAAGAGCAGAGCTTTGGTCCCCGTTGTACAGGTGACGATCATACTTGGGTGAGTTGTTGGAACACTCGCTAACCAACTTTACTGCGATTTGTCTGTTGCCGAATGCGCAAAACAAGGATCTGTGCAATGAAATATGCAAGGATCTCAACCATGCACGCATGCTGCGAAGACCGAGAGCTCCGAGTCAGAAAACAAGGTATAAATCCACGAAGGTACAGTTCAGTTCAGTTTAGTTCTGCAACCCGACCAAGCACAGAATACTTTATCAGGAATACAGGACAGGAAGCGACGGCCGTAGCTGTCATTTACGTCACTGCCCTACAGACATTAAAGTAGAGGTTCTCAACCTTTACAAGCACGCGGGGCCAATAATAAACAGAGGGTCCGTTACCCACCGACTGTGCAACTTACCCAATGCGGCAACCGTTGCACATGCGAAAGGGCAGAAGTAAAAAAAACTTCAACAACGCAACATGCTCTGCAATCATTGCGAAAGCAGCCTCTTTGTTTTTAGAAAGCACAGATCAATTCGTATTCCACATTAAGTCTGCTTCTCGATTTCGTTTTCATGGCAACAAGAGCCGCCTCTCTGTACCTCAAAATGCCTTCAGTAATTGCGTGTTGTGAACAGAGTGGTAAGTCACGTGGCAATTTCAATAATTTATAACACATAATGACGAAAAAGAGCGTATTATGACGTTTGCAGCACAAGATCTACTGCGTTTTCGATGAAAAGGTTTAACTTAAAGACGTACTCAATTTCAGCAACACCTGACGGTTGCCCATCACAATTCTTCCGTGACCCACAGGTCAGGAAACCCTACATTAAAGGCAGTTTATTTTAAGGAAAATGTTAGGTACGTCGTATGAACCTTTAGGGACCCGATTTCTCTGATTCTAGGGGCCCGATTTTAAATTATAAGGACCCGATAATGATTTTCTCTGATTCTAGGGACCCGATTTTAAATTCTAGGGACCCGAATCGGGTCCCTAAAACACCTTAATAAAACTCTGTTGAAGGGTTTGCAAGGCTCAGCGCAACAACTTCCAGCTTTTGAAATCAATGGTGAGAAATACATGGGTGCTGTAGGTCTCTTTACCATATTTCGCGAAAAAATGCAGTCCGAACGCAGACTCTCTAGATTAGTGGTTTTCAACCTGGGGCGCGACCCCTGAGGGGTCGTGAACCATTTTTTGGGGGGTGCCGAGTGGATATTTCATGTGCGCAGCTGCATTGCGTTTGCTTTATTCGTGTTTCAAATGGGGGGTTACAGTGAATTGCTATAAAGGTTGAAAACCACTGCCTAGCTGTTCACAACGAAGAAACGAATCTACGGCAAATGAAGCGACAACATAGGGACAGAAGACGTTCATTACACAGCCACAAGCGGTCTCGCAGTGGGAGAAGAAGCAGGATTTCAAAGAGCAAGTGAGATTTCGCGGTGATGCTCTCTCGTCGGGCGGCAAATTTTTAAAGCGCGTAACCAACGCAACCCTTGCTGGACATCAGAACGCTTTTTGAAAATAAATCGACGCTTATGACTTTCTCAAAACCAGCACATCGCCAAATTTTCCTACCCAGCTAGTTCAACCAAACAGCGAACAGATTATATAACAGGTCTCGCTTGTCACCGACATGGATCAAAATCGGCGAAATTTCCGCAGAAACGAGACTTATGATAATTCACACTCTGTTGTCGCCGAACTCCACCAAACTGATGGGAGACACGCAAAACCTCACCTCGTGTTCAAAGAACTTGTCCTCCAGTGTTTTGTCGCCCGGGTTGTTGCCGGTTCCTTCAAACAGAGGCTTGTACTCCTGCAAAGCACGATAGAAGAAAAACGGTTGCATGCTGCAACTGTGAAAGCGCAGTACACACGGCGGATGAAATGGGTGTATTTCTCCCAAACCAGGAAAGTAATTTTGGGGAGGTGCATTTGTGGCTAACTGGCGAATGTTTTGTTTCAAACACAGTTTTATGCTGACTGGTGCCGGCGGTGATTCAAACCCGCACCTGCGCACCGACGCGACGTTAGTTGGCGTTCGTGCGTTTCTATCCTGCACGAATGCTTCTATAAATAATAACTAAAAGACAACAAATGATGAAATTCTGAGACAAACACAGTTGAATCTATTTTTTTTTACTTTTTTTGTCGCTTGTATGTTTAAGCCTCCCAGAACTGGGAACCAACAGCAACCAGCAACAAACACATCAAGATTTTCATGACATTTCTCCTTGAGCGGGCCGGGTACGAAAAGCACGCAGTCTCCAACCTTTTTTCTTTTCTATGGCAAACATTCCTGAGCAGATGCACAGCATGTCAAAGAAAGTTTTACCGCGTAGCATTCCGCTATCCGCTTCACTGTCTCATAATCATCCGCTCGCGAAAGTTCGATGAGGCCATCAGGATAAAGCTTGCCTCGCCTCGGATACAGCTTCGCCCTGTCTTCCTTGGACAGTTCCGTCCCGAACGAGTTGATGGTGATGATGATGGAGCGTCTGTCGGCCTCGAACTGAAGAAAAAGTAGCGGATTTTTTGTACCTTTCAAAAATAATTTTTCCTGTAATAAATTGTATGACGAATTTTTTTTCTTTACTGCAAACTCTGCCAACGAAGTGTTTTCCTGCTGATGTTTACCTTGTTGTACATTCGCATTTTGCGCACCTCGATTTTTACCACTTTTTATCCAACATTTAATCGATAGCCTTGCTTCTCCGGTATGTTGCTTTGTACTTTCAACGAAATCTGATATGTTTTGGATTAATCTACCAACCAATCAAGTACTGGAAAGTAAGACACCATCTTGTTTCATGTCAGAGTCATCATTGCTACAGCTGACAGATTTATAACCCCAAGAAAAAACTTGTCATCACAATTTTACTAGAAAAAGTAATTCCGCCAAATACTTTTGAGATAAGTTTCAAAATTTTGTCAACTAACATACTTTTTTCACGAAGAAGTTTTGTTTTGAAAATAATTACACGGAATTTTTTGATAAAACAAAATTTTTACTTGGCGCAAACGGCTCACCATAGACCATGGGCCAGATGTTACTGTTTATAAAAAAATAAAGGTTATGAGAGAGTCGATTGCATGAAAAACAGACGCAAAATCATTCTTAAATTATCAAAAAGTTGCAAGACTCACTGCCAATATGTCACACATGACATCAGCGGTTGCTCCACCCTTCTCTTTGCACCAATCGTAGAAAGCCTCAAGATAAGCTTTGTAAAGTGTGTTTCGAATGATTTCTATATTCATTTCATTCAAATCTTCTTCCGATATGCATTCCTTGAAAAACGGTGCTGAAATGAAAGAATGGGCGAAGTTTAAGAATTTTTTGTGCTAAAAATTGCGAGCCTTGTAGATTCGGGCGTTAAAGTGACCGGTGAATAGTTTGTCAACACAAAAGTTTCAAATACTTCAGAAAGCGAAGTTGCTATTACGTCTTTCGCGTTTCCAGCTGGTTGGTATTTTTTTCTGTTAACGTTCTAAATTTGACAAAGCCATACATCAGTCTATGACACAGGATCTACATCCGAAACAACCTGCACATCTGAAAAAACTGTACAATCATGACAATCGCATTTAGACTGCAAACCGAAAAATGTACTAAAATTTCGTAGCGCAAGTCAATTTTACCACTGCAAACTGACCCCCTGAAATATCATTGGCATTCAGGAATTACTTGCACCGTGCATCAACTCATTCTGTCAGTTTCCGCGTGCGACCAACACATTTACGATAATAGCTCGATTTTAACGGAGGTTTATGAATTTCAACGTAAAAACAATAAGCGTGCATTTCTTTTTAATATATATCATCTGGTCCATGATTAACCGCAACAATTTTCGTGTCAACTTCCAGACCATTATTAGCAGCCTCATCATCATTCATGCGAGTTACCTGATCATGACCAGTCAACATTTTTCATCAGCAGAAAGATGCAAAAATCATGAATGCAACACCACGATGCTTAACAAAACGAGATGTCTTTATGACATAGCCAAGGAACTGGTTTGCACTTCGACCCTAAGACAGATACTTTCGCTGCAACAGGGCTACTGACCTAATGGAGAATCCACAAGAATTGCATTGTAAAGATCAGCCGTTGTGGTGGCGATCGTCACTGTTTCCATCTGATCGAACCGCCCGAGCGGGTGGCATTTTGTCAGCAACTCCGACAACTGTCGTTGATGGAGCGTCCCTGTGATCAGGAGGATGATGTTGTCTATCATGTAGCTGTACCTGAAAAGTTAGCCGCACAAACATAGTCATGATTTATGCGGAGCGTGCACACGAAAAGTTATTTTGAAAAAGATGAACCGCGTACGATAACAGAAGTATGATTCTGGGGAATGAAATCGGGAGAGATTTAATCAACTTCATAAAACAAAAAGAAAGTCTTTATAAATCTGTTCGTCATTTGCTGTGAAACGTTTGGATTGCTCTTAATCTGAAATAAAAACAATACAGAGGCAATGGAAGCCATTCGAAACCAAACGATTTTAAGACGTTTAACAGTTAATATCACGTAAATTTGCTGAAAAGAAAACTAAGACTGCGATTCATCAGGAAAAGCTCTAGAAATAAAAGTAAAACTGACTGAAACGTAAAATACTGCTATACCCAAGACAATTACACATATTACAGCAGGTAAAGGATGTTGTCAACACTATTAATATACGGTACTAATAAGTGCGAACGGATAACATGCGCATGGTTGACAAATTACTTATGACTTGCACAAAATCAAAATGGCCGGCAGGAGATCGTCACTGAATTCCTATAGTTCGTGCACAATAGTTAAGGTCGATGCCGAAAAGTACATGAAAATGCGTATCAACATGAAGTGTCAACCGAACATTTACCATGGCAATCTTGTAATAATAACACACATCTAGGGCTAGAAAAAAACTGCTTCATACAATCAGATTGCACTGCCAGTCATGACGATTACTGAGCTGTTAGCATAGCTATATGACGACAAAAAAAGGAAAAATCGGGGTTCAAAGATTACCTAATGCAGTAACACCTTCACTGCAACAACTATTTACTAAATACCAATTAACTACTCTCCACATGTGAGACAAGTATGGAATCGAACGGTAAATTTTTAATAAGAAATCGATTTCATGTAAAATTACGCATCCTCAGTCCTGAAACCTTATTCAGATAGAAAATTAAATATTATTTATTACGTCGAAAGCGATCAGCCCAATACGATTTTGTCATCAAACACTGCAGTACATTGAGATGACTGTCTCCATCAAATTACCATCAAGCCAATGTTACCAGCAAAACATTATAAAATAACACACTAGGAATGATTGCTGAACACCCTTGTTAAGCTATCTCACAAATCCATGAGCTACCACTAAGAACATGTAAATTATATAACCATATCATCTGCATCATCGAGATTATTGAGAATGGGGCCTTTTCTCATTGTGGAAACTTGCTCAAAATAAATTTCTCATTAGGACCTAGCCATTGCAGTATCTCTGCACCACTGCAGAAAATAACTAATTTGGGCCTCGGTGGCAGTCTGGTTATATTTCGAACGACTGCATTTACTCAGCCAATCAATTTGCTCGTATAGTGGCAAAGATTTTGGCGGCCAGGGTCTTACTGCAGTGCAAAACGTCTTGTCAGGTATTATTAGGACTGAAAGATGTAATGAGGCCCACTGTAGCAAGAGATTGTTCTTGGTAAGATATGTGGAGCTGAAGACTGGGTGAGAAGACGGTTTGGTTAAAACTATTCGCCACAGAGGCTTTCATGTGAAAACCTGACTCATATGAGGAATGTTATAATGAGAAAAGATTAGTTGGTTGTTTTATGATATCATCATGGCCTGGCCTGTTGAATGCAGCGATGGGCGTGAGATTGTTTGCAATCATTTATGTAGCTTTGAAAATGTTTTTTTATTCTGTGTAAAAGAACCATGCCGGGCCAGCTTGGCTATTACACATAATTGGCCTTGGTCTCATCAAATCTCAGCTGTATTTCATCAACACTTGTGTGACTATATAGTATGCTGTTAAGTTAACCAACTGTAGACTGGGCAAAAAAATTCAATTCGCAGAGCACCACACAGTTGGCCAGCAGCTCTACCCTCAGTAAGTCTGACAGCTCGATCCACAATTTTTTTGTACAATTCTGAACCAGTATTTTCTACTTCTACATGCTGTTACTGGCAAAATATGTGCTCAACATTGACAATATTTTTATCTGCAAACCATTATATTTTTTTATCTGCAAACCACATATTACTTGCAATAAAGAAAAAATGCGTATGCTGTGTTAATTACTTGATGAAATCAAGGAAAGTTGCCAACTCCTTGTATGAGTGGTTACGAACATATTCAAATTCAATCACAAGTTTCTCACGCAGTTTGTCATCAATGACAGAAACAGTGAGAGGTGAAGGCTCATTTGCTAAAAAATGTCCATAGCCAGTCCCTTGCAAATGGAGCTTCAAGTCTGTGAAAGCAAACAAAACACAATCGTTTCAAGTTAAAACAAATGAATTATTCTCCAAAGTTTACCACTGCTTATCACAAATAGTGGTGTTGGTTATATGAAACAAAACTATATTTCAAATTAAATAATGTTATGATTAGGGCAAGTTTTTGCAACTTTTGCAACTTTTTTTTACAGCTTCCAACAGCTTCCTAAATACTCAAGATATATATAATTCAATGTTTTGAGCTGTTTCCAGGAATTTTATATTGCAACTTTTTGCAACTTTTTCGATTTTTGCATGCAACTTTTTGCAACTTTTCGATTTTTGCATGCAAC
>Ga0210059_1016023_pt1 | contig 10856 bp, 8 predicted proteins | sample Ectturendosymbi2_FD_188042 | JGI IMG/M metagenome (GOLD analysis project Ga0210059, IMG submission 188042) | Ecteinascidia turbinata endosymbiont from Florida, USA - Sample 2 (SPAdes) (version 2) | ecosystem: Host-associated > Tunicates > Ascidians > Unclassified | place: Key West, Florida... | reverse complement strand
CAAAACACATTGGCACCTTTCTTTGAATTAGTTTCTCAAATAATTTCATGTGTAGTACTCGATCGAATGCTTTCGAGGCATCTAAAAACACAGCATGCACAGATGAACCATGGGTTACAAAGTATGAAGCGGTTTGCTTCAACAAAAATGTACGTTGGTCAGTACTACGACCAGCCTTAAAACCAAACTGATTGTCTGTGGTACAAGTAAGGGAGAGATGCTAGATAATATGAAGTGCTCAAGAAGCTTTGACACCACTGTGGCTACTGCCACTGGTCTGTAATTTGATGTGTCAGACATATTCCCATTCTTGTTTTTGCATATGGGAACTATTGTTGTGTTTAAACAGGAATAGGGTATATACCCGTGAACAATACACCCACAGTTCACTGAGAAAAAAACGCAGAGATTCATCTGCGTACAGCAAGTGCTCTACAGAAATACAATCAGGCCCTGGAGCTTTGTTCAAGGGCAGCTTTTGAAGAAGTGATGTCAAGGAGACAAAAGAACACATGGGCATTTCAAGACCCAGATAGTTCTCCTTGCAGTCTATGCTGTGTTCCACAGACTCTGCAGACCGATTGGCAGAGTTATCAGAGTTTAATATTCCCTTGAAATAGTCTTTCCACAATTTAACAATCTCTGAACCACCATTTGCCCCTCCTACCAATGTTGGTAGTGATGGGGATCTGTTGTTGTTATTGACCTTTTGCCAAAATGACTTCTTGGTTTTATCAGCCTGTAGTGTAGCTGCTAGGCCAATAGCCTTATGAATTTCAGCATATTTGCGGCATTGCCGCAATGAATATTTGAAGTCTTTTTTTGTGTTAGCCATGTTCCTGTATATTTATATGCCACCAGTTTTGGGTCTATTGCAGATTGCCCATAGCCAGAAGGCTGCCTTTGCAATTTGGTGTTTTGATTTGACCACCGAGTTCCAGCCAGGAATGTTAAATTTACCTTCATTCGTTTTACCTGTTGTTTTAATTGCAGAGGATGCAGCAGCCAGCAGGCACTGGTCAGCTCTGCATACAAGTTTTCTATTTCTTCCAGATGTTTATCATCTGTACAATTAAAGGTTTGACAGTCCTTAACCTCTGTGGGCCATTGCAGTTGATAAAGTAGGTTTTTGCTTTCATGGTGATAGTCCTCTCTTTCCTGGGCCTTCCGCACTTAGCTATAGCTTCCGCACTAGCCTGCATTCTACGCAATGCTGTATGATCTATTGACTGTGTGAACCATTATTTTGTCGCAAAAACCAATACACTTACTCACTTACTTGAAACATAAGCACAAGTATTTCTAATGAGATAAGTTGCTAAGGGGGTCTTCAGCGCCTAAAACCCACTGGTTGTGCCTTTGTTCACACTGCAATAACTACGCTTAGGATGGTATATTCAGTTAATGCCAAATATGAGAAAGAGTTAGGGTTGGTAACTGTTGACAGTGGTGCAACTCCTAATGTTTTTCCACGAGAGCTAGAGTTTTTGCATTTCATCTAGTGGTTTTTCAGAGATATCTAGTGTCTTTCATGAGTGAGCTGAACGTAATTAATTACACACTTGTGTAATTGTAACTGTAATTGAGACAGATTCTGTGCATTTGTAATTTGCTAAAAATTCTGCCTAATTACAGTAGAATTTGCCTAATTTGTTACCTCAAGGGGATAAGAAAAAAGTGACGATTTAGACGAAGCGACGAATTATGCAAACAGGTGAAAACTCTATCATAGCAGCTTGTATACTTTATCATAGTAACTGGCATGCATAGTGATTTTACTGTATTTGTAGTAAAATACAACTTTTTGACGTTACGGTTGTTAACGTTGTGGTTGTTTACTTAAACTCTTTAATTCCTCTACTCTATCTAGACGCCTGCCTGTAATCTAGCGCCTTTTATATCTTTAAACAAACTTTAAAGACTTTCTGCGTTCTAGACAAATTCTATAGTGTACATCTCAAATTTCACAAGAGCATATAATCTGTTTTGGATTAAACTGCAACGAAGTCACTGTGGTCATCTGTCAAAAGTTTCAGTGACCTGTACACAGGAATGTAGTACTAGCAAAAAAGGTGTGGGAGCGCACCCAAAAAGCTAGCCATTTTGAAACAGCTTCGAACTCATTTTGAAGCAAAACATGAAAAAGGTGTGGGAACGCCGTTCCCACGCGTTCCCGCCCCACTGCACCCCTGCCTGTACAAACAAACACAAACGTTGCTGCTATCTCCCGTTTTCTTTGTCCCTGGTTTACAATCATGGGTGTAGTGGCCTCGTAGGTGGGACTGGGAACACGTGGGGATGGCATTTCCACACCTCGTTTTTATGTAGGAACGCGTTCCCACACCTTTTTGCACTGGTAACGTTACTTGAAGATTTAGATTTTTCTTTTCAATTTCTACATGTAGCGCCTGGAGCAGCATCAATGAATAAATGAGAAGTTATCTCGTACATTTGTGACATCAACAATGATATTTACGTACTCCCCGCTTCGTTTGATGGTTTGCTTTATCGTAACTCTGCTATCTTCGTCTCAGAGAGTAATTAGTCTTGAAGTTTTCAGGCCATTACGGAGTATGTTACAGCTTGCCTGAGTGGATTGCGAAAACTAAAGGAGCTTTGTGTGTGTGAGGGCATCTGAGCGATATTTGGTGTTAGACTTCGGCTTCAACCTAAGTCAGGGTAGGGGGTGTGAACGGCGTTCCCACACCTCATTTTTAGCACTAACCCCTGTTTACAATGAGTTGCGTAGTGTCTTTGTTTGCATTGCAACGCATTTTTTGGCCAATTTCATTGTGTGTAAGTTTTCTGTTTGCTTTTGCAGCTAGCTTGCATTGAATTACTACGTACAACACCGATTTTCTTTTCGTGAAATCTTAAAAATCTGTCACTATTTTAATCTAGTGTTTTTTTTGTGAATCTAGTGCTTATTATCATGAGATCTAGTACTTTTCCCTAACAACAGAGTGGCAACACTGATTGTTGACTCTCAGCGTGGTGCATTGGGCCCATAGCCTAAATAAGACATTTGGAATGGGCAACAGTCACGGGCTTATTCAGATATTTTAGTTCGTTGGGAAAAGTCAGTACTTCTGGTGATGATCAAATGCGGTCACGTACTTGTACAACTGGTACGAGACGAATCGTCAAAAGCAAAGTGGCACGATTTACCAATACTTTCATGTCAATCCCCCCCCTTAGCTGCGTATCTAACGGGAAGGGAGATATCTAGATAGAAAACTGACTTTGTAAGTACTAAATTCCATCAGTTTTTTTTTTTCATTTGGAAATGGAAACATAATTGTGGATACATGAACTGATTTATTCGTGACAGGAACTGTCCGACACGCCCTGAGGAAGGTGCAGAACGCACCAACACTCGTTCTGATTTTATCTCTCTGCGGTACAAAGTTTCATATGCGCAAAAAAGATTCGTACCAATTATTAAGGAAAGCCGGTTTTGCATAGTGAAAAACATTCGGAAAACGTTCGCGTCATTTCCATTCGTACGATTTTTTATCCTTAAACTCTGGGCGCCAACCTTTTGTGCAAGTTATCTGTATTTGGAAATACGAACGATTTTCCTGTTTTACTGTACACATGACCATTCCGAACTTCCTTACTACATCCGGACTGTTCCGATTTATTAATAAGCTTTCCTTATCCACAAAGTAAGGGACTTAGCAAAATTTTGAAGCTGAGGTACTTTCTAAGGAAAAAGTAAAAATGCAGTGGGCAGTATTGGGAGTCCCTTGTATCTCGATCCCATCCTGGAAAAATAGTAGGGTCTGGACCAATGAAATCCTCGTTCCTCCGCCAGTACTTTTGCTGCATCGCTTGGGTTTTGTAACATATATTACATCCCAAACGCATTTTCTTGTCAAGAGCAACCGGTTCAAGACCGGGATAGTACTTTTTAGCCAGGATACGCTAATCCTGCGTCCATTTCTTTTCGGAAACACGATTATTTGAAATAATGTCTTTCTAAGAAGCCACATAATTTTAGTCTTGACAAGCAGCGGAAGGAGTGATACTTGGTGTAGAGCAGAGGTGCGGAACCTGCGACTTGCGTGAACATTTAATATGGCCCGCATCAAAATTTTTGTTACCCAAGATAGAACACAACATCACGTCAAAACGAAACTCCGCGATTAGCAGATACCTAGACAGCAAGTCAAGAGAAGTGTCTTTCTCTCCTCGTAGTCTTTTCTCGTTATTTTCGTTTGGAAGACTAGGGTAACATTTTTATATAAGGTTAGTTATTTTTGCGGCCCGCCAGCACTATTCCACAAAACGTGTGGCCCGTCATAGTAAATTGGTTCAATACCCCCTGGTGAAGAGTGCAACATGTGCCTCTTGCAATACTTGCTCTCCCGGACGACTGCTTCAGCCTAGTCGCGGTAACTTTTTATGCTTTAGCTGTTTGTGAGACATCTTACGTTCAAGGAATAAATAAAAAGTACCTTGCTCCCAGTCAGGGCCGGTTTTAAGCCGATTTGACCGATTTCTTCTCATCGGGCCCCGCGCCAAACGGGGCCCCGCGCTACGCCTACTAACCACAGTAAACTTTCACTTTCTATCGAAGCTGCTTGTTTATAGTGCCGCCACGGGGCCCAGTGTTTTTCAATGTGTTTTGAGAGACCAAACTGCTTCTCATACTTTTTCCAACGGTCTCTCAAAACACAGTATAAACTCGCTTTACTACCACCATCAAAGCACACCAAAACCTTGCTTACAACCATCTTAGTATTCAGATTAAACAGATGCGGTCTCTCAAAATGTCTGTGCAATCAGCAAGGTCAAACCTTAAGAATATAAGTATTTTGTAAGCGTGGGATCCGTTACCAACAAAAATCCAAGCGAATTGCACGTTTTTTAACGCCTTCATCATAATTCTATCATAAGAATGTTCATTGTTATCAGTAGTGCGTAGCCAAGTGTTTTCACTAGCACCTTGTTAAGCTAAAGAGGGCTTAAGTTTTCAAGCTGTTTTCTGTTTCATTTATGAAAGCGGTTCATATTTGGCAGGTCAGGTTTCTATTGTTGTAGCAAAATACAGTTCGATCGTTGTTGATATTTCAATACGTACTACTACTTGTCTTCTGAAGGTAACGTTTAGTTCGTTACTGCGAATGTGTGCAGCTTAGTCAGTTTTTTAATAGCTTGTTCATTTTCCCTCTCGTAAAGATTTCATGAGACAACCTGAGATTGAGATTGGTGAAAAACGAGATTGGCGAAAAACGTTTAAAATAAACGTAGTTTAAATTATGAATTATTAGTTCAGGTGTGCAAAAAAATTTCCTTAAAAGTAACAGAAAATTTTTAACATTTAAGCCATTTGCAAAGTAACAGAAGTGACAATTTCGTTCAAGAGAAATAAGCCTCATGATGTTCTTGTGGTAAAAATTTCATCATGGAATATTACCGAAACAATGACTATAGCGTCAGTCTTACACGGATTGGTATCGTACGTAATTTCTAAAATACAACCTGATAAATTGAAAGTTGCAAAAAATTCATAAAGGTGGAAAGTGGAATAACTTTCGTGGACGTTTGAGGCTACGACATTACTTGCCTGTTTTTAAAAACTTGAAAGTAGATTTAAAATTATTGGGAGATATACAATCACTTCATACATTTCTTTAGTGTTAATAGAGAGAAGAATTTTTAACCTTGTCCGGGATATTCTAACCTGCTCTAATAAGCGGTTTTTAGTCATTTAATCGGTGCTTCATTAAGTGATTTTCACTGTAACCATTTTCACGTGTAACATATATGGTGATAGGTAGGTGTTTTCTTTTTCGCTTTAACTGTCGAACTTGGGCTATTTATTTAAGTATGTATTTTGTCTGCAACTAAGTTAAACATTATGAGTCAAACACCAAGAGACATAGGCCGAAAATATTAAGTGACAGCGAAAAGAGACCTAAAACTAAGGCAAAAATAGACCGAAGCATAAAAAAGAAAGGTGCGTTAGACAAGTATTTTAACCACTGAGGATATACCCTCAGTGCCACACCAAATTGAAGATGGCGACAATGTAGTAGGCAGCCAGCTTTCCCATGTTACGCCAGATAGTCAAAGTGGAAGTTTATGTACGGGAAGTGATATGCTGTAAGTCGTTTCGATAGTGTTGATTCTGACAAAGAAGGAACCCCGTCGAATGGTGAATCTGATGAGGCACGCGTGCAAGATAATTCAAAATTCAGATGAACAAATGATCCTGCTACTTAGCCAGGTGTCATGAATCGCAATGTTAGGGACTAACCTGGACTATTTAGCCCGCATAAGACCGCCTGCAATCATAGTAGAAGTTTTCCCCAGAAACTAGAGTGATGGGACACAGTTTTCTAAGTTTCACTGCGAAAGAATACCACCAAATGGTGAAGCGGTAGTTCATCCATGGCTAATATTCCTGGCCTGTAAAAAGGAATCTTTTGCTACTACTGTACTTCAAACTGTTTTGCTCTGGGTTGCACTAGCACAGCACTCAATCTCTCTCCTCTCTGCGGGTACTAAAATCGTACCCAGTGGCGGATCCAGCTTGTAAGTTTAGGGGGGGGGCGATTTCATTAATATCTGGCAGTCAAGTCTCCGTTGGCAGCCAAGTGTCTTTCTGAATTGTACAAAATCATGGTGAAAAATGTTACTTTCGTAAGTTTTAGGGGGGGCGATCGCCCCAATCGCCCCCACATGGATCCGCCCCTGCCTGTACCTCCTTGCTGGTCAAGGAGGTACCTGGCCAGAGTAGAGGTATTAATGAAGGTTGTACTGTAATTCTTTCATTTATTAAGCTTTACGGCGCTGTCAATTGAAGTCTCTTCTGAACTTGGCGCCACCCTTTCGGGCTTCGCTTTTTTAACATCACGGATTTCTATCATTATGCCTTGATATTCTTGAATCACTCTCAGGGAAATTTCGTTATAGAAATCAAACAAATATCCTGATCCTGTCCTGATCCAATTTTTTTCAAAAATAAATATCCAAATCCAATCCTGATGCATCAGTGATGCATCCCCTCAAAATTTCTCCACACCATTAAGTGGTGCCCCGCAAAAGAATTTCCAATCGGGCCCTGCACTTGCTAACGCCGGCCCCGCTCCCAGTTACTCTGCCCAAACAAGCCGTCTGTATCTCCGCGCTCTTTCTTGACGCAACATGATCTTGTGTTCAAAACTATCGACTGATCGAACACAGACTATGCTTTACGTTACGTCACCAAACTTGCAATGTCAAATGTAGGTCATAGTTCGCAGGAATGCGTGACTTCTGGACTGACACACTTGTCTTGAATAAATAAATAATAAAAACGTAAAGTTTTTTCACCCACAGCTTTTCCTCCCTGGAAGGATTTCCTCCTGGGAATAAAAAATTCCTCCGTAAGTGAGCCAAGTGGCACCCGTTTGAGAGCACTGACCTAGCGGCAAAAATTCGGTGTTACTCACAGGGCGGTAGTTTTGCCGCCCAATTCATAGCAATTTTAGGGCATGATTGCGCTAATGCTATCTTTAAGTCACACTTAATACTCGCAAAGCACATTGGCGCCATGAAGGCAGGTGATGACTGGTGCGTGGTACCTCAGGTACGAGCAGGAAATGGAGTGGACTGAATGGTTTGTAATATCTGCTTGAGTGGTCCAAGAATTGCAGATTTTAAATCAAAAAGTGATTAATTGCTGGAATATGGGAGGCTATGGAGAGTAAAGGAATGAAACGTAACCCTAAGCAGGTCTACTCTACTGCATGAACGGTATAACTGTTTAAGCCAGTTGCCGCCGGTTAAACGTATTATTGTGAGGACGTGAAATAATACCGGTTTTCCTCTGAACATAAATTTTGGTTCTCACAAAGAATAGTTTAGGAAACGCCTGGTAGAAACACGAGTGAGAGCAGTTCCCGCTTAGCCTATCATATTGAAAAAGAGCTTTTTCAGCTGAAAGCTTGCGCAATACCGCAGATAAAGCTTTCTCCAATTATACGTACTGGCAAAGAAACTTTTTAATGCCTTTTGCAAAATTATGGGTGGGCCCATGTATTTTCAATTTAGGATGATTTTTACATGGCCACTGTAAAATACGCCGATGGTTGTCACCGCCTTACAGGCTTGTAGCCAGTTTTTAAGGTGTATGGGCAAAATACATCTTTAAGGGAACAATATTTTTGTTTTTATTATATGTTTAAAACAAATTTTTCTGGGCACAACAAAAAAATTGGGGAGCTGCCACAGAATTACCCCTGACTACGGGCCTGCCGCCTTAACGCATTAACTGAAAGATAAATGACGTTCTGGGTATATTTCTTGTCAACGAACCAAGAGGCTGTAACAACTATGTCTAAATTTACTAGGATTCTAATTCGAGGATGCAATGACGAAATCCTGGAAAGCTGTACTTTGAACTGTGATGCATTAGAGCAGCAGTTCTCCACCTTTTTCAGCCCATAGACCATCTTTTCAAAACAAATCCGATGGACAACTTTGCTACGCTGACACGTTATGTGAACAACTAGCGGAAACTGTATTACACATAGGTCAGTTACCATTTTATCAAAGATTTATGGAACTCTCTGGGGACCACTAGAAATTGGTCCACCTGGAACAGGTTGAGGATCACCGCATTAGAGCAGCAACGACAAAATAGATTTATTTGTCACTATGCTTAAACTTTGCTGAAATCATTGTAGGGGTGCATGGAGTTTCTCTTGTGGATTTCAAGAAAGTTAATTGCCTATACACCGAGGTCTGTAGCATAATCAATGTGATCCCCTAAGTTAAAAATACATCTGTGTTATATCATAAATTATGTGGGCATCTATGTGACTGCCATACTGAATTTCCTAAGAACGAAGAACCTGGTTCTAAATAGCAACTGGTGGACAGTAAAGCAGCAAACCTACTGTTGATTACATTTTCCAGATTTTGCTACGGCAAATTTGTTTATGATACGTGTAGTGTTTGTTTCACATAGACGTTCATGCTCTATACCGGGGGTTCCCAACCTGGGGTATATGTACCCGTAGGGGTACATTTACCTATATGAAGGGATACAATTAAGGTTAGCAATAGAAGAGAAAAATTTAGTTATGTATGATTTATTTCTTAAAATTCTAAAATACAAGAGTTTCTTTGAAAATTCAGTGGATTTTTGTTATTTTACTCAGCCTTTTTGTCATAAGAAATTTGGGTTCATGCTCATCTGTCGGAATGCTGAAGGGGTACATGGTCAGAGAAAGGTTGGGAACCCTTGTTCTATACTCTTTAGAATACGGGTGTTCAGCCTGCTTTGTCCAATGATGCTCCTTTGTTCATTCTTAATCATCTTAATTTTGGAAAATGACCGTTATGCTCTGCAGCTGGTCATCGTTAGAGATAAAGAAATGCGGAAATCATTTTCCACATTTGCAAATAACACTCCAAGTACACCACGCAATGGGCAGTGAATAGACGCAAAATCACTTTGAAAGTACCAAAGAGATGACGCAAGGTACGGAACAGGTCAATGTGATGTATTAATATGAAAAAGAATGTCATTCATAACAATACAATTAAGAAATATCTGGAAATTGCTGCAATGTGACATTATTGCTGGAGTGGCCCAAAATTTTGCAAAGAACTGTAAAATACTTTAATTCTAAATTAATAACAGTCAAATGTAAAAGCATTCAATTGAAAACCTTCGCTTCGTTCCTTATGGTAACTTTAGCAAAAAATGAATTCTTGGACTAAAAAATTCTATGCATATAATGAAGAACAAATTTTACCCAAAAGACCGCGGGGATTTCCATAGCGCGGGGCTGTTAGCAATTGCTAGATTTGCTACTATTGTTAATCCGCCATTGTGTATAGCCCTAAATGCTATACAAAGATGAACAAAAATTCAAAGAACCAAAAAGAGGACATCAAATCATATACGTTTTCATAACAGGGTTAAGGTGACCACATATATTTCAAAATGAACAAATATTATTTATTGATTCGCGTAAATTGATCAAAACGTTGAATTTAGATTAGAATCTTTCAAACCTATGAACTTAATCAGGTATAAAACCGCATCTGCAGATATAAAAGCTAATGCTCTTGTACTTTCATAAACTTTTCAGTATCATCTGAATAGAGGCAGATCACAGGGTTTGTTTGCAGAAAAAGGAAAATGATGTCACAAAAGCCCGTTTGGGCCGCGTGCCTGAACGAATATTAGTTTGCTAGATGTTTCGAAATATGAAGATGATTGCACAGTCCCGTCGCCACGGGGGGGGGCTTTGGTGGGCTTAGTCCCTCCAAAGTAAAATATGAAACATTATAAATTAGTGGAAATTTTGTCAGATTTGAAGGTCAAACCCCCCTGCGCGACCCTATTGACGACTCTCTGGCGACGGTCCTGTGACGGCAAGTAAATTTTATAAAAACCGCCACCTTTTAAGTTAAGCATTAAATCAAATATGCAATTGAAACAGATTTGAGGCCATCAGGGCATTAACTCGACGTATTGGCAGAAATGTTGAGGAAAAATGTCGAACAAGATGTAGGGTTGGTGCAGATTCAGGCGCGTAGCCAGGGTGGGGGCAGTGGGTGCGGCAATTCCTAAAGTTGCACCAAAAATTTTCAGGGTGATCAAGCTTTTGATGTGTAAGCCAAAGAAATATTTCAGCGCAAATCACCGAAAATGCTTAAGGAACCTATTGCATAATTTCGTCGAACCTGATCAAAGCACTGTGGTTCACCAATTGTATCATGGTTAATCAAAGGTTGTGTACCAAAGGGTGGGGCAATAGCAAAATTTTCCAGGTGAAGCCAAGGATTTTCGTAGGGTGGACAAAAATCGTGAAAATTCATTGCTCCGCTCGAAACTAAGTAAGCAACAT
>Ga0210059_1016022_pt1 | contig 10856 bp, 5 predicted proteins | sample Ectturendosymbi2_FD_188042 | JGI IMG/M metagenome (GOLD analysis project Ga0210059, IMG submission 188042) | Ecteinascidia turbinata endosymbiont from Florida, USA - Sample 2 (SPAdes) (version 2) | ecosystem: Host-associated > Tunicates > Ascidians > Unclassified | place: Key West, Florida... | reverse complement strand
ACCAAAAAATTTTTTTTCGAGTGCAATCTACTAGACTGGCTGATCCGTTTGAGCCCTTGAACAGCTCTCTAGCGCAATCGGTGGAGGAGCTAGGGCGTTGGTAAGGCAACCGAAAACTGCTGTTTTTTAGGCCGAAATCGAAGTAGGAATATATCGTAGGCTGGCTCTCAAAGTGTTAATGGCTCAGTTTAGCACGGTCATAGTTCAGAGTTTTATATGAGCACATGGTTAAAGTACAATTCAATATTTGTGAACAGGTGATCAGCTCCTGACCTCAGATTTAAAATGAGTGTTTTGTAAATATTGAAAATTAACACTCACTTCAAATACTTGTCATCTATCTGGTTAATTATTTAAGAATGAACGACGTAACTAAAACTAGTGTTTCAATGGTTGCCACTTCATAATTTAATCTAGTAGAACCTATTCTTTTAAGGTGTATATTTGATAAGCAGCATCTATTTTGCCTCATGAGACAAAAACAGTTCGGAAGTTATTTTGTCAGTAGCTGCACACACTTGTTTGAAGTCATCATGTGACAAGTTTAGAATGTATGACCTAAATAGCTGACTGTAATGTCTAATTTAAATGTGGGCAAGCTTTTAGTGGCTGTTTGTGTACATTGTGTAAAGAATAGGCTAAGCCATAACATTAAACCTCAACATGCTGTGTCTCTCTATATTGTGCTAGTCACGTGACCATTTCAACCATTTGTGTTCTATTGAAGGCAAAATAGCCACGACATGTATTTTGCCTCATGAGCAGTGCTGCATTAACAATAGTAGCAAATGTAGCAATTGCTACTGGCCCCATGCGTTTGGTGGCCCTGCGGTATTCTATAATAAACTTTATTTATCACATTACATGTAAGTTTTTTCCATTCTAATAAGTGAGTATTTTGCTGAATTGGCCATAAGCGAAGGTTTTCATTTGAACACTGTGTCCAGAAACTCTTGTTTGGTCCTTTTTGTACAGTTACTTAACAAAAGGCATAAGATTGTGATCAGCAGTGCTGCCATTTTAGCTGACATGCTGCTAAATCTAGCAGGATTTTCTCACTGTTAGCTGTAAAATTTTGAATGTAGCAGTTAGCTGGTTTTCTAGCAGGGTTTCACCAACTGCTTTGCAGATTTAATAGGTAACAAATTCCTGACCAAAAACCTGTTTCAACAGGTTTTCACGATGAAAACTTTTACACCTTCTTCATCAAAAATGTACTTTTCTTCTTTATGACATTTTTAATTGGGTAACAGTAACATCAGGACAAAGCACAACCAGCTGCCTACAATTATTTGGAATTTTTAATATGATGCAAAGAAGCTGATTCAAGCAGATAATTGTATCATAATAACAAGTACTGTAATTAGATGGCTTGGTGAAGCCTAAATGATTTGCTTGTGTGCTTAGTGAGCGCATTGGGTTAAAGACAACTTGGAAGAATATGTTTTTATCCCACGGCACGGCACGATATTTCCAAGTGGTTCAGTTACACTAGTAAGTAGTTACATCTGGTGAAAAACTTCCTGGCAAACCAAAGCTGCCAAAAGTTTTGACATATGTGATTGCAAGATTCAGAACTTGGCTCAGTGCCTATAGTCCTACTGCCTATCCTGCTGATTCAAGAAGTCTTTTGCAAAGTTACCGTAATGCAATCATAGCGAAACAATGGTGAGCCTACAAGGCATAACTGGTAGCAAAGGCACTTAGATAAGAATTAACACTTTGAGAGCCGGTCTACAATATATTCATACTTCGATTTCGGCCTAAAAAACAGCAGTTTTCAGTTGCCTTACCAACGCCCTAGCTCCTCTGCCGAGTGCGCTAGAGAGCTGTTCAAGGGCTCAAATGGATCGGCCAGTCTAGTAGATTGCACTCGAAAAAAATTTTTTGGCTAGGGGGTGCGGATTTTTTGTGACTGACGTCATAAGTGAAGTAGTTTTAGGGTAATTTTGGCTCATGTTGCCTGGCCTAGGGCCCAACCGCTAGGCCAAACTGTTTCGCTGAAGTTTTCATTGGAAACTAGGCTTGAGTCCGAGTCTTTTGAGCCTTTGATCGACTTTCTAGCGTTCCTGGTTCAAAAGTTATGATTAGGGCAAGTTTTTGTTGCAGTAACAAAGCGAGAAAGTTGCATTTATGCGCTGTAAGTTGCATTTATGCGCACATTTGACTGTGAAAGACTTGAAACAACCTATTTTGCATGCAAAAATCGAAAAAGTTGCGAAAAGTAACATGCAAAAAATCGAAAAAGTTGCAAAAGTTGCATGCAAAAATCGAAAAAGTTGCAAAAAGTTGCATGCAGAAATCGAAAAAGTTGCAAAAAGTTGCAATATAAAATTCCTGGAAACAGCTCAAAACATGGAATTATATATATCTTGAGTATTTAGGAAGCTGTTGGAAGCTGTAAAAAAAAGTTGCAAAAACTTGCCCTAGTTATGATCTAAAATAAACAAATTAATTAATTATCTAATTAGCTAATTAGTCAAATGTTTTTACTAACTTACAGCACAACTTTTGAACCCGAAACCCCAGCAGGTCATCCAAAGTATCAAAAGACTCGGATTGTAGCCTAGTTTCCAGTAAAAACTTCAGCGAAATACCAACACCTAACGGTTGGCGCCCAGGGCCAGGCAAAGTGGGCCAAGGTGGCCTTAAAATCCTTCAGTTATGACATCATTCACAAAAAACCTGCACGCCCCAAGCAAAAAATGTTTTTCGAGTGCAGACTAGAAGACTTGCTGCGTCTTTTAAGACTTTTACCGGGTCTGTAGAGCATACCGGACCGGAGAAATTCCCGCGCAAAGCCACATGTGTTTAGGCGTTTTTTTTCTGAAAATCCCCGAATTCTAGCAGACGCCAAAGAGTTAAGAAGTTTTTGCATGCTCACGAAGTTTTTGCACATTGTAGGGCTGAAGCTAGTCTCAGATTGTTTATTGCTGAGCATAGTTCTGTTGTATAAAAACATTCAACCATTTGAAAGAGATCATCAAGAACTGTGTGTCATACAAAAAAAACAAAGTAAGCTGCAGTTGCATTGCTCATGATGTTGATTGAAAGAAAATTGTGGGCCGAAAAGTGTGTTGGCCAAGACCAGCATTTTCAACCCATGCTTATTGAGAATGAGTGCACAACGAAAAATTAAATTGTGTAACTTTATAGGTTTCTTTTAATCATTTTCAAATAACAGATTTTAAACAGAATTTCAGTGCTTTTAGCTGAAAATCTGTGACAAGACTGTTAGCAAATTCTAGTAGTTTTTGTAACATCATTTAGGAGGTTTGTAGGTCAAACCATCTGGCTACACTGGAGGTCAGCACGATACACTCAAGACTGTCATATCACGATGCAAACTATAGAAAGCATGCAGAGAAAGCTATAGTAACACGGTTGTCTTCAGGGCCGGCCTTAGCAAGTACGGGGCCCGATTGGAAGTCCTTTTGCGGAGCCCCATTGAGTGGCGTATGCAGAAATTTTTGAGGAGAGTCACCAAGTCATAATGGTAGAAATCATGAGTGATGTAAAAGAGCGAGGCCTGAAAGGGCAATGCCACTCTAGGTGCGTCTGGAGGCATGCCACCCAGTTTCACCTCTCCAGCAGAGATTTTCCATGTCCGTTCCATGCACATCTTTGTGTCACCCAATAAATCCATGAGTAACGACACTCAATACCTCCTCTCAGGTCAGGTACCTACCGTGGGTACGGAAGGCCAATTGGGCATGTTTTAAATGAAATTAACAATATGCTTGATATGATCAGCCAGCAATGATCAGATATCACAACTTTGCTACAGAACATCACCAAACGAAAAAGCGTGACAAGCAGCTCCCTGGATTTTGAAACTTGATATTTTCGTATTAACTTTTTAGTAGAAAAATGTTTGTCTCTTAGTTTACAGTTGGTAAAATGAAAATGAAATTTCACGACTGTTGGCTCACTCCTGGAAAAATGCGTTTGGCCATCACCTGGCAAAATCCACTATTGCTCCCCCTGAAAAAAATATTTCCGACGCCCATGCTCCTTTGTATGTACTGTAGATCAGGGCTTCTCAAACTTTTTTGCACATGTCCCACTATCCATCAAACGCATCATTTCGTGACACCTCATCTATGCTGGTGTATTAATATAATTGTACAAATAAGACAGTGTTTTTCAATTTTCGATTGACCAAATCATTTTGGCGCCGAGCCAAAAGTTTTTGGATGTTGGAGCCAGATCTGCAGCCAAAAGCTTAGATGTCTGGAGCTGGAGCCAGAGCCTGAAATTTGAGTTGCGGATTCGTAATGCTATTTGCAATCTACGATACAGAAAATGCATTTGCTAAGATAAACTTATTTTTGTGCTTTAACATTAGCAAAGTTCCTCAGAATAAGCCTCTGCGAATTTCAGATTCAATGGACACAATCGCCAAACTATTTACAGTATGTGCTCTTGTTGGATTGATTTTCTCAAATAAGTTTTAATTACTTTTAGGTTAGAAGAACTCCTTTTTTCGGATGTCACGGTTACGGAGATGGTCAAGTAAATGCTGAGAGGAATAAAAAATTAGGGAAAGAGGCTGCCTTATCAGATCTCTACGAAGGAACCGATTGAACAACACATTTTAAATTACAAACTAAACTTAACCTTCAGAAGACAAATGCCAGTAACCATTGAAACAGCAACAACTATCAATCGAACCGTATGTTGCAGCAACTACTAAACCTTGACCTGCCAAGTGCGAAACGTTTACAACTGAAACTGAGAACAGCTTCAAAACTCAAGCTTTCTCTGCCTTAACCAGCTGCTACTGAAAAACTAGACCACACATTATCGAAACACAATGACCACTGTTATGATTCCACACAGGGTTTTTTTTAAGGTTTCGCTTTGGTGACCGCAAGAAAATTTTAAGAGACCGCTTGGAGGAATTTGAGAGACCATTCTCCATTGATGTGATCTCAGGTCACTATATTTTGAGAGACCGTTGGAGGAATTTGAGAGACCGTTTTGGTCCCTCAAAACACCTTAAAAAAACACTGATTCCACAAAATGAATTCTAATGAAAGAGGGTGTTAAAAACGCACAGTTCACTTAGGTTTTCGATGGCAACGGATCCCATGTTTAAAAACTACTGCATGTAGTCCCAGCACTGGCACTATAAAGTAGCTTCAATACAAAGTGTAAGTTTGCGTAGGTTAGTGGGCGTAGTGCAGGGCCCCCTTTGGCGCGGGCCCGATTGGAAGCAATCGGTCCAATCGACTAAGGGTAGCCCTGGTTGCCTTACCCACACATTTTGTGATTTAGCAAGGTTGAGATTTTTTTTAACTTAGGGGGCTCCGTGCTCTCGAAACGCTACAGGCCCCGCGCTACCTCAATCCGGCACTGCTCAAGAGGCAAAATAGACAGTATCTTTTTAATATGAGTTACTTGAAAGTTTTCGGAGTGTTAACAGAAGTCGGAGTTGATGTTTCAAAAATTTTCGGAGTCGGAGCAGGAGTCTTAAAGCATGGAGCAGGAGTGCAGTCGGAGTCTGAAAAGGTGACTCCGCTCGTCTCTGGTTGCCAGGTTGGCATTTTAAGGCCAAATTCTAGAAATTTGGCCTTTTTTGATGTGGTTTGCTATAATGGTGTTTGGCATGTACGTCATAGGTTGGCATGAAAAAACATTGTTTGGCATTTTTTGAAACCTCTGGCTCAGTTAATGCTGTTGGTGTCAAATTATTATAGAACTTTTTCTCAGGACAAAGGTCCTCTCTTTTCTACCGCGGTCCCACTCTCGAAGATACAGCGGTTTTGCCATCTAAGTGACGTCACAGGGCAAAAGACAATGCTTTTTTGCGCAAGACTTTGAAAACTGTGGCACATTGCATACTACACCACAGTATTTTAACCAGTGTAGACGGTGCAGTTTTCCGAAAATAAACAAAGTCTATGCAAATGAGGTCAGCTGTTGTGCTGTACAGTATTTCGGTTTCTTTTAAGAAAGGATCTCCTGTACAGTGTGTGTCTTTATTTGCAGATTAGATTATTGGTGTTATTCATGCTTGTATGTATGTAACAAGTGCTTATCAGTGCAGCCATTTGCAATATTGTAATATGCGCATATAACAGTGCTGCCAGATTTTGAAGATTTTCATAAGTTTAAACCATGATAAAGTCAATTTAAGTGATTTCACCGGTTGAAAACAGTAAGTCAATGTGAATGTACATTTATGATTTACCAGGTTTTGATATAAATTGATAGCAGAGCAGCCAGATTTGGCAGATTTTCTCTTTATAGTTAGATATTTTGTGGAATTATGACATGTCTAATGCTTGGTTTCAGGAAACAAAAGATTGGAAACTATGGCATGATGGCCATGCGTATTTTCATGAACTGTGATTTCTTGTTTCTAGCGTTTCGTAGGTAACCAATTTTCTATTCAGCCTTTTCAGGCAAAAGTAAATGGTTACATATTTTGCTCTAGCTCTGGCTTCCGGGACAAAACCTTGTAGACTATATCAAAGGGTGAAAATGAGTTGGAGTGTTTCTAGTTTAATTTTGCTTGTTTTTCTAAAGTAAAGCAGTTATTTGTTGCTTTATATACAATAATTAGCGCCCTGTTCACGAGCACCACTGTGTTTTTGCCAAATTACTCATCTGTCAATATCAAACAACAGCATTCAGCTTGTTTGGCATTTTTGAAGTGATTTGGCGTTTTTCGCAAGTGGTTTGGCATTTTTTGTTACTTGGACCTGGCAACCCTGCTACCATGTCAATGGTTCAGGGTTTGCCTCTCGATTTGGCGCCTTGCGTTTTTACAATACTGATTGCTAGCACGTTTCAATTTGTGGAACCAAAATTTTACACACTTTTGCTTTAGGGGTTAGCGTTAGGTTAGTGTTAGGTTAGCGTTAGCTTGGTGTTAGCTTAGCTTTGGGTTAGGTTAGCTGAGGGTTTTAGTCAGCGTTAGCTTAGGGTTAGTGTTAGCTTAGGATTAGGTTAACACTTTGAGAGCAGGTGTACGATACATTCGTACTACGATTTCGGCCTAAAAAATAGCAGTTTTCGGTTGCCTTACCAACGCCCTAGCTCCTCCGCCGATTGTGCTAGAGAGCTGTTCAAGGGCTCAAATGGATCGGCCAGTCTAGTAGATTGCACTCGAAAAAAATTTTTTTGGTTGGGGAGTGCGGATTTTTTGTGACTGACGTCATAAGTGAAGTAGTTTTAGGGTCATTTTGGCTCATGTTTCCTGGCCTAGGGCCCAACCGCTAGGCCAAACTGTTTCGCTGAAGTTTTCATTGGGAACTAGGCTCGAGTCCAAGTCTTTTGAGCCTTTGATCGACTTTCTAGCGTTCCTGGTTCAAAAGTTATGATCTAAAATAAACAAATTGATTAATTAGCTAATTAGTCAAATATTTTTACGAACTTACATCATGCCTTTTGAACCCGAAAGCCCAGCAGGTCATCCAAAGTATCAAAAGACTTGGATTGTAGCCTAGTGTACAGTAAAAACTTCAGCGAAATACTACCACCTAACGGTTTGGGCTCAGGGCCAGGCAAAGTGGGCCAAGGTGGCCTAAAAGTCCTCCACTTATGACGTCACTCACAAAAAACCCACACCCCGAAGCAAAAAATTTTTTTAAGTGCAGGCTAGAAGACTTGCTGCATCTTTTGAGACCAGGTCTGTAGAGCATACCGGACCGGGGAAATTCCTGCGCAAAGCCACATGTCTTTAGGCAGTTTTTTCCGAAAATCCCCGAAAACAGCCGGACGCCAAAGTGTTAAGTTTGGAAACTTTCAGGTTTGCATTAGTAAATACTCTGTAGCAGCATGTGCACTGTGGTTTTTGTTCTGTCTGAAAGACAAGGTATCAAAAAAATTTAAAGAAAAATTTCAACCCCAAATTTCTCATTGGAAATCCTTACCTTATCAAAATTTTAACATCAAAAATGAATTCCTTGGGTCAAAAAATGGTGAAATGCTTGCTTTCATTTTAAAAATCTAACGCTTGCTTTCATTGCAAAAATCTTTCAAGTGAAGGACTTATTGCTAAAAATTGAATGTGAGAAATGAAAAATTGCTTGTGCTCACCTCTAAACATCCACCTAGTACCCAAAAATTCAAAATACTGTATCTTGGCTACTGGTAAAGATATTACAAAAATTTTTTTCCTATCATGATTTGTCAACCTCTATAACATATGTATGAATCAGCAAAGACCATGACTAGTGGTTACAAAATTCCAAAAAATCTGATCATTATAAATGGATCAACCTGTATTTAAGTATAGTATTAGAAATAACAAGTTGTAGTATTTATTTTTGAGTTGTATTTGCCATTACCCATAATGGAGTCTCAAGTCTTGGTCTCGAGACTGTTTTTTTTTCAATCATAAACTGAAACGTTTTTGAGATGACTGAAAGAAATTAAGTCATTTTGGTCAGAATGTTTGAAAATATAGGCTAAAAAACACTTTTTTGGCAAGTTTTAATACACCTGTGAGACAAATGGCTGAAATGCTTCAGTGACCAAAACGTCTCAGCAAAAAATGACCGAAATGTTTCAGCGAAAAAGAAACAGTCTTGGTCTCGAGACCCATTTTTTGCAAGTCTCGGTGTCAAAAGCTTTAGGACTTATCTTGGTCTCGAAGGCAACAGGTCTTGAAACTTTCAATATCACAAAGAATTGGCTCAGTGAAACTTTTATAATTCAAGTTTTTTTGTAGTTGGAGGTAAGAAACATCCAAAACAGGTAAGGAAAATGTTAGAAATTTGAAAAAAAATCAACTTAGAAGCAGGGATGTGCAAGTGGAAGCTGGAAGCGGTCCTTTTCATGCGGAAGTGCAAAAATTCAACTGCTTCCACATAGGTTATTTGACTTGAAGAGTAACTTGGTGAAATATTTTTGTCCATTTCCCGATGTGGATTAAACGGTGAAGTTGCACTGTAAGTCTGAATGAACGTGCGATATCAGTAGTACGAGAGAAAGAGAAAAAGCATAGGGGAAAGTCAGTACCTTTGAGCCACTTTTTATGATATCGAGCGTAGCTACAACATGATGCAATATTTTTTGCTTAAATTTTTCCAGTAAGTGTCGTATGGTTGTGGCATGCTTTGTGGGAATTTACGGAGAAAAATACCTGCAACCATAAGTTACATGGATTATTTCATTCGTCATCCAAGTGGATCAAGGATCCCTATGCATCGGGACCAATGAACCATGCTTAAAACTGTACGAAACTGTTGGTCCATTGCTGCACGGTTTATGTGCACCATTCCTTAAATTAAAAATCGAACTAACGAAACTTCAAGCAGCTAACTGAAACATATTAATGGGTTTATTATCACTGGCTATTACCAATTTATGGAAAGAAAGTAGATCTTTGGTTTAAATATTTGAAGGTGAATCAAAACGAAATGTTATTTCAAAGATCAATCCTGAAAATTGAACAATACTACGAGGTATGTCTTCATACATCTGAAGAAAATAAATCATCAATGTGTATATCCAGTGAATGTTAACAGCAAACTTTTTAATGTCAAACCTCTTTTGGTTGAAATTGATGTGACAAGAGGGAAATAGGAGTCCGCATGAATATCTTTTATGTTCGGCTCAATAAAACTACATTCAACACTTCTGAGATGCTTTTCAAGAAACCTTTCCTCCAAATAGCTATATTCATACTTATTTTCAGCACCTGCCCAATACATAAAACACTTTTATTTTTGCAACTGATTGCAAAAGCACACAGCTCTTTTTTTGGTTCTACTGAACAGGACCGTAACTACGGGGCCATAAGTCCCGTTGAAAAATTTTTTGCCTTCCGTGGAAAAAAGTGTTGAACATAGTGTAAAACTACTGTACAACTAATTGGTCCCCCTCAGAAAAATCTTTGCTTCATTCTGGTATCCCAAGCTGGATACAGGCCTGCTACTACAGCATCGCTGTCTTCATGAGATGATTTACGGACTTCTGTGCTGCTATTATAAGTTCAAGGGCCCTAGGTCTGGTTCTGACAAGGCTTCAAAACAGTTTTGCAGTCAGAATGAGGTCGAAAAAGCCATGGGCCTGCGAAACAAACTTGCTAAGATTACTGGCGGTTTTCTGTCAATTTTCAACTGTTGCAAACTAAAGGATGGGACAGTTGGACCCAAGATGCCGTCAGTGACTGATGTCATTGACTGTCCAAGCAAAATTATTGTCTGTGCTACTGCTTCAGAATGTTTACTTATATCTGTAACTTTTCCATGAACACATATTTTTTACTAGCTTTTGCTTTAATAGGGTAGGTCGGTGATAATGGAAAGGCTTGTGCTTCTTCTTGGTTCGTATTTTTGTGATACCCTGACTTTTGGTATATGTTTGTATTTCTTGAAGAGTTATATTACAGCTGGAGGTTGCTACGATTTCAGAATATGCGTAAAACAATTCTTAAGCATCCCGATCAAATTCCTTTTCTGCAAAAGTTTAGGATGGTCCGCCACGAAATGAGACGGACAAACGTCGTCTGAAAAAACTGTATATGTTAATCAAACGGGAATATTTTCGTTTTTTCTAAACCAGCCACAATGTTGGATGGAATACGCTAAATCTATGGAAACAGTTAAAGCAGGCAAGTCGGATATTGGATCTGGGGTTGGAAACCACCTTCTTGAAATTTACGCAGCTTTATCTGCGGCATTTATGCCAATAGCTTAAGCCCTTTCACAAAAAATACTACGAAATAAATAATAGAATTACAAGTATAGCAATCATGCTTTTTCTCAAGCGTCTGTATATCTAATAAGTTAGGCGGGATCATTGAGCCACTGTTCATTGAACCCCACATGTTGCGGCTCATGGGTAACTTCTACGCCATTTTGGATCAAAATCACGTCTTCACTTTAAACCCGGCCAGT
>Ga0210059_1016021_pt1 | contig 10856 bp, 5 predicted proteins | sample Ectturendosymbi2_FD_188042 | JGI IMG/M metagenome (GOLD analysis project Ga0210059, IMG submission 188042) | Ecteinascidia turbinata endosymbiont from Florida, USA - Sample 2 (SPAdes) (version 2) | ecosystem: Host-associated > Tunicates > Ascidians > Unclassified | place: Key West, Florida... | reverse complement strand
ATTACCTGAACTGGTTGGTGGCACCAAACATCTGTTTGGTTGCCAAGAACGTGGTTCGTAACGTGTCACTAATGGACATTTGTGACATTCCAATACAAGTTCTTGCGGCCATTTCCAGCAGTTAAGCACCTCGCTTATGTCACCTTCATCAAGAAGTTTTGCTGATATTTTGAAAGATGCATATGTATCATACCTGGTTCTCAATGCTTGAAACCGCACACTTCTTGCATTCTGGAACTTGTCCCAAAACCATTTTTTGAGATAGACAATTCTAGTATCCGGTTTCAGTCTTGAGACAAAAATTTCCACTGTCTTGAACTTAGCATCAGGTGCATTGCCAGATTTGTGACACCACCTTTTCTTTCTAACTACAGTTGTCCATTTATCCAATTGATCACATTCCTGTTCAGTTTTGTCTACCCTAGAGTCATTGATGGGCAGTTTAGTGTCACATGCTTTGTCAGCTTTATTCAAGCCACGCACAGCATCATCTCCTGATTGAGGCTCTTGTCCACCTGAAATTTGAATGTTTACAGATGTGTCGACAATGCCAGACATTGATCCTTTATGCAAATTATTTATTCCCACTGATTGTTTCATCTGACTAAGCTCTTGTTTAATATTGGAGAGTTTCATATCAGTTTGATTGATCTCTGAACATATATTTGATAACTTTTCTGACCTCTGTTTTGCTGATTTTTTTGTCTCTTCTGCCACAGCCCGCAGTTCATTTCTGAAAGATTTTAAATCAGAGAAAGCAGATTGTTATCCTCGTCGCATCTACAGTTTTTCAGTTCCCTTTGTTGTTCTACTTCCTTGCTTAACTGTATTATTTTGTGATAAAGAGATGCTGCATCAATATGTCTCAAATCAAGGGAAGGAAAGTCAGTATCTTCTGTCACCAGTTTTATTGAATTATCAGGATTAGCATCCAGTTCTACTATCATATCATGGATGTCTTTCAATGTTTCTCTTGCCTTTCCCACACCTTTTCTTTTAATGAACCTTTTTTCAGGAGCAATTTTGTTATGCAGCAGAGCCTTAGCCTCTGAAATTGTCTCTACATTGTAATAATTCAGCATCATTTGAAATGTTGAGTCTAGAACTGTTGATTTATGTCTCTGATTCATAAAGAATAGCAGTGAATTAACTACAAATGTAGAGTTCTCATCTTTGGCTTTTGTTTTTGCCTAGGTTTCACTTTTGTTACCATCTCTGATTTTTCCCTAGGCCTCCATTCTGCAGTTCCTCTGTCTCATTCCCACGGAATACAACACCAGCACAGTTTGAGAAGGCAAGGTTGGAACACAAGTCCAGCAGAAGTTAATCACAAAGGCAGCAGCAAAGCAAACCTACTTGTTAACAACAAAAACCTTATTCAAATAGAATAGAATAATGCAGTCAAATAGAATAATGCAGTAACAAAATATCTGGCACATTGCCAAATACCAAGATAATAAAAATCATCCGAAATTTGGGTAAACGGCCAAATACTGCAAAGGTTCATTTTGACTTTCCTCTTAGGAATTTACAACCTCAAACCTGTGGTCTTATTTACAAATTCCATGAAGAAATGCATGGACATTGAAAATGTTGGCAGCGTTAAGAACAGTGGTTGTCAACCTGGGGCCGTTTGCCTTTTTCTAGGCGCCGTGAGAGCTTCTGACAAAACTATTCATATTTACTTCTCCATTTTATATACCTTATGGAACTACTTTTTGTCGTAGCCAAAATAATAAGATCACCTGGAAAAAATGATATAGCCTACTTTTTCAATCAAAATTGTTGTAAGTGTTATTATGACCACCTCAATACAGAATATTGTTGCATTTGGCAACGCACGAATAACTTTGTGACGTAAGAATGTGATGTGTTTGTAAATTAAATATCTGATTGCGGCAGCTAAGGGAGTTTTTATTCTAGTATTCAATGGGTTGTGCTGTGGAGTGATTTGTGTACGGCACGGGTCTCTCTCGCTGATGCTGCCATGTTCATGATTTTAACAAATGAGTCTTGGTTCAACACAGTGATATCGTACGTTCTTTTATAGTCATTGTGATTTTCTATTGTGCAAACACAACTGCATTTCATATGTCTGACTGGAAATTTTCGGAAGGGGGTCGTTAGGTTAAATTGGGATGCAAAATGGGTCGCCGCATGAAAAAGGTTGAAAACCATTGGTTTAGAGGTTCTACGCATTTTCACTCGAAAAATGTTGGTGAGCCAACTGAATATTCGAGGTGTTTGCCGTTGCCATGCTTCAATAAACTAGTTTTGACTTAGAAAAATTTTAATTGTTTTGTTCGTTACAAAACAATACCAACGCATCTGCGTAAGGACAGGAGGTGATGCCCTGTTGAAAGCTCCCATGTTCTGGTCTCCTACCTAGTATTGAAGTAGGCCTATGTTATTTGAGAAAGTGGAGAAGAGGCGAATCATTACTTTTTATTTTAAAACAAGCACAGTCGATGTGGGCGAGTGTATACAGCCCCAGCAGCATTAGCCAAAAAAACTCAGTAAAGTGGTAATTCCACAGGAAAGGTTGCTTTCCATCATTCAAATTATTTGCCAAGGTGTTTCGTCATTTATATCATTTGGCAATGAAATAACAAACTTTTAAAGTTTTTCACTATCTGCGACTTAGGCTACCTGTTTCACTACATTCTTTTTATTTTAACACTGGGCATCTGCACTGACATTCAAATTTATTAGCCACATATCTCGTTTATTGTGGCTAACAAAGCTTTGCCATTTTTTTCAACGTTACCTACACCTTTCCTAATTACTTTTCTCCTCACACGACAAGTACTGTAATTGAGTAAGAATTCTCCAAATATTTCGAAATAAGACGTTATAAATTTAGAGATTTAAAAAAACGAAAGCTCTACTTTGAATTTCAAAACGCAAAATTTTAACTAAATTTTCATCCATCCAAACTTGCTCACTCTGTCCAAAACAAGTTTCAAAACTGTTGCTCGTAATTCTGCTGTTGACGCAAAGAAAAAAATATTTAGGCCTATCGGAGCAATAGACTTTTTTGGCCCAAATTATGTTTACACTTTGAACCAGCGAGGTAATATCCCACGGCATGCTCTACTGCAGTGGCGTAGCGATGATAATTTCGCCCGGGGTCGACCACAACAATGCTTCCTCTTTCTTCTCCTTGCATTTGCTTACAACAATATTAAATGAGAGAAAATTATGCATCATGCTTATTATAACAATAAGGAATAATAAAGCATCTTGAACATCATAATCAAATACTCAGAAACTGAAAGGGGTCTTCTTTTTAATTCTCGATTATGGATCTTGCTTTCTCTACTTGTTAGCCACCCTTCTCGTTATTACTTTTCCTATTTTTTTGATTTCTTTACATTTGCATGTATGTATGGCTAAATAAATAGCATAGCTGGTACATGTTAGGCTGCGGTTCAGCGGGAAAGTTTTATTTTTTGTCATTACTTGTGAATCAGTTGACGGCGTGGATTCAATGTGTTTTCCATGGCAACAACAAAACGCACAGGGCTAATGGACCCCTGAAGCAACTTGGGCTTGCTTTTTTTGTCTTACTTAGGGCAAGGTGCTCGTAGTTTGTCAATTGTTTTACAACTGCGCCAGATCTTTCACAGGTAGGCCTAACCATTGCTTTCGTATTGAAGATTTTTTCTTTCTCTGATAAAAAGAAATTAGCCTTAGATGCTTTCGACAGGCATTGTTGGGATTCAGCATGCTGCAGTGGAATGAGCGAAGTTCGGGATTATCGGTGTAGTTGACTAGCAGTGAAATCGTGTAGCGCCTTCCCGCTGATTTTATGGCTCTGTGCATGATTCCTAGATTTGCTATTTTTTATTGTCAAGTTTTAATATTTTCAAGTTTTTCATAATTTCCATATTTTTACGTTAACCTGATATTCGCAACTGTTCCAAGTTTCCGTTTTTGCTGACACACTTAGAATTTTCGCAACACTGCATGTCGGTCAGAAAACGCAGAAAGGCCGTAAAGCCTATAGCAGTGGGCTACGTCAAAGTGACTGATCAGCCATGACGCATTATTTGCTCTCTGTATAAAACTCTTATGAGCAAAACTTTTCCTCGTGAGTTCCGAGGCATTTTTGAACTTAAAAAAGTCTGCATGACCCAGAACAAAGAAACTTCACCAGCGTGTTCTAGCACAGTGCTTTGAAAAGAACTTCGAAAACAAGACATGGTTTCATTTGGCTTCTCAAAAAAGAAACTTTTTGACACTCTCCCACCTCTTTTGAATAAGCCTATGGGTTTCATAACAAAACTCTCGGAAAAAACAGTTGAAAGATAGTCCTTAGCAAAGTACTCTCAGCCTCTCAATGCAGAGATTACCCGCTGCGGTTTCATTGGTGCATGCACATTTTTTACTGAATTCAGTATAAATTTCAAACGGCGTAGAGGGCAAATTGTTTTCTCCATCTTGCAAGCAACATAACAACAAAGAAAGCTTAGCCACTGACCTCGTTGAACGGCTAAATTTTGAACAATCATTTTTTAAACCGTTTTTTAAAGGAACTCATGCTTGCAAAACTTCATAAAAAATAACCTATGCAAAGTCTCGAGACGAAGCGCTCGAGACTGAGACCGAAATCCTTCGAGACCGAGAGGAGACCTGAGACCTTCGAGACTAGGGTTGCCATCCGTCAGGTTTTTCCCGGACATGTCCGGGATTTTAGTCGCCAACAGGGAGAAGTGCTACAAAGTGCTTAAATGTCCGGAATTTTGGAATAATGCATTTTATGAAATCTAACCGCAATGTTTTCACAAAAAGAATTATTTAGTGCTAAAGATTAAACTTGTAATTTTTACTGTTAAAATGGCTAAGCGAAAATGTAAATTTACTGACAAGATGAAGGCAAAACATCCATGCTTCCGGAAAGGTAGAAGTGAATGGGAATTCATACCATAATAAGAGTGTTTTCGTTGCAAAAATTGGTCAAAATGACTAACATATATCCGTCAGGAATTGTGCCTCATCAAATATGGTAACCCTATTTGAGACCGAGAGCGAGACTTCAAAAAACAGGTCTCGAGACGCGTCTCGAGACCGAGACCAAGTTTGGACAACGATTTTAGCCAATGGTAGGGGGTGCTGCACTGCTTAGGCGTGACCAAAAGGGGTGCTGAGGTAGAAAAAGGTTAAGAAACGCTGGTTTAGAGGGTCTACGCATTTTTCACTCAAAAGATATCGGTGAACCAATTGAATATTCGAGGTGTTTGCCGTTGGCATACTTCAATAAATTTGTTTTGACTCAGAAAAATTTTAATTGCTTTGTTCGTTACAAAACAACACCAACCTTTCTGTGCAAGGTCAGGAGGTGATGCCCTGATGAAGCTCCCATGTTCTGGTCTCCTACCAAGTATTGAAGTAGGCCTATGTTATTTGAGAAAGTTGATAAGAGGCAAATCGTTACTTTTTATTTTAAAACAAGAACAGTCGATGTGGGCGAGTGTAGGACATCCCCAGTAGCACTAGTCAAAATAGCACAGTGAAGTGGTAACTCCACAGGAATAGTTTGTTTTCCATCATTCAATTTTTTGCCAAGGTGTTTCGTCATTTATATCATTTGACAATGAAGCAACAAACTTTCAAAGTTTTTCACTATCTACCACTTAGGCTACGTGTTTCACTACATTCTTTTTATTTCAATACTGGGCAGCTGCACTGACACTCAGATTTCTTCGCCATATATTTCGCGCATTATGGCTAACAAAGCTTTGCCATTTTTTGTGACGGCGTTACCTACACCTTTCCTTATAGGCGTACAAGGCGGGGGGTCGAGGGGCGGGGCAGCCGTCCCCCCGGGCTTGAAAATTTTCAGGGCAAATTCTGTTTTTCAGGGCTAGCGCTATAGCTGCTCAAAAATCCTGGATGATAAAAAATATTGCAATACAGTGAAAAATTCCAGGGCAACTGTTTTTCAGGACAATCGCAAGTGCTCAAATATCCTGAATGATACAAAATACATATTCAATACAGTGAAAATTCCAGGGCAACTGTGTTTTTCAGGGCAAGTGCAAGCTGCTCAAAAATCCTGAATAATAAAAATTACATATTCAGTACAATGAATTCAGGCACCCTGTGTTTTTCAGGGCAAGCACATGTCGTTCAAAACTCCTGAATGTGAAAAGTATATTCAATACCGCAAAATTTTTCAGGACAACTCTGTTTATCACGGCAAGAGCTAGTTGCTCAAAAATCCTGAATGATAAAAAATATTTCAATGAAGTGAAAAATTCCAGGGCAACTCTGTTTTTCAGAGCAAGTGCAAGTTGCTCAAAAATACTGAATGATAAAAAATATTTCAATGCAGTGAAAAATTCCAGGGCAATTGTGTTTGTCAGGGCAAGTGCAAGTTGCTCAAAATTCCTCAATAATAAAAAATATATATTCAGTTCTGTGAATTCAGGGCACCATCTGTTTTTCAGGGCATGCGCAAGTTGTTCAAAACTCCTGAATGTGAAAAGTATATTCAATACCGCAAAATTTTTCAGGACAACTCTGTTTATCACGGCAAGCGCTAGTTCCTCAAAAATCCTGAATGATAAAAAATATTTCAATAAAGTGAAAAATTCGAGGGCAACTGTGTTTTTCAGGGCAAGCGCATGTTGTTCAGAACTCGTGAATGTAAAAGTATATTCAATACCGTGAAAATTTTCAGAGCAACTCTGTTTTACAGGGCAAGCGCTAGTTGCTCAAAACTCCTGAATGATTAAAAATATTTCAATGAAGGGAAAAATTCCAGGGCAACTGTGTTTTTCAGGGCAAGCGCAAGTTGCTCAAAAATCCTGAATAATAAAATATATATATTAAGTACTGTGAATTCAAGGCAACCTCTGTTTTTCAGGGCAAGCGCATGTTGTGCAGAACTCCTGAATGTAAAAGTATATTCAATACCGTGAAGATTTTCAGAGCAACTCTGTTTTCAGGGCAAGCGCAGTTGCGCAAAAATCCTGAATGATAAAAAATATATTCAATGCAGTGAAAAATTTGAGGGGAAACTTTGTTTTTCAGGGCAAGCGCATGTTGTTAAAAATCCTGGATGTAAAAAGTATATTCACTACAGTGAAAATTTTCAGGGCAACTGTTTTTTTCAGGGGAAGCGCAAGTTTCTCAAAAATCGTGAACTGTGAAAAATTTTCAATACAGTGTATATTCACTTGGGGACGATCCGTGTAATTTGGGCTAGTGCAGTTTGTAATCAGGATCAACGTCGTGATTGGTTATAGTGACTTTGATCTGGACCAAGCCCTCGTTTTCTGTAAAAATCAAACAATCGGATGTCGATAGTTAAACAGTTTTATATAAGAATTCGGTAACTCTTTCTTTGTTCGTTTTCGAGCCTTTGTTCGTTTTCGCTGGGTAGAGGTGCAGGGTATTAAGCTGATAGATTTTTTGATTAACAGGAGTTTTAGAAGCGGGCCGGGCACCACGGACGTGCAGATTGCTTGGCACCTTTGAGTGCGCGTCTTTAAGTGCCTTGCTCAAGCGCACAACAGCGATAACACAGGCAGGTTTAGGGAGTCGGACCATACGATCCGGAACAGTCGCTTTTAAAACATTGCGTTGCGTCATCGAAGTCGCGTACATATTTACATCAGTAAAGGCAATTACCGTAAAATTTCTTGTCTAGGAGAACACAACACGCAAAGAACTTCAACCCCTTGAGTTAACCAGCAAGGTAACTACAGAATTTGCTTATGACGGCAACTCTAGGTGATTGCATAAAGAATGTTATTGCCGAATTGACATTATAATCGAATTGAAATGCATATAAAGGATGCCATCGAGACCAAACAAAATGTAACGGTATGGGCGAATTGACGTTACAGAGGATGCTGTTATAAACGAATTCAACTGTATAAAACAGATTTACAAGAGGTTTCAGGCCCCATTCGGATTAAACTAGAAAGTAAGTTTCAGGGCAAATTGTTATTTTCAGGACAAATTCCCCCCCCCCGGTAAAATGCCTTCCCGTACGCCTATGCCTTTCCTAATTACTTTTCTCCTCACACGACAAGTATTAGATTAAGAATTCTCCAAATATTTCGAAATAAAAGGTGATAAATTTAGAGATTTAACAAAACGAAAGCACTACTTTGAATTTCAACAAGCAAAATTTTAACTAGATTTTCATCCGTCCAAACTTGCTCACTCTGTCCAATACCGGTTTTAAAGATTTTGCTCGTGATTCTTCTGTTGACGCAAAAAAAAAATAAAATATTTAGGCCTATTAGAGTAATAGGCTTTTTTGGCCCAAATTAGGTTTACTCTTTGAACCAGCAAGTCAATATCACACCGCATGCCCTACTGCAGTGGCGTAGCGATGTTAACTGTCGCCCGAGGCCCACCATAACAATGCTTCCACTTTCCACTCCTCACATTTGCTTACAACAATATAAAATGAGAGAAAATTATGTATCATGCTTATTACAACAATAATGAATAATAAAGCATCTTGAACATCACAATCAAATATTCACAAACTGAAAGGGGTCTTCTTTTTAATTCTCGATTATGGATCTTGCTTTCTCTGCTTGTTAGCCACCCTTCTCGTCATTATTTTTCCTATTTTTTCTGCCTTGTTTACATATGTATGTATGTATGGCTAAATAACTAGCATATCTGGCACATGTGTTGCAGTCCTCTTCTAAAGAAGACCACAACACATTTAGGACAACTCCGCTAGAGCACTGGTGAATTTGGCCGGAGTGCCCAAGGCACGCCCAAGTTAACAATTAAGACACTTAGACCCGCCCGTTTCGCTCGACCTGCTCAGTTTATCACAATAGGATTGTATTCACTCATGGTTTTATTCTTGTAACTTTAAGCACTGCGATATTCATCACAACAGGGGTTTGTTCCAGTAGTCATAGATTAAAGCACGTAACATACAGTAAGTTACTACGAACAACAAGGGTTAACAACAGGGGTTAAATACGATTTCAATTCTTTTCATGGAGGAAAGAGCAACCCAAATTGACAGCAGCATCATAGCCACTAAACCATGAATCTCTACTGGGTAATAGGATCACTTGATTTACCCAATCAAACTAAACCTGCTTATTATGCCCACAGTCGAGTTTAGCTGCTAAGCCTGGTATGCCCATGACTCACTGAACCTAGCAAGGACACAGGTATACAAAAATTTTGTCCCGCATTTTCATTGGTTGATTCTATCTCGTGACCCCAGCGGTCACGCGTTAATCGCGTGATTACGTCGTTATCGTACGTCAGTGTACGCCATTTTTCTTTGAATAATAATTTTCCGGATTCGCCGGCAGTTTCGTTTATGGTTTAAACCGTAATCCGGAATACTTTCCGTTGTTGCTCGTTTTTATCCGTTTGAATCGGAAATCGTACTTACAAATCGGAGTCACTTATTAATGTAAGTGATTTCTAATATCTTGTGGGTTACTCTCTTCCTAGGTGTGACTTGCAATACATGTGCAGTATACACATACGATACGATGTTTTGAATAAATACACAATACAATGTTCTTGTAAACCAAGTGTCTTTAAATGCTACTTTATTCCAACTTCACTCTTCTTGAATTCAATCCATTCGGTGATGCGACTTTTAACATTGATATTCTAATGCTTCTTCTTTGTCTGTGCTGTTCAGTGACATTAGCGCTAAGCTTCCAAGTTGTTTTCTGAACTTGCTTTTGAAATCTTCCTTTGTTTGTATTTCAGAGTCACAAGTGTTGAGTTCGCGTTGCATCCTCAACATAAAATGTCTTGTGGCTCTGAAATACAAGCAAAGAAAGACTTCAAAAGCAAGTTCAGAAAACAACTTGGAAGTTCGCCGACAACCCCTTTTTTAGAATGTCTAAAGTTATGAACTAAACCCAAGAAGAATGAAGACGGACACTGGATTTGCAAACACCTGGTTTACAAGAACATTGTATTGTGTATTTGTTTGAACTATCGTATGTTTGTACTCCACATGTAATCGCGAGTCACACCTGGGAGGAGAGTAAGCAAAAATAGTGTAGAAATCATTTACACCAACACCCGACTTAAAACAACAAGTAACATTTTCGATTTGAACGGATAAAAGCTAATACACAATATTCCCACGGGTAAAACACTGCTATTACAAGCAGCGGGAAAAACGCCCTCGAATTCCGGCGAACAGCTAGGCGCGAATACCGAGGTCCCTATTACGGACGCCGACGAAACGTAACTTCGAATGACGTCCGATTTTCGACCAATGAAAATACGCGAGAAAATTTATATATACCTGTGTCCTTGCCAGGTTCAGTCAGTTGAGCAAGTGGGTATTCCAGCTCAACACCTAAGCCAGTAGTGGGTATTCCAACTGACTTAGGCGGAATATCCAGTAGTTGGCATACCAAGCTGACTTAGTCCAAGTGAATATACCAATGGACTAGATTACCTAAAAGAAATTCACGGTTTAGTGGCTATGATGCCGCTGACAATTTGGGCTTCTCTCTCCTCCATGAAAGAATAAAACTTGCGCTAACCCCTGTTACTTGTAATAACTCTCTATGTGTATATCAATACATCATGTTATAAGTAGGGCAAGTTTTTGCAACTTTTGAAACTTTTTTTTACAGCTTTCAACAGCTTCCTAAATACTGAAAATATATGCAGTTCAGTGTTTCGAGCTGTTTCCAGGAATTTTATATTGCAACTTTTTCGATTTTTACGTGCCAATTTTTACTGCAATTTTTATCAAGTATTGCGCAAAATGTAACAGTGTAATTTTAAAAAAATACTACAAAACTATTTCAGTTTAGTTCTATTCTCTTTGATTGCATGAAACAGAGAATACAAAACTGGCAGGGCTATATGACGGATTAACT
>Ga0210059_1016020_pt1 | contig 10857 bp, 12 predicted proteins | sample Ectturendosymbi2_FD_188042 | JGI IMG/M metagenome (GOLD analysis project Ga0210059, IMG submission 188042) | Ecteinascidia turbinata endosymbiont from Florida, USA - Sample 2 (SPAdes) (version 2) | ecosystem: Host-associated > Tunicates > Ascidians > Unclassified | place: Key West, Florida... | reverse complement strand
TTGTATGACCTAGTGAGCGTGGTAGCAAATTGATTTCACAAATTCCTGCGATATTTAGTGTAGTTGTATAGTAAATCATGGTCGAATCATTAATGCTAAGATGAGTCACACACAGAGCGAAACGACTAATTGTATTTTTGGTAAGTGTAGGTCGTCACGATTTCGTGACGCTGCGTTTGAAATCCAAAAAAGACTGAGCACGTCATTTGACTGCCAACCAGACGTGAGGTGTCACGTTTAGACCGCGACTCCAGTGTCAGCTCGCGCCGTGCACACAGCGTCCCTCGACTGCAGTATAGCAAAAAAATAGTCAAAAAGTTGCTATGCAATATTTCTGAAAAAGGCAGCAAATTTAGACAGTTATGAATGAATAAAGCATTTGTTTCGCCTGCGAATACGTAGTTCGAAGTCTTAGTATGTGACAGGATAGAAAGTTGTATTGTGAGTATTTCTTATGCGGAAAAAGATTTAAGTTAGTCCATTGTTGAAAAATTTCATTTGCGGCGAAAGTGGTGATTTTAATGCGGCTTCTAGTAATTTTCATATGATTGTGTTAAGCAAATTTGTTTTTTTATGCTTTAAACACAAATTGAAAGTTAAAAAATTTTATACATTTTGCGTAAGGGTGTAAGCACTAGCGCAGTCAGATGGAAGGTTTGCTAAAGTATAATAGTCAAGTGTTAGTTTAGTAAAAACGCACATTAAGTGGAGAAAGGCTGCGTTATCTTGTAAAAAGGTGTTTAAAAAATGAAATGTTCACTTTTGCAGATGATTTGTAAAGGTTCTAAAAATATGCAACGTGTGGGCTCAAAAGTGTTGCGCCGTCTTGTAAAAAATGTGAAAATAGTGTCTAGAAATATTTAAAAAATAATAAATACATTTCAAACCTCGTGTATATAAAATGTAGCAAATTACCAAAATATTTTAAACAGAGATGCTATGTAAAGTCGTTCTGCAAAAACTCAAAATCAAGTGACGTTACTGCTGTGTCCTACTGTTGGTTCGTGAGACAGCGGTTTCTGAAAAGCGTGAGCACCTATTGAAACACGTTTTCGATGGCTTGGTTTCCTGACGCTTTCTGTTAGCTGCAAACGTTTCTGATTGCGTGTGTTGACTATTTCTGAGGACGGTTCTGAAACCATGTTTGCGGCACGCCCCCGTGTGACGAAAGTTCGGCACTGCTGACATCGCAGACCATAATAGTCCTCTTGCAGTCGCTTTTGAACCGTGCTTAGCAGTAAGTGAGATAGTTCAATTAGGAATTTTAAAGTTACGAAAGTGTGACTGTTGTTATATCTACGGCTTCTGGAATAATGCTAAAATAGTCCTTAGTTTTTCTTAAATCAGACATAGCAGAACTTATATTAAATACAGTATGGGAAGGTAATGTAACAAATACTGTAAAAAGCAGGGAAAACCCTATAACAATGTAAATAGAATTCTACAATAAACGTCAATTGCAACAATCTTTTTTGGCTAAGTAACCTGATGAAAAGCGTATGATCAATGATTATATTTCAAATAGGCTCGGTACACTTTTAGTGTTTAGAATCATATTAGAAAGGTGTAAAGGAATATTTGTATGTAAGACTTAAAATAGGAGAATAGCAGCAATGTTGAGTTAAATCATAGGAATATAAATGTGTGAGGTGGTTGTTCCTCTCGAGAAGATGAATTCTGTAAAAAATAAAGATGAACAGAAAAAAGTTGTTGAATCATGTCGGGTGGTCAATATTTCACACGAAACGAACTTTTAATCCACGTTAAATGCAAAATATGACATGGGTGCTTAAAATGTTGTAAAGAATATATTCAAATATTAAACACGAATGAGTGACAAAACGTTTCATTTTCCTGACAAAAATGTAAAAATGGTGTATTAGAAAAATTTAAAAAAGATATAATGAAGTGCGAACCGAGGAATATATATATGTTGTTTACGAGTTGTTGGAAAACAAAACACGTTGGGTGCCAAAATGTTACACAGGCACACATAAAAAATTTTTGAGTCACTTTATAGTGTCAAAGGTTATATGTGCAAGCATAGAAAAAGAGCATTTTTAGATAAACCACGTTGAGCGCCAATATGTTACACATGATGCGACCCTATAGGGTGACATAACAATGTGCTTTAGATTCAGTAGGTGTCTTTTATGCATGGGTTCTCATTACTGAATCAAGGCCCGTTCTCGCAGAAACTACGTCTGGTTAACAGACCCTAACAATTGCCCGATTTCTACTTACTTCTCAACGGTTCATACTAGAGAATATATATATACACCAATAAGATACACAATTCGTATTTTTATAGCTTTTATTCATCACGACATATAAGTTCAAATAAAACAAAAAATTGCTCACTAAAGTACGGGATTTCATGATATTCAAGTGCTTCTCGACATGTCACAACGGTCACGTATTTTCCTATCTTAATTCTGTTCTTTAAGATTTGGGATAAGGAGATCTACAATCTGATGGAATCGGTTCTCCTAGTCAATCAATTTCTTGTGCGAATAAAACTCATTTTTCCATGTCTCAATACATTTTAATGTATAAATATACTCAGTAAGTGAATACACAATCAATCTGCTTACGCTATACTGATGTCGTCACGCTCACGTTTCACTGCTAGTGGGTTGCGTTTTATTCTGTGCGGCAAGTAATGATAGTTCAGGCGGAAATTTATCATTAATCAGAATTACGAATGTTACTGTTTTTAGTCAAAAGTAAGTTCGTTCGAGAGGACTGATCCGGAGAAGAACCAAGGTAATAAGCGGAAGAAGGTAAAACCTTCAACGGCTGAAGAAAGTAAACCACATGAATGAACTTTGACTTACACAGCAACTTAACGGAAATAGAGGTTGGTCATAAACACATTTTAATCCTGAACATCTTGCCTGATAAAACTGCACTAGTACGGGAAAATATTCATAAATTAAACTGACAGAGCTTCACTTTCACAGTCTGATTCTTATAAAATAATCGGAAAGAACTTCGTTCGGACTTCGCCACTTTCTGTGTTTTAACCTGGCAGGGATTAACCCGGACAAAGCTAGTTTCTCCTTACCGTTACTGGCGCTTAGGCTCCGTAACAGTTTGACCTTAGCCCACTGGACGTAACGGCGGAATGAGTCTTGAAAAAGACTGACTTTTGGTCAAAATGTGGCTGTATTTATACTGGACGGTCGCTCCAGTACTTGTCAACACCCCTTTAATTCAGGTGTTCTGATTGGTTGCTATCTGTCAAAACCTCAGGTGATTGGTTGGCTTCTGACACCTCCAGGTACTTGTCAGTGCTGGGGTTATCATCTTTTCGTCACCAGTTCGTGTTCGTCTCCGATGATTAATCGTTTCCGTGGTCATGCTTGGCGTTGGCTGATCCCAGCCAATATCTCGTAGGTTTCGGTGACGTTTTTATCATAATAACTTAAGTTAATGATTCGTGGTAGTCGCTCTCAGCTAGGTCAGCTGACCAATAGTCAACTTTGATTGGTTGAAATCTGTTAGGTTTGTTTTGAAAACCTCAAACTTGCGGGTTTTACGGCATAGTGGCTTTATGCAGAAAATGAGTTGTTTCAGGCAAACCTGCCTGTAACATCAGTGTCATCTGTATAAGCTATACGCTATGAAATTTTTCAAGAAGATTGCACTTTCAGTTCCACTGTTCTTTCTATTTGAATGTGCTTGATTATATTCACGCATTTTAAATGCGTCAGTTACCGAATGATGAAACAAAGTATTCAAAACTTTAATTAAAGAGTGGTGCGATAGACTACAACCCGCAAGTGATCCTTACAAAGCCATCAGCAAAGAAGATTAACAGTAAATACGAAATCAAAAGATTTACACAATTTCAAGGCAATGGTTTAGATTGATAGTTCTTCATAGATATGCCGTAGTTTCGTGGTTACTAGTTAGTTTCACGCATTTCTGTGACTCAAATCACGAAGTAACACGATTGTAGCAAGAGGGAAAACAACAACTTTAAAGATGAGAAAGTATCATCAGAAACTTCAAATTTCGCTTTATGATCGTGTTCTAACATGTGTTGGAAAAAAAACATGTGGGTCAAATTCTCAGGCAGGCCGTAGCTATATTGAGGCACTTGCCTTGATAAACTTTTTGTAATGCTGCCACAAAACATTTTTGTTACGCTAAATCAAATCATGTTTGATTGTGTGGATGTTTTAAAAAGAGCAGCACTGCAGCTACACTGTGTTGCAACTCGTGTTTCCAACCAGGTGTCAATCAAATTTCTGACATCACGCCATATGCGCATGCGCAGAGGAAAAATATACACGTGACAAATACGCTGAGAAAACTGACGATTAGGGTTTGGTGTTTAGGTAAGTTTGACGGGTTATGTTTAGAAAAAGAAAAATAATTGAGGTCTAAGACGAAGTTCATTATGTTTCAGTGGTTACTTATTCCCTCAGCTGTGGCTTGTTGTGGGCATCTGACATCTAATCAAAACGTTTTAATTTACGTAACACACATCAAAAAAGTAATCGCCGAACTTTATTCCTTTGCTCAGTGAAGGAAAATAAGTGAAAAGTAATATTAGGAATTTAAGTGAAAAGTAATGTCAGGAATTTCGCTTGACACCGGGTTTTCTCGAAACCAGTTTTTTTAGCTATTTTCTACTAGCCTACCCGAAACTCGTTTTTTTTAACCACCGAACCCGAATATTTTGAAAAACTTGGAACTGCTGTTGCATTGAAATGTCAGTAATTCTGATAACACGTTGTGGAGCGGCGCGTAACAACAACAAAAAACAGTGGGAGAAAACATGCCTATATATTCAGGGCTGTGAGGAGAGTAACCGTAGAGGGAAAAATTTTACGGACGAAGAGGGAAGCATAGCTTGGTTATTTTACCATTAAAAGGCATTAAATGCAGATAAAAAATGCAAACTGTTTTTTTAGATATCTAGAAAAAAGTTAAATGCGTAAAAACGATGCAGTCTACGTTACGAGCGTTGGAACGATTTTTGACAAGGAAGCAACAGTGATGAAATTTCGTTTTACCAACTTGAAACAACGGGAAAAACATTTTGCTAAAACGCCACTAAGGAAATATGAAATTTCAAACTCCAGGTGTGCTTTGACTTCCTGCATCTCCCCTTTCAGCGCCCACTGACTGCGTCTGCTGTTGTCTCATTTCAATGGATCCGTATGTAAAAGCCACAAGTTAACATAACATTACTAAACAGCAACCATCGCTTTTAACAGGCCCCGCACTGCTAAAAAACTCCAATAAAGAAACACGAATAATGCGGGGTTTCAAAACAAATTAACATTAAATTTTAACTAAATGGGTGCAATCAAGGAAGTCATTGCAGCAATTATGTCATAAATAAACGTGGAAATCAACAAGTAGCCTGCTTTCTCCAGCTACAGTAGGTAGTTGTACTCTTAGAACTTTCATGTATCTTCAAATGATAAAAGGATCTTTCCGTAACACGTTCGGCCAAAGCTTATTCAACAAGAAGGCCGGTGTTTGGCATTCTGGAAGAGTTACTGTTTTCACGTCAGGTTAGGTGAAATTTTGCCACCTTCCTAAAGGCAAAATACGTGGTATTGAAACTCAAACAACAAAAATTCTTGCTGGGCTATCGGTGACATCACAAATACAGTATATGTGTCTTATTCGAAAATATGAAATAAAAACAGGGCTGAGAAACTGCAGGTTCGCATATATTATAGCATAAGCTGCCGTATTTGTTGTCATGTGTTGCGATTTGCAGCAATTTTATTGAAACAACCTCCAACAAAACCAAGTTAACTGGCTGCAATTAAGCACAGAAAGAAAAACCCTACAACACGTAAAATCGGTTAACATTTGTTACGACGACGATTTAAACAGAAGGACCAATCCACAACTGCTCCAGAATTTTACCAGCTGCAAATTCGTTAAATCAAAACAAAGGATTAATTCATGACTAGTTTTGTTGGTTTGGTTTTATTAACTGCAGCGTGTTTTCTTTGAAAACAAGAAACAAAGTGTTTTCCTTCAAATGATGATGATTGATTTGGGTGAGACTGAGGTGTGGGTAGGATTTGAAAATGAATTTCGCAATGCAATCAACAACTTGGTGTTAGTCCATGACTTGGGTTGCTTTTTTGAAAAGCTTTGTATGCCAGGCAGTTGGTTCGAGTGCACGCGCCGTGAGCAAAATTAATGGCTTCTTGCGCTGACGTAAAATGTCTGTTTAAGCCCGCGGGCGTGAAACAAGCAACACTGCGAAACAATGCTCAGCAAGGGAAGGTCTGTTTCAGATATCACTGGCAGATCGAGCATGTGGTGTTGACGCAAAGCATTTTTTAGCTTGTGGCAGCAGGTTGCACAGCGCTGTGGTCATTAGGAAATGAAATGGTGCTGCTTTGATCAATGAGCAAGGACTTTTGCAGCTCGAGTGTCGAGTAAAAACTTTGTCCTTTTGAAAAAAGTGGCTGAAAGCTTAATTGAAATCAGAAAAGAACGCTAAAGGACATGTTAGTGGATTTGATGCATTCAATAGACAAAGAGTGTATGACAACAAGATGCAGCAATCCCGAACTCAAACGAAAACAACACAAACGTACAACCAGGGACGGATCCACGGGGACGATCGCCCCCCTAAAACCTACGAAAGTAACTTTATTCACCATGATTTTGTGCAATTCGTGAAACGGCATTCGCGATATAAGGCCATTTTGTCGTCCATTCTTTTGTCACAGCAGTGTTGTGAAGTATATTTCATTCCTCTTGCAGTAGCGAAGCTGTTAGGAGACTCGACTAGCAAATAATGCTAAAATCGCCCACCCTAAACCTACTGGCTGTATCCACCCCTGCGTACAACAACATAACGCACAGGGTAAAAATTTGTAAAACACCATTGAAAATAACAAAAACGGCCATATCAAATAAGAAATTAGCACGTTTAATCGCAGATATGAGGCGCATAACAGAGGCAGAAAGTAATAGTGAAATTTCAGATATTAATTATGGATTACATCAGGGGTGTAGCCAGGGGCGTAACGAGGTTAGATAGCGCACGGGGCAAGAAACAAGTTTCGCGTCCCCGTGTTCGAACCTGAGCTATTTCAGAAGCAAATCTGCTGTTGAAGAAAGTTCTTATGACATTGTTAGGACTTTTTGACGCTCACGGCAGTGGTTCGGCGCCCCCACAATGATTCGGCGCCCGGGGAATTGCGCCTCCATTGCCAACCCCTTTTTACCCACTGGGTTTAGTGGGACGGGAACGGCGTTCCCATACCTTTTTCACATTTTGCTTTGAAATGGGTTTGAAGCTGTTTCAAAATGGCTATTTTTGGGTGCATTCCCACACCTTTTTGTTAGCACAACATGCTTGATTAGGCATACCATACGTCCCGTTTCATCCGGGACAGTCCCGGTTTAAAGGGTTTGTCCCGGCATCCCGGCAAGTTTACCAAAAAGTCCCGGTTTGGCATTCATTCAGTCAGCACAGCCCTGAACTAGTGTTTTTCAACCGGGGTTGCGCGGAATCTTAGGGTTCCGCGAGTGGCTGCCAGGGGTTTCGCAGGAAGGTTTTTGATGATTTCATGACAAAATATAGATGCGACATTTCTACCCATCTGGTTTAATACAGAAAGTAGGACAGACACTTCAATTATTGCATGGGGTTCCGCAGGGCCAGTCTTAAGCCAAAGCAACTGCATTGTCCTCCCATGGATTTTGGGAAGGTCGTTCATCTTTTCCAGATACTTCTTGTGCTCGAGAATTCAGTAGCAACGGCTTATGAATCTCATTGTTAGCAAACAATCTTCTCGTTTGAACGAACTGTAAATTTCCTCTACCGAACATTCGCGCTCCATTCTCATGCTATATAAGGCGTTATATAAGCGCTCCACCATATCCCACTCTTTATGGATTGAACTTGATTGTTACTAGTGCCAGTTAAAGACTGTAGCAGACCTACAGGTATTGCAAACAAAGTAGGTTATGTAGTGATTCAAATCGCAACGAGCAGGTCAAGACGAGTGTCGTATTAATTTTGGCGGCAGTTTTTCCAACGTAACGTTCAGTTCTTGAAAGATCCTTCTGTTTTGGAAAGTTTTGGTTGGCTGCGGCAGAGTTGTAGGCCGGGCCGTACTTTTCCGGTCGGGACGGGTTCGGGATTATGTTTGTCAAAATGTTTCGGGCCGGTATCAGGCCTGCATACAAAATTTTTTGCAACGACAGACACTTCTGTTGCCAGTTACTGTTGAAGCAATCGAGGTGATTAAATCGTGACTAAAAATGATTGTGAATTATTTTGTTATTTTTTTACTTTGCTACGCTACCGATGCCTAGCATTTGCGCACATCTTGACTCACTCGGTGCATTTGGCTTGGCTTTCGGGCCAAAATCGGGCTTTGAACATAAATGTCAAGTTCGGGCTTGTGGTTTCCGGTTCAGGCTTCAAATTAAGGCCCGTTTACAACTCTGGGTTGCGGGTCATCTGCATTTTGACAAAGGCTTGAAGTTTTGTTTCATGGCAGAATTTACCATAGATTACGTATTTTGATATTTTGTCAAAATAAAATGAATTCTACGACATTGAAGCAAATGACAAAAGATGAGACTGAACCAGTGGAAGCCAAAAATCTCATTCAAACCAGCGCAGAATTTTGTGAATTGTTCGCACTTAAAATTTCGTTCTTTTCTTTGTCCACAAAACTGTTTCGCGTGATTTGTCGGTCTTGCATGTATTTTTATGATTTGTCGCCCCACCAATTTTTATTGTTTGGCCCATTTGCGAGCGTAAGTAGGTAGAAAAACAACGTACTACAAAGTCCAGGTTCATGAGCGTAAAGGACACTTAAAGCTGCCCTGCAGCTTAACTAGGCAAGGTAAAAATTGTGGATGTCATCCAGCACACTCGTTCCAGTTTATCATAGTATTGGGCGGGTACAGGGCTTCCATTTCATCTATCAATTACGAGATGTACTGCTACAGCAGTACACTGTCTACTGCCTACCACAGTTGTATACGGTTTATCGCCGCCTTTTTGTTATTCGTATAATTATTCTGCTAAAGCTACAAATCTTAATAAAAAAGTCGTGCCACGGTTGACTGAGCACAAATGACGTCATAGCATCACTGCTCACAGGTGCCCCACGCCCAGGTTTTGCACTGGGCCCCGCACCCTGGGGTTCCATGAGCAACACCAACATTTGCCATGGGTTCCGCTACAGCGAAAAGGTTAAAAAACACTGCCCTACACGAATATTGGCATGCTGTGATTGGTCTGTTTAACCAACTTGCTAAAAAGTGACGCGTGATTTTGTTTTTTCTTGGTTCATTGTGTTAGATGTAAAGGTAATTGTTACGTCATTCTAACGGGTATAACTGGTCCAATACTGGGTTGATTGTTGGCGCATTGGCTAGTTCAGTAATAATATGCTGGTACAAGGTTTCGCAACCGGGCCCCTCGGCCACCCTTGGGGTCCAGGAGAGGTTCTCCGAGGGCCACGAGCAGAGGCCTATATTAAATAGCTCTTCCGTGATACTGCAAAATCCAAAACAGAGATAGGTGTTTTTATTGATGAGCAGGGGACCACAAGTGTTGAGAGTCTTTGGAAGGGAGCCACAAATCATGGAACTTTGAGAACCCCTGGGCTAAGAAGTAGAAGGTGTTCATTTTGCAGTTAGTCTACTGAAAAGACTTATTTCGTCCCGGTGCTTGTTTGCATTTACTTTTGTAAAAAACATTTGCCATTTTCTCATTTTATTGAATTGCTCTGAAAACAATGGTAACCAAGCAAGATATAGAACCACATTTATCTGGTAAGTCTCGTTGTTCTGAATAGCCCGGTTTTTAGTCGCAAAAATACGGTATGCCTATCTCTGATTACAAATCAATCAATAACATCAAACAATTTTTACCCTGAAAAGAATCATGACATTACGCAAAATATCAGATGCAAACAAAAAATTGAAAAGCAAGAAACAAGCAAAACACCCCAAAGTCAAAAAAGCAAGTGAAGGGGGACCATTATTACCAACATGAACGAAATAATCCCATGACATTTCATGTGAACTCACTACGATGAACAGACAACAAATATATCCATGAAAACCGTCGGTGTTGAGCAGTGACGTAGCAAGGGGAGGGGGGTTCGGGCACCGGGCGGAACCTTCTGAGAGCAGGGTTGCAGACCCCGGGACGAGGGTCCGAACATATAAATGAGTAAAACCTGTTCTTTTTTAAGTTGATAATTTCCTGTTTTATCGTCGACTTCATTCTGAGGAGCTGTACATTGATATTGTCATCTTGACGGCTACGAAAGATTTCTTGCATCATGTTTTATTGTTTTTATTATGAGTCACAAAATTGCATTTTCTTTGCAACAAATGAGTCAGTGAACTTCATGACGTCAATAGCGCAAAGCCAAGCGGCCCCGCGAAATATTACCACCAGTCAGAACTTTCTGTTCTGATCACTTCACAGTTAGAAATCAAATCCATGCCAAAATCAAAAGTACGGCGTTTCGAATGCAGGCTATCTCCAGAGAGTCTCTAATTTGAAAGGTGCGTTATTGGAAGATGGGCATAATGTACATAGCAAGTGCTTTTAAGGTTCTGCAAAGCTGCGATGCTGGTAGAGTCGGTGGAAAGTTTTACGTAACAGATCATTCGTCAAGCGCAATGTCTTCATGTCACAAAGCTTTCGCTGTGTTTCGCACAAGTTCATAGCATTCAAAACAACATATTAAAGTCCACGCTGCACAGATTGGCTTACATTGTTGGTTCTTAACCTGGGCGCTACCGCCCCCTATGGGGCGCTGTTGACTTTTAGAGGGGCGGAAATACTCAGGGGGGCGCTATAGGGGGCGTTATATTCAGAAGGTG
>Ga0210059_1016019_pt1 | contig 10858 bp, 6 predicted proteins | sample Ectturendosymbi2_FD_188042 | JGI IMG/M metagenome (GOLD analysis project Ga0210059, IMG submission 188042) | Ecteinascidia turbinata endosymbiont from Florida, USA - Sample 2 (SPAdes) (version 2) | ecosystem: Host-associated > Tunicates > Ascidians > Unclassified | place: Key West, Florida... | reverse complement strand
CCCCGTTTGAAGGTTGCTGTCGTCGTAACAGGTCTAGTGGAGTTGTGTTCAAAAACATAGCACTTTTTTAACCAGTAACGTTTAACTGGATAATCTAGATTACCTTTTTGAGTTTTAAAGTTTTTTTAGGACTTCAGGAAAAAATTTGGAAATAAGATATCCTAGCTACGAGCCAGTCCGGGGAGGATGTTTAAAGGCTGCCGTAAGTTTAAATGGTGCCACCAGAGTGTGACTATGTGAACAAAACGTTGCTACTGGGTTGTAGAACTCGTCTTTGCTGCTGGTGGCTAGTGCCAAAAGACTCTACAAACTATGAGCTGTTATTAATGCTGATGAGTAAAAAACACGTATTAAAGCACAAACTTATTCATGAACCATGTTCGTTTCGCCGTGGTTTTTAATGCTACCTCCAACCATTTGATTTTGCGAGTGAGCGGAGACGTCAAGACGTCAGCTGAAGTGAAATCGCGGATAAAATCCTCGCAACTGGTTCATTTCAAGACTGAGTCGACAACCGCAGACTTGACTTTGATTTCCGTTGTGATGCTCCCTGCAAATTGCTTTCTTTACCGTTCACTATTCATCTTCGTACCATTTCTGAATGAATCTGTGCAGCTACAATAAAGACAGACTGATTAATGCACGGGTGCACAACCTTTTCGATGTTGCCGGCCGCATTACGTTTATTTTTATGAACTACAGCCGCCAGTATTTTCAAGATATATTTCGTTTTTTTGCATTGCTCCTGTTCTGCTTACACACGTCTGTTTGACGGTCTTTCTACTATGTATCTGCATACAGTAGACAAAGACTTTTTATTAATGCACGGTCGCCATAACTTATATTTTAAGTTACATGTGCATGGCCGCATACATTTTTGTCGAAGGCCGCAGGTTGTGAACCCCTGGTTTAACGTAATGAATGCCGATTTTTTATACCACCTTCTGCGGCTAAACTGAATTCCGCTTCCTAATTCCATGCCCTCAGATTTGTAGGAATAAAACTGCCTGAAAGGAAATTGTTAGTCGCTGATTTAATGTAACTTGTTTCTTTGCTCAGTTACCATTCAGTTCTGCGGGTCGCAGCCATGTTGGAGTCCCTCAGGCAGCAGGCAATCAAAGATTTGGACGTGTTGGATGAGAAACTGCAGGAAGCCCTCGATGATCCGATTTCGTTTGTCGATAAACTCCATAAGAAGGTGTCTAAACTTTTGTGAAAGACAACGACTATTTTATGTGCTCTCAGACGATTTTTATAGGTCACTGATTGCGCACGTATATCGGTCTTTGTTTTCACTCTTAATGATCTCGGAAATATGTATTACATCACTCATGCGGTATTGAGCAGTGTCAAAATCTTTGCGGGTAAGCGTTTGTCAATTTATAGTGATAATGACAAAATTCATTTTAAACAATGCTTATTAGAAGTTTCTCTTCTTGAAGGTGATTATGCGTTCTTCGAACACTTCAGCTGTAAACGAACTCCGCAGCTTTTTTAACTCAAGGCTTAACGTACCTTCAGTGTTCACCGTTAATCGCTATAACACACTGATATCTTCCTTTCAAGGCATTTCCTCGTTGATTATTCGCCACTTGGGTAGCCAGAGCGAGAACTTGTAAAATCAAACATTTCACATGGTAATTTCGTGCATCCGTTATTTAAAGTTCTGCCAACTGAAATTCTGAAATGTCAATTATACATTTTCCATCACTTTCGATCAGGAAGGTTTGGCGTAGAAAGAAGGAATCATAGCGGGAGGTGGGACCTTGATCGGAAGGAACCGCTGGAGATGGCTTTCTTGTGATGAACTGTAGTGATTTTTTTGCATTATGGCGGCGCCCGCAGCTTTCGTGCAACGTGCACCTCTGATTAACTGCTTAAACGGCTTTGGTTAAAAAGTCTGGTATTAGCCGCGAAATTATTTAGGGTTGCCTTGCTAAGTCCATGGAAAGCGGTCTCACTTATGTGGATGATTGTAATCATGGCATTTTTGTAAGGATGGAAATGTTAAAACATCAGGATGTTTGCATTTACTTCTTGCTTTATTCCGTGCTTCATTCTAAGGCAATGGTTCTCAGAATGGGCGGAATCGCCCTTTGGGGCGATTTTGAAGGGCAAGGCGGCGAACAAAACAAAGGGGCAATAGGGGTGTAAAACAATACACAGGGGGCGAAAATGCTCAACCACTAGCACTAATCCATCATTGAGTTAATTTCGGTTGTTAACTTAATGCTCTCAAAGCAAAGAAACCGCTTATTGATTTATAAGCAAGGTGATCTGCATCTACCTCACTAAAATGTCTTCCAATATATCAAAGTTTGTGAAGGCCGCCAAGCACATCCATCACATTGAACTGGGGACGATGGTATGTATCGATTTCTTTAAATAAAATTCCTTAAAAATACTACTTCGTGTTTGCTTATCAGACTTGGGGGGTGACAACGATGTGTCGATATTGAAAAGGGGGCGATGGAGCAAAAAAGTTTGAGATACGCTGTTCTAAGCGATATTAACGCAGCGCAGTTAGTCATATTCAACACAGAGTTAGTAGATGCATGAATTGTGAATGAAGCTGATAGGCCGTGACGAAACTGTTTGTGTCTCAAGACAAACGTCTATTTTCTGATGTTGGTTCTTAAAAGAGTCATAGAGGGTTTATCGTGTTTCTTGAGTGAATGCAAAAGCCTAGGAGACATGGCAAAATAATCATTTATCGTGACTGGTTAGTACTTGTTTTCAAGTAACCAAGAGAAATGTGTTTTTTTCAACGCCCACCAGCTTTCACGCGGCGATACGGACTAAAGTATAACGCACAGTTTGAAATTTCGCAAAGGCGGCGTTGCACGCGAATCCACGTAACCCACTGGGGTCAGTGACGTTTTTCGTATTTTTTGGATTGAGCCACTGTTTTTGTTGTGGTTTTATATCACAATTATGCAAACAACGTTTGAGAAAGGTTGGCCACTGACGAAAAGGCCTCAGGCCTTGTACGCCGCTTTTCACTTCAAAGTTTCATGCCTTATATGCTCTTACAGGCCGATACAGGGTTGCCCAAACCCTTGAGGATCCCGCAACTACCTCAGATTGATTGGTCGCAGTATGTGTCACAGTTTGGAACTTTTGACCAAGTCTTTTCGAACTCTGCGTTTCCGTCACCGTCTAAACCCCTCACTCGACGCAAGAAGATCAGTTTTGTGTCCGGTGTCCCTTCCAAATCCGCGGTAAGTTGGACGTTGTTAATTCTAATGCTAAGATTTTGTTGAAGTTCGTGAAGATTTTATTAAAAGTGACAGCCACTAATTTTTTTAAATCGCAGTTTTGTCTTTTGTCGCTATTACGAAGACTAGTTTGGGTTAGACAACGTAAGATGTTCATGAAAAGGAAATATTCATAGCGCTGCACTGCTGTAGGTTTTTCTTATTCCTCCTGTTTCATACAATTAAAAGTCTTTGCTTAGGAATGTCACGAAAATGCATAGCACCCCAGCGTTTCATTTGAAGCGTTTTACTTAAAACTTTACAACCTTAAACAACGCACTAGTTTCTTTTCGCGTAACGTCACTGTTATAACAATAAGGAAAAGCCCTGCAATCGTGGTCAGCTTGCCTCAATGCAAATAGTGCGCGTGTGACATTCCCAGGCAAGTTTTTTGCTGATTTGACAAGATACGGTCGCAGATACTGCAAATTATCGCTAGTTGTTTGCCTTTAATGTTTATATATCTTGCAGGCTTCATCCTCAGAATCAAACAGCACAACAACGGTGCGTATTAAGTCACTCTATTTTTGTTTCAAATACGAATAAAAAAACATTTTCTATGTCGGACAAGTCTCGGTTGTGACGGAGTTTTTGACTCGCTCGGATTGCGACGATAAGACAGCCACATGTGAAGTTCGAACTTTTGGTTTGCTGCGCAGGATTCGAGCAAAGCCCGTTCCGATACGTTCAAGAAACCTTGGACCGTTGAAGAGCAGCGTAAACTCGAAGAACTGCTGATCAAGCACCCACAGGAAGCGAATGAATCCAACAGGTGAATTGTCAATCTGCTTTTTCGCAAAACGTTTATCCACTTTACACTGCATTGTTATTGGATTGACGCGTGAGCGATTCGTCGCCCTTGGCTTACCTTCGTGAACGCACTTGCGAACTCGACATTGGGACGTTTTTACACTGCAAGGAATTCGAAGATTTGCTCCGTGCGATTGGCCTATGGCAATGGCGCTCAAACCGTGGCCCGCAAGGCCCCCTGGAGTGGCCCGCGAAGCAATTTTCATTGGAAAGAAAACTTAACACTTTAATCATTTAAGAGAATTTTTTGGAGAATTTTTATTGAGGTTATTAATTCTTGTGGCCCGCGAAGGGTTTCTGAAAGGCAAATGTGGCCCACGAGCCAAAAAGTTTGAGCACCACTGGCCTATGGTATTGCGAAAGCTGGGGAGTAGGTTAAAATTAAATGGTGAAAGCTGATTCCACTACAGAAAGGTGCTTTTCGTAGGTGAAGTTGGAATCGCCGAGATGTGATTTTATTTAGCGTGGTCTGAAAAATAACAGCCAGCAGAGAAAATCGTTGAGAACTGTTGAGCGATGAGGTGATGAAAACCGCGTCAAATCGTAACTGTACTCTTCAAGTGACTTTAATAGAATTTGAACAGCTTCTACAGGGCAGGAAATGGGAGCTTGTTTTTACACTGTAAAGTCACTTTGTTTATTTCAGTTAAGATCATTACCCAGTCTATTCTCTGCAGTATAATACAACAGAATGTCAAATATGAGGATTCACAGCACTTTGTAAGTCGTCATATATGAACAGTAGGTACTGCACCAAATTGCAATTATAACCTATTTCACAGAGTTTTATGACACATTTTATGCTACTCCATGTGTTCCATTATGAACTGAGGAAATCATAGCCACATAACTGGGATACAAAGTTCAAAGTGTAGCCTATACTGAAGTCATCCACTTCCAATATTGCAAAGTTTGCACAGAGGTTGAATCATTCTACTATACCAAGGTGTGATGAAAACCTGTTAATCAGTATTGGGGTAATAGTCCTTCAGTTCAATATCTGATGTCTTGTAACCCACCGAATATTCTTTCAGTTTGCTTAACCGATTCAATTTTGCTGATTGTTTCCCTAACTATATAGGTGTAGTTAGCCTGCAGGCAAAACTATTGAATAAATTAATCCGTCATTTTTGCTACAGAGTTAGCTTGAATAGGCTAATCTGTTCCACGGCAGTGGTTTTAGCAACAAACAAGTACAGAAAAGGTTGTCCAAGACTTAATACAAACCACCCAACCTCTTTTTCGTTCGAATCCCTTATTATCGGATGTAGTGTAAAGTAGGTAAGTTTTTGGGGCTTACACGTTGCGCTTGTAATCCATGTTTGCTTTCTACGAAAAGATCCTGTTATGCATAGTCAAAGTAACAACTGAATTTTTCACAAGTGCGAAAGATAGATTACGAATATTTTGAAATGAGCACTACACTTCTAAGCGGCGTGAAAGTTTTCTTTCAAACCCAGACGAATACGTCATACCCTTTACCTGCGACATTTTTTTGATTTCGTAGCTGTTGCTTTTCACAATGTTTAGCTAATGGCGATTGGCGACAAGCCAGATCTTGAAACTTGGGGCTTTGCCAAGCAGTCCGGGTAAAGTCTCTTTTTCCCGAAAAGCAATAATGTGAGTCATTCAGTGCCCAAGTGTAGATCTTCCAACCTTTCGATTGAACGGTGGACTTCACCGTTTATCTACTGCGATTCGCGAGGGTATATTTGCTTCCACTGATAGGTCTTGATTGCTTCTCCGCTCAGTTGTTGTCCAGTATTCCGATAAAATTTATGCAGTTAAAGAGAATTCCGGTTTTAGCTTCATGTGTCAAGAAAAGAAGAGAAATCAAAATTAATCGCAGTGATTTTTTCTCTCTTAGGTTCCGCAAGATCGCCGCCGACTTGGGCGGCAGAACATCGCTGCAAGTTCAATCGCGCGTTCAGAAGTACTTCATAAAGCTGGCCAAGGCCGGCCTGCCAATCCCGGGAAGGATGCCACGATCGGACAGGTGGCTGAGTACGAAGCCCAAGCGAAATTATCCCAAAGTAGGTTTGACCTTCGCTGCACCCTGTTTTTCGTAGCCATGTGATTTTTCAGTATGAAATTGTTTGGCTTGTGCAAGTGTCTCATACGAGTGCGCTGTTTGGTAAGCCACCTCGTGCTATAAGCCAGGTTTTCCCAAACTGAGGTCCGTAACAACTGCACAAAGAGTCCGTGAAAATATAACAAAAAATAAAAACAGTTGAACATATACATTGTACACAGTGTACAGTACACTGTCACAAATAATTACTGCACTGACTCGTAATTGAAACGATTTCGCAAGCTTTTCCAGTTGTAAATGTTGATGGATGCGCGATCTTCAAATTCGCAGTCAAAAAGTTATTTGCTATGATTCTCGCATTTCGCGTCTATAAGGTGATAATTAACCACGTGACTTATTGCGGGTATGTTCGCGCTGTGCTAAAATCATTGCCGCATTTTCTATCCTGTTAATTCTTTTAATACGTAAACTCTTTGTGCAACGCATACTGTTATCCAATCGGGTTTTAGCGAAATTTCTGGAAAGTGGCGAAAGATATGTAAGAGCCGTTATACGCGTATAAAAGATGATTAGTGACTGGAGTTAGTTGTGAGTCGAAGGTGTGAAGTTATCGGAGAAATTAATTTTGTGGTTATACTGCCGGATTTAATTAGCTGTGAAGTAGCTGCTAATTGTGAAGTTATTAAGCGCAAAGTTGATTGTTGCGTCAAGTTGATAATTATCCTGGCGTTTCTTCATTCATCGTTTTCTCACAGATATTCTTAGGAAATCATTTCTCTGAAACATGCACTTCTGAATGCATGCAAGCTTGTACTGTAGGGTTAGAAGTTAAAACTTCCGTGTTGCAGCGCAAAATTTATGAATAGACTCGCATTGGTTATGGATTAATTCTTAAGTCGAAAGAAAATGTCAAATGACATAAATGATAGCGATGGTAATTCGGAACATGAAGAAGGACAGCATGTTTTACCTCACAAGAGGAAGTGGGAAAATTACGAAAATACAATGAAGAGCATACTAAGCTCGACTTCATTGAATGACCTAATGCTACTAAACATCAATTGACATGTGAGAAGTAGTTTTGGATTGTGAATGCGCAGCGAAGCTTAAAGAAATTACTTTGCATGAATGAAATTTCAAACGTCGTGTGAGTGTGCGCACAGGTGCTTGAGAAACTGAATCAAACATATTTTGCGATCCCACTGGATGAAAGTACCGACATTGCCAGCTAAGCACAACCACCAGTTTATGTTCGATATTGTTTGTGTGGCGAAATGACAGAAGATTTCATGTTTTGTCATCAAATGCAACGCAGAACAACCGGTATAGACATTTTCCAACGTACTTCGTGATTTTTTCACAATCGAAACTGTCGTGTGAGTGATGTGTGGGAAAAAGTACTGATGGTGCCCCTTCAATGACTGACAAACACTCGGACTGTAGTTCGTATCAGGGAAAAAGTACCAAACATAGAAACGCAGTGCATGATTCATCGCGAAGCTATTGTCGCGAAACGTTTTGGACAACCGTCGTCTAAAGTCTTGTCTTTTGTGTCAAAGTTACAAGTTGGATGAAATTTGGCTTGGGGAACTTGCATGCCTGGCAGAAATTTTTGACCTTCTCATCCAACTGAACTTGTCTTTCCTGGGAAGAGTTTTACTCAGTCAGAACAAAAGAACAGTATTCATAAAGAGATTTGAAATATGAAAAATCAGAATAAATGATAATGCTGTGGATATGTTTCCCGTTTTGTGTGAATACACGAATTGACTTAATTTCTTTTCGGTCATTTAAAGAAATTAAGTCTGAGGCCGAAAAAAACTAGGTAAGAAGTATCTCCGAGAATCGATAAATTGTGCAGTGAGAAGCAGCCTCATCCCTCCCATTGATGTTGTTTTTACAATAAAACATTATTCAGTGTCATATATTTTTTGTTTTGTATTATCCTTCCGTGCTAGTTGAGTGGAGAAATTGATGCAACCGCCCCAATAGCGCTTTGCACGTCCCTCGTTCAAGCTCGCGCAATCTGCACATTTTCTTAGAGTGGTTCTATGTAGATGTATAAATTTTGCAGCCCCTGCGATCTTGGTTTAGTACATTGCCATTTAATTGCACAAATTTTCAACTGGTGCTCGTGATATGACACCTATCTGGTCAAAGACAAAAAACTGAAATTTATGCATAGAAAACGTGGAATCCAGTCATTGGATGGTATCAAAAAGTTTTCAAATGTACGACGACTCGTCATGCTAAAGCTTTGATTGGGTAGTGTCGCTTAAATTATGTATTTGGCCCTTACGGAATTGATTGAGCATAATACGGCCCTTTTCGATAAGAGGTGTCAATGTGGCAGGATAAACTCTGCAAAGGTAAAGTTTGCAAACTTAAACAATTTAGATCAGTGTTACCAATAAACGCAGCATTTTTGGTTCGGAAAACTAAGTCCAACTAGCGCACGGACGTTGCGGAACCATGCGCCCCCAACTTTTTTCTGTGGGGTCTGTGACGTCACAGTTGCCTGTTCAAACCACAAAAAATTTCCATAGTTTTTTTGACGTGCACTTGGGCCCCCCCCCACTTTGAAAAAGGTTCCGCCACCCATGGATATGACCACCTCAAAGAGGTGGCTGCTCTTGAGTTGGAGCAGCATGTTCGTTGTTTCAGAGAATTCGCTAGCAGCATGTTCGTCGTGTTGTTGTCTAAGGATTCAAGCGGATATACCCTGTGGTGGAATGTTCAGGTTTTACTTTGTCGAAAGCAGGAAAAGTCTTTGTTTCTTTTGACACAATGGTGATGGTTAGTATTTGCAAACGCACGTAGAGAGAGATGAGAGTAACATGTACTAAATGGTAGTATACGTTTAAATGAGAGTTAACTGGAATGCAAGACTGTGTAAAAGTTAGGCATAGTATGACAGATATCTTTAAATTCAATGAGTAAGAACGCTGAACATTTGGATTTCTTAATGTTTCGACTATTGCAGCAGTTGCTGCTCACGATACTTCGAGAGTTGGCCAGTGGATGCCGCATTCGTAACAATAGCCAAAGATTAGTAGGTGAAGTACTGTAGAAAGGCTACTCAGTCGTTCTTTACAGTAGTTTCACAGCTTGATGCAGTAGACGTACGAAACCACATATCATTGACCCGAAAATCTGAGCGTTTTTTAAGGTCGTGCAGACGGTCACACAGGCTTTGGTGCGTTTTCTGACGTACTGCATACGAAACTTAATTTAACGTTCACTCGCACCTAACAGCAACATGTATGTCGACACAGTCTTCGTCGGGCAGGTTTTGCCAAAAGCCAACGCCATGCAAATTGCATGTTGATACTCGTTGACTTTTAGCGACAACTCATTGAAAGAAATCCTCGCCTTTGCGTTGTTCTGTTGGTGTTTACTTGACAGAAGTGACCTTATGTTTGCAGCACAAGTCACACCCTCAAGCTGCTCTCGCACGAATTTCCACCTTCTTCGCCGATTTTCACGTACCCGTTAAAATGCGAGATGATGACGAAGATTTGCCTGATGTCCGGTCACGTGACGAAGATGACGAACAAGGCTGGGACGCGATGAATTCGGAACAAGTTTCGGTTTGCCAATATTTTGATTAGTTTGAAAGTCTTATGCAAAGTCTTCGAAAACTTTTATTGCGGTACAGAACGGCACAAGTGACCTAATGCTTTCATTATTGTGTTTGCACATGACAGGATGAGGAAGACATTCCCGAAGACTTTCGATACTCTGACGAGTATCTCGAGATTCTCAGGTTGAAGAGACAACGAAAAGAACTGTTGCAAATGTATGATAAGAACGGTCAGCAAGCCATGGCCCAGCACCACGGCTACCAGGTATTGTTGAAGTTACGAATAACATGCAAGCATTCTTCTGAAACGCTGTTACCGTAAATCAGCCAGGCGATGGAATAAATGGAAATCTTTTTATTTACGGATTTTCTTTCGCTTACGCTGTGTCACGATTACCAGGGTTTTGATGCTATTTGAAACTTACCCACTTCAAAGTTTATAGGATTAATGTCAGATAAATATTGGTGATTTTGCATTGGAGTTTTGTTTGTTGCTCTATATCGCAAAGCTAGTTCTACGAAAAGGTTTTCATCTTTGTTTGGAGCAGTTCATTTCTTCGCAGTGCGACATCTGTCGACTTGAGCCGATCAAAGGGATCCGTTATCACTGCATAGATTGTCCCACTGAAGAGTCGGTCGACCTTTGTCAGTCTTGCATTCAGCATAAAAAGTAAGTTACTATCGTGTTTGTGAACTGTGAAGCTGAATGTCTCGTGTAACGGAGGTTGGTGACGTGAAACTGGAAATTGTTAGAATGTGCCTCAAGAACGCGCTAATTTTGGAATAAATCGAAGTTTTATGAAATGATTACCATCATTTTCCGACATCGGATATATACGGGTTGGTTTGACCCTGTGCAGGAAGAAACACTTTTGTTTCCATAAAGCGAATTGTTTCAGACAACAGCAAAGTTTTGTTTAGATGCGATCACTAAAAAGCCTGAGGTTTTGCTGCAACAAACCGGAACGTGTGTCTCCCCGATCTTGGTTGTTTTCGAAAAAAAAGACGTATTGTCATTATTTTTGAGCAAATACTTTTTGTTTTTTCTGGAATGCAGTGTTTTTCAAACAATCACTCACAAAGCGAACCACCGCTTTGATCCTATCTATGCCGCCATGTCAACTACCGCCGATGTCAACGACAGCAAAGATTCACTCTCCTATCTGGGAAGTCCCC
>Ga0210059_1016018_pt1 | contig 10859 bp, 5 predicted proteins | sample Ectturendosymbi2_FD_188042 | JGI IMG/M metagenome (GOLD analysis project Ga0210059, IMG submission 188042) | Ecteinascidia turbinata endosymbiont from Florida, USA - Sample 2 (SPAdes) (version 2) | ecosystem: Host-associated > Tunicates > Ascidians > Unclassified | place: Key West, Florida... | reverse complement strand
TGTTTTCATGAAACATTCGTTCATTTAAACGCGAGGTCTCGCCTGAACATATACCGGTAGTCGCGTTCTACGTGCGTATGTCAATACCGCAGACCAGGGGCGCAGCCAGCGATATTTTCGGGGGGGGAGAAATCGTTGTAACTTGTTATTGTACTCAACAACTAAACATATTTTTGAAAATTTCTTAGAGAGCAAATGTCCGGTTGACACCAATGGTTGCGGGCCTACCGCAAATATACAATAACATTACTACACAGTACGCACGCAGCAACAGTCAGGATTTTCGCACCTATGCCTGTTTACGAATTGAGGAGCAGTACATTATTTTCAAATGCCCTGCATTTCACCTTAAAAAGTGACTTTTTGTAATTTTACGCAGTGATCTTATGTGACAAATTCCTTACAGTTGTTGCTTCAGTGAAAACGCGCTGTCTGTCATAAGAAACAGCCTTGGTCTCGGCTTCTCAAAAAAAGCGCTGCCCTTCTGGGAGTGTAGCTCATAACTGATTGAAAAGTGAACAAGAGGAAATTTTACATAAGTTCTTATTCCACTTGAGCTTCTACGAGACAAGTTATTTTGCGCGACGCTCTTAAGAAACACACTTGTCGATGGACAACTCATAAGTAGGTGTATAAACGTATTAATTATCATCAACAACAGCTGTAAGTTTTCCTGGATGCTCTTGTTCAAATTTCAGCGGCAGTGTTGTGCGATCACCTGACAAATATCTGACTTTATGACAAACGACCGAAGCGGTTGGTTCCTCCCCGAGCTGGATTTTTTCTCCGTGGCCCTGCTGGAGGATTTTCGTGGCCCGGGCCCGACTTGCAGATCTTTTGCGCCCATCCTTGATTTTCAATCTTTTGCGCCCATCTTTGATTTTTTTCATGTAGGCGGCAGTGGTGTGGGAGACGGGAATGTAGGGAGTACAAGCGCGTCCCAAAAATTTTGATTTGTCCCAATCCAAGCAAAATTCCTGAAAATCTGGAAAATGGCGTCTAACGTTTTTAAATTTAAAAAATGGCGTCCAACAACACACGAAGACCTTTTTTTGGAGGTCATACAAAAAAATGTCTTCGTGGGAGAAAATTGAAAATTTGCAGGCAAAAGTTGAAAAATCTTTTCGGGCAAGTCTGGGGAAAATCGGGCAAAAATCCTTTGCACTCCCAAAAATTTGCCTGCTTTTACAACTCTGGTAGGCGCTTATTGCTTAGCGCAACAATGTCTTGTGAGATATTTGCTGCATTCTGACGGTGGGCTTGACCCTGATGGCATACCACTTCCACAGATCGCGTGCAGACTGCCCATATGTTGATGGCATGACGCAATGTCTCTCGGCGCCAAAGACTTTGTTCGACCTTAAAAGTCCGAAGGACTTCGGGAAAAAATAAACAGTATCACTTAAGAACGGAGCACGACCTGTATGAGTCAGGAAAATTATAGTATTTTTTTTGGTGAAAAGCTTTCAGCAATCGAGAAAATCTGTAGGACTTTGCACTTTTAACTTGGCTTAAATTTTAGCATGTTCTGATAAGCGAACAAGATTGCATGCCAGTTTGCATCTGACGCATTTCCGGCACGAACCCCACCGCGACGCTTCTCAGATTGAATTCCCGTGTTAGGGCTTGTCGTGGTTGAAGAAGCAGATTGAAACGCTTCGCAACGCAATTGATTGATTTGGCGAGGCACCGAGCACCGGCGCAAAGATATCCGCAATAGTCAACTATTACTGCGATTGCTCAAACCTTAAATTAAAGGCAACGCATCGACATCTGGAACGCAAAATCTTGCAGGTAGTTTGCCGCAAGTGATGGATTTTACGTCACAATGACGTCAATAATTCTTCATCTTGACAACCATGTAATTTACTGTTTATCCAAAGGCATTACGGTTCACTACGTATGCTGCCACCACTCCTCCTGAAGAGGAGTTGCATATGGTTTCTAAATCTCCATGAATTGAAAAGTGCAACTTAACGTCAAATCAAGTCCACCAATCTTTATTTGAAAATCAAGAGATAAAAACAAATATGCAGTTCACCAACCTGGTTTGCGTTCACTGAAACGATAACGGTAATAGAGCGTTGGGCTAAAACCTGCTCATGTTTGCTACAGTGCTTTGTCTGTATCGAACGAAGATATCCCTGGGCAATAAAAACTGGTCATCTAAATTTTTACCTGCTTGTAAGTTTTACGTCAAACTCGCGTGTCCCAAATTTACAGAAATAGGCCCTGTTCCGTACTGGTATGGTGAAGATAATCTGGTGTTACAAGGAGGGACTTTTGCCAAAAATAAGTCATCAAAACACTTTAGATCCTCACCAATATTTTGGAATATTACATGTTTCTTTGTGATCGTTCGCTGGTCCTGACGATTATATCTTCCATTCTGGAGTGACAAAATAGTTTCACTGCGTTCTCAGACACTCACAGGCGCTAGGCCACTAGCTTGCAATGTCTAATAGCAAGACCGGTCGTGCTGCACAGACCTATTTCACAGTATAAATCATCCTTATGTTTCAGTAACTGATTTCTGTGTTTGGTCTCTGCTTTTTGTCCGATTTCACCCAGTTACTATCGCATAGATACAGTAGGCCTATGTGAGAGAAGCTTAATGGCTTGTTATGAATGAACTTATTTCATTTCCGTATACACGGACTCATGGAGTCTTATCCTAGTGTTTCTACATCATTTTGAGTCAGAACCGAGTAGCATGCAGTACTATGAGAAGTTCGGTGTCGAGTTCTTCCATTTAATTACTTTTGTTTGCGTCTTTAGCTATGTGGACTTTTTCGGTTTAGCAAAAATCTTGCAAAATTGTAGTTAGCTAAATTGTCGATTTCGGCCTTACCCCTTATATTGCTTAACATTTGAATGCTTGACGTAGCAACACACCACTGTCTTAAATTACGTTAAAGTTGCTTTTCTTCACTTGTTTTCAAGTGCCAACATTTCACCTGTAAGATTTGTCTTACATTTACAGGACTGATGATGCGTTGGAAAACGCGAAACTAGTTTTCCCGTTAATAAACTGTGACTGATTTACTTGCCGCCATCTTTGTGGCCTTTAACTATGAAAAATAGATGCGCTTGCAAATTTTAATCGTCGCAGAAGAATGAAAGCAGAAAGCAGGCAGATTCCTCAGAAGCTTGCCGCTAGGCTAAAGTTTCTTTGTTGTTCATGCACTTGTGTGACTCGTATTTTGCCTTCAATGCAACATTATACAAAATGCAGCACGTTCGTGTATTCAACACAGCCATGCACAAAGTTCAACAATTATTATTCATCATAATACATTGAAATGTGAAAGTATTGACCTAAGCTTACAAACTAATCTAAGCATGTTTACTTAAGCCGGCTGTTTTTGAACGAAGCACAGAAGGCTGACGAACGTCTGGTTGGCTGCTACGTCCGTCAGCCTTATGGTTAGTGAGAAATGGAAATCTAATTAAGGCAATTTAACCAATAAGATCAAAAATATCAAAATGTTAGTTAAATAAAACACTGCAAAAATCATACAATGAAAGGTTTACTCAAAATAGAGAGTACAGTGTGCTGAGTGTTAAAACAAGGGTGAAAATGTTCACACCTCTCCGTAGTACACGTACACTTTGCAAGGAAACGAGTGAGAAGAAATATATAAGGAAAATGTAACAACAGCATTAACCAAAAATACCATTTGTGTGAGTAAGAACAACAAAAGAAGCACATATATTGCAATATTAATCAATTTCAGACAAAAAGAGTCTTTCATGTGGAATGTACACCGATGAAGAAGTTTTAAATTCTTAGGATTCTCTTTCCATCTGCCCACATCTTGGTGATGATGTATGTCAGAGAAAGTTATCCTGTTGAGTAGATATGACTCAGGGAATGTTATAAGTCTGGTTTGATGGTTATAAATTGGTAATATGAATACCATTGCCGCTATGGTAACTTACACGACATTTATTTTTCTTAATTTTTTTAGTACCCAAATTTTTTAAGCTAGCAACAATAAACATAATTAGTTGGCGCTTACATTGTCAACGTGTGATTGAAGAAAATAATGGAGCATGCTTTTCTATAACACACCAATTTCAAATAGTAAAAAACTTTCAAATTGCCATAGAAATTTTACACTTTTCAATATTTGCTTTACTTCTCATTGCATACGTATATTTTTTTCATTTGTGGATCTACGTGAGTACAATTTGCTTGTGAGTTCCTTAAATGTTTCACAGAATCTTGGTTAAACAGCTTCCGCATTGGTAAAACAAATCTCAATTTTGGCCAAGTCGATAGTTATATTCACTTATCTGTGATACATTTAGATGTTTCGAGGTATTGTGAATGTAATCGCATCATTTGAGGAAAGTCCAGTTAGAGTTAAATTTACTCCAGAAATTGTCAATGAATGTAAGCTCGTTTTGTTTCAATAGCAATTCGAATGGACGTGCTTTAAATTCCAGCAACTGGATGTCTGAACAACACCCTTAGCCTCTTGAGGTTTTGAATCAGTCACGACCATCGGAGCAATTGTTTATACAACCCAGGGTTGGGAACCTATTTACTGTCACGGGCTGCATGAATTGAGTAATATCGCTGGCGGGCCGCAAAAGTTTATTAATTTTTCTTAAAATTCTACCTTTATCTTTCAAAAGAAAATGAGGAGAGAAAACCATGTCAAGGAGCGAGAAAGGCGTCTCTTGTCTTTCTGTCTACGTCTCTGCTTGTCATGGAGTTTCGTTTTGACGCGATATTGTGTTCTAACCAACTAAATTCAAAACAAAAATTTGCTGGAGAAGGTAAAAAATCAAGGCTTGACAAAGTGATGTGAAGAGTCGGTGCAGTGCGGTGAGCACATGCGTGCTAGACAGAACTTCTCACATCATTTCGTTCCTGAAATATTGCTTTCAAAGTCCTCCTGTATTCTTCCTAGCGGGATCATGCAGAACAGTTGCTGCCCGCACAAGTTTGACATATCGGTGGCCAGTTGGTTAAAATATCTTGGTGCATGAACATCTCAACTGTGCAAGAACTCTTGACTGCTAGGCTAGAATAACACTGAATATACGGCGTAGCTTAAAATTAAAATTGCGAACACAAACACTTGATAGTTTTGCTCTTACATTAATATATTTGCCTGTTCGCTTGCAGGTTTTTTTAAAATCATCAAAGCAAAATCGAAAAACGTTAACACTGCAGTTGCAAATTTTTCAGCAAAATCATTTAAGGACAAAATTGCAACATAGCGGTTTTGTCCAAGTTTATTTCGTCTTGCTCATCACAATCCCTGCCTTTCTCTGGAAGTTATAAATGCGGCAAGACGTGACTACAAATCGGACAAGGTGATATATTTTGTGCAACATGAGTTATCTTGAGAGCAGTGAGTACGAAGGAGATAACAACTGTAAGCTCGCCTCTCACCAAGAGCAGGTGTGGTTTGCAATGTGTTTCCAGCGTGTCTACAACGTGTTCCCAACATATAGGAGAGACAGTGCATGAACAAATGACTCTTAATTCAAAACGTTTGGCTCGAAACAGTCATACCTTGACAATCAATTACGCGATAGTTATTGTGAATAACTGTTCATAATGGTATTTCCGTTCACAATGGTGTTGGTGGCGGTTGTCCATATCACAATTTTGCTGTTATACAGGTGTAAGTGGCAACTGACAGTTACAGTAGCAATTATCCCACGTAACTATTGTCCTGGTGTCAGTTGTTCAGGTGGCAATCATCATATATAGGTCACAATGCCCGAGTGGCAGTTGTCCAGGTGGCAGGCTCCGGATAGCGGTTGTTCTAAGTGTTAGTTGTCGCAGGTGGCAATTGTCCTGGAATCATTTGTTCCATATCAACACGGAGGGAAGGCTATGTCAAAGGGTACTTTTACGTTATGTGTATTTACCTTTTTGCGAATAAAAAGGTCTAATATATAATCGCGGAGGGAAGACATTTACTAAATTTATCTAAAAGCACCTATTACTTGAAATGTTTTGAATATTTGTTGACAGCCAAGTCGCATCTGGTGAAGGCTTTCATTTTGAAGAAAAAGTTCCTGATATTTAACAAAGTATTTATCATTATACAATCGCTATGCTAAACGGCAACACCAACTTGCATTGCATGCAAACACACACGTTTGACCGTTGCCGAAGCACGATCAGCAAATTTTCTTTGTTCCTGCTCATGTCGAAACAACATAACGCGCCTGCTGATAATAAGCCGAAAAAATTTAATACATACTTTCTTTGATGTTGTCAGAAAGCAGGTTTTAAAGGATCGTGTAGGCGATTGTCGCGCCCTGCGCTTGTTGCCATAACTTTTGTCTCTAATAACAAAGAGCTACATTCGTGGTCAGGAAGCAATCATATGATAATGGCTGGAGTTTCGCGGTATTCCGCAGTGTAGTAAATATTCCTGGTGTTTATGAAGACTTGGCAACGCTCGCCACGTCCTCCCACTTGCAGACCGAGCCCAAGTTGGAGGAGGCATGCGTTAGTAAACCTATCGGCCTCGTATAGCAATGCCGGAAGAATGCTGATGAAGATCTGCGGCCAGCACCTGCATTTGCGTGCGTCAAGCTGCATCCTCTGAATATGACTCACAATGCTAAGCCTGTCTTTTCCCGATGGAGTACGTGGCAGGAACGTGCAACTCGTGGAACTTTCTGGTGGGAGGGCTCGGGCCGCTGATGTGGTCACCGATAAGCCAGGAATATCGCGAATCTGGAGCGCAATTGAATAACTATAAATTGACAAACGCATTTCGACGAGTCCTGGATCTTGACAACTTGACGTTATCTCCCAGGCTTGGTTTGCTTTTGTTTATGTCAATCAAGCTACGTTGAGGATAATGCGCACCAGAGCATTCCGAAATGCAGCAGACTGAAATATGTAGTACATGAATTACAACATTTGCAAGGCGAGCTGTTTTGCGTATGTTTTTTTGCCCGTGCACACAGTTAGCTGCCGGTACTCCAGTATCAAGAAAGTCTTTACAACTATTGTTTGTTCATGGGCCAAAAAGTGTTCTTAAATTTATAATAACTTGACGTTTGGGCTCACAAGCACAAGTCAAACCAAAAATCATTCAAGGCCGTTACGCAAATAACTGAAAGACTATAAAAAACAAAACAGGTTCCGCCACAACAGTGTTGAAGCACTCAGAAACGCCACATGTACATTTTCTTTGAAATAAGAAAAACGGATGAAAAATAAAATAATATCATAGCTTTTGATCAATAAGCATGCGAGCAAGGTAATGGCCTTGGCATGCTTCTGCAAGAAAACATAAGGATGTTATATAATTGTAACACGGACCTTCACAATATTGTTTACAATCATAGCTGAGACAGTACAGAAACGTTTTGACGGTCTAAAAAATTTTGCTGATATTTTGTTTAACACGGAAAAAATATTCAGTAATGATGATGTCACGCTGGTTATATGTTTGACCCACGGATTCCCTCAACAGTACGACAACTTCATTATGCGCATGGCATTATTTCCAAGGTTTTGAAACAATCTTCCACCAGTGATCTTTTGCAAATTGTAATCGGCGTTTGAGGAACGTTCACATTTTAGGCTCGTTCAACCTGCCGATCTCTACATTCAGCGGCTATGGCTCACACTGTGTTAAAATTTACAAATTTTGCTTAATCAGTTTTAGTCGATAGGTTGAAAGTTCCGCTAAATTGGTAAAGGGTTTCGAGCAACTTTAATGAGAATTCAGGTTTATTATTCTTTTTGTGAAATATTGGTGACACCACCCAAAGATGTATGTTTTACATTGCGAGATCAGGAGGAATGTTTTCTGCATTGTTCGTCAATAGGGATTGCCAGACATTGTTTGCAAGCTCCAAAGGCGTGTCTGCGGAATTGATATGCTCTGAACTTTATTCTTGCGCGATTCTATTCATGGGCTGAGTCACGCTGAGTTCGCGACAATGGTGGATGATTCGGTCTTTTGAGCTAAAAGTAAATCCAGAAAATTGTTGCTTTGAGTGTTTTCCTCTGATTAGCCATTCTGTACAACAAAAATTCAAAAAATGTCACGTCACTGTCGCGTGATGTCTGGTGACGTCGAAAAGTCAATCTACCGTGTCCAGACAGCTTGAATAAGAGCTGATGATGCCTACCTAGTAAGCGAAATAAATAATCTGTAAGATCTTATAGTCTTTCAAGATGAGTTTTTCGTTTGTAGATGCGAAGAACCAAAGATTAACACTTGCTTTGGGAAACGCTTAATTTTTGTCTTTCAAAGCCTGTCTACGTTCACTGCTTTAATCACTCACACTGTATACTTTACTTTGTTGGGGAAACAAAATCGCGTGAGCGTCTTACCTTAGACCACACTGTTAGCAAAGTTCATGAACTCTTGTCCTCCGTCTCAGACGACACCCACACGCTTCGAATTGCAAACCGGAAACACATTGTGTCAGATGGACTAGGATTGCAAAAGACAAGTTATGATGAGATTTTGCCTTTTTCACCACAAGATTCCGCACAAGCGCAAATATCAGATGCACGCAGTTCGCACAGAATAATCGAGAATACACTCCAATGCAGGAGGTTGCATTTCATAATCCTGGCAGTGACGGCTGCCAGTCAATGATTTTCTTCAAAAAAATGCAACATTTTTTCCTTTTCTCTTGTAACTCTCTTTGCCCAGAAGAAATTTGCACAGAGCTAGGAGTATGAATGCTTTATTAATGAGCATATGTAACTAAGCGACAGGCATACGCTTACCGACGAAATCATCATTGGATCACTGGATGTTATGAAGCAAAAACATCTTGTGATGAAGCACACGAATTACGAATCTTTAAATCTGCCCTAGTTTGAGTTAAAAAAGAGATCGTTTGCAAATTTTCAACTGATGTCGAAACAACCTCAGCGCACGGTATGGAAAGAGGATTTTAAAACTGCAAAGTGAAACTGCTTTTATAAATTCCAAATATAATCCGAAGGTGTCAGGCGTAAATATTTCTGAAGTATTGACCCACGTTGCAATGGAAGCAACTCCTGAAGACGCCATTATTCACAGGATAAGATTGTTACATGGTAACGCGCAGTTGAAGGAGTTAAAAGCAGTCAAAGAAACGACGACACTACACGTTCTTTCGCTCAGACAGCACGGCCTGCCGAGTGGTCTGCTCGTGTGTCGTCGCGGTTTCCTTCCCTGAAACATACCTGCGCGTGGTGGCAGTTCCTTGAAGATTATCGGCTCATTCACTTGTGCCTTCGATTCTGGGAACAGACCGATTACATAAGGCTAAAGATCATTGGCGAAAGGTCTGGACACGCCCCCAAGCATGAACGTTGACACGCTTCCTTCCCAGTCGTCGAATTTCATGCTCCAGTGCACTTGTGAGACGGCGCGTGAAACACGCGTTAGTGGACTGGTGCTAGCAGAAAAACTGCCCAAAAATGACGCAATGTCTGAGATCTGAAACACATTATCAAAGATCAACCGCAGACCGATGCGACTCCACCTTAAAGCTTAAGATCAAGGTCTCCTAAACATTTTATTTTCTAGGACAGTGGTTTTCAAGCGTTTTTGTTGTGGTGCGCCCTTAAAAACGTTTTGACGAACTCATGCACCCTGTTTACTTCAAAGGTAAGCCGAGGCGAAAAGCGGTATGAAAATCATTCTGCAAAGAGACTGTTACACTACAATATTACATAAAACGCACAAAAAATTCGAGAAAATAGTATTTATATAACAACTTTTGGTTGTTGCATGTTATTAACCAACAACTCAAGCCAAGGAATAATCTCCTAAAATTAACTAAAATTTAAAATTAGTTAAAAGTTAAATTAAAAAAACATCAGATTCAGTGATACCACGCCACACTCCGTTTCAACATGAACTTGGCTTTGTGTAACGTCTAACATGCAAAGCGTTTCACACAAAACGGGACAAACGTCACTTTCATTTGTGAAACCTCTCCAAATGAAAAACTTAAAGAGAAAAACGTAGGGGTACATGGCACATTATATCCATACCGTCTGAAAAAGTGGGGGGACACGTCCTGTGTCCGCATAAGCCTGATACACATCAAGTATGCTTTGCAACCCACGTACACTTGGACAAAACAGACAAATATCATAGGCAAACATCAAGTGATTTAATAAGACTTCACCAATATAACGCCCTGCTAATGTTGGTTAGTTCAGTGGATAAATCATCTAAATATACAGCAAACAAGTGTGGACTCAATACTCCCGCTTGTCTAAACCCAAATGCTTGCCCCATTTTATTTGCATCGTTTGTTCCTTGTACCAATGTTTCAGTCGCCGCACAAAACACATTGAGCACCTTTCTTTGAACTAATTTCTCAAATGATTTCATGTCTAGTACTCGAGCGAATGCTTTCGAGGCATAAAAAACACAGCACGCACTGATGAAGGATGGATTACGAAGTACGAAGCAGTTTGCTTCAACAAAAATGTCCTTTGATCAGTGCCATGTCCAGCCTTAAAACTAAATTGACTGTCTGTGTTTCCAAGGAAAGGAGAGATGCTAGATAACATGAAGTGTTCAAATAGCTTTGACACCACTATAGCAACTCCCATAGGTCTGTAATTCGATGTGTCAGTCATATTCCCATTCTTGTTTTTGCTTATGGGAACTACGGTTGTGTTTAAACAGGAATTGGGTACAAAACTCTGAACAATGCACATGTTAAACAGTACAATGAGAAAAACAGCATCGAGATTCGTCTGCATGCAGCAAGTGCTTTGCAGAAATAAAATCAGGCCCTGGTGCCTTGTTCAAAGGCAGCTTATAAAGAAGTCATGTCAGCGAAACAACAGAACACATGGGCATTTCAGGACCCAGATTGTTCTCCTTAGAGTCTATGCTATG
>Ga0210059_1016017_pt1 | contig 10859 bp, 9 predicted proteins | sample Ectturendosymbi2_FD_188042 | JGI IMG/M metagenome (GOLD analysis project Ga0210059, IMG submission 188042) | Ecteinascidia turbinata endosymbiont from Florida, USA - Sample 2 (SPAdes) (version 2) | ecosystem: Host-associated > Tunicates > Ascidians > Unclassified | place: Key West, Florida... | reverse complement strand
GCAATATGTCCAAGACATTTTTTCAAGGGGGAGAAAGTTTTTCCAGAGGGCGAGGCCCTCCCCTTAGTTACGGGCCTGGTCACCAGATGATTAGGTATGCAGAAATCATATTGTAGGCTAGATTGGTATACGGGTATGTATTCAGAAAGACTTCTGGTTCGTTTTCTTTTGGATACCTTGAAATCTTCTCCAGTTGGCTTGGATAATTCTGCTTGGGATTTTGATTGATGTTGGGAAAGGGTATTAGACAAATGATGTTTGGACAATCAAAAGGGTACCCAACAGCATGCAGGGCTGACAAGGGGAGATTGAAAGGATACATCCTTCACGCATCAGCAGTTAAAATAAATTGTAAATCATTTTGTGAACTCCGTTAATTTTGGCCAAACATTTTTTGCTACTGTAAGAGGATATCAACAGAGGCTTGGCTAGGAGTGGGGCTGCATGCATGATGTCCAGTGGCTAAAGATTTGTAGCATTTTAAAGAGCAGAAATGTGCACGAAAAATATTTAGCTACCATACCTTGCAATATATATATCGTACCTTGCAATTAACGTATTTTTAAGGTTAAGCAACTTAGACAAGACATCAAATCGCGCTGCAACCCACACTTCTTATAAAATGCATGAAAATCGATGTGTTCTACTTAAGAGTGTATACTAAACAAATCTATAACAAGTAGCTTTACCGAACACAAAAATGGGCGCATACCTGCAAACAAGTATTAAGTAAACCTAGGTATGGTACACACTTGACACAACGACAAGACAAACGCTGACCATGCAGCAGCAGCTGACACGGGTGTAACATGAAAAGTGTATTCGCACAGAATCACAGAACGTCTCCGAAATTCGATCGCGACTGGAATCTTGATGATTGTACATGACGCACCCTAGGCCACATACATGCGTCTCCACTCGGAGAATTAGATAAACGCGAACTCTTAGTACAGAGTGGCATGCACGTGCGACCATTGGTGGCGGAACCGGGGGGCCGCATGGGCCTAGGCCCCCCACTTTTAAATTTCGAATTTTACATAAATAAGTTTGAGTAACACAATTAGGATTCAGTCCATTGTTAAATCAAATCGTTTAAACTTTAGCAGAATTTTGGCAGCATTTTGGCAACATCATTATCTGTAATACATTATTTGTAATTTGGCAGTGAAACTGGCAGGATTTCCTAAATGTTTGGCAGAATACCGTACACAATTTGATCACCCTTCTCGGGTTTGCTTACCGCGTTGGTGTTGTCGAAGAGTGTTGCTAGATGGTGTAACACTACCCCATTTTTCCAAAGATGGTGTAATTTTACATGCATGTTTGTAGGAAAAATGTCGTGCCACTCCATCGAACACTTCTTGTAATTTGGTGTAATTTCAAGCGTTTTAACACCATTCTAAATAGTAAAATTTTGCTGAATCTTATAAGGAAAAGGAAATATTTGACAGATCAACTTCAACTGTGTTTTTGTTTTTGCATTAGTAACACCAAATAGCTTTATTTTATTTTTGCAATACAACTTTACAACTTACCACACGGTCTCATAGGCCGAGTCTTCGATTACGATTTATATTGAAGAACGCAAGCTTGCTTGCTTTGTATATCTGTGCCACCACTTGCGGTCCCAATTCACTAAGTTGTTTATTCGGGCTATTTTCATTGGGCCCTATCACTGTTCATATATTTTCGTTCCATGTCTGGCCTTTCGTGTCCATGTTGCAGGTGACCTGAATAAAACAATATCGTTCGTAGCAAGCATTCTCTCTACTTCGATCGCTCGCGCCTGCTCGGGCTCATCCGTTAGAGCCCGAGCTGCCCTATGAAATATTCAAAAATAAAATTAATATCAAACTAATTTTTTTTGAAGCAATGGATTTGTATAGAACAATGGTGAGCAAACTGCGGCTGGCGAGCCGCATCCGGTTCGCCGACGTGTTTTGTACGGCTCTTCTAGCTGAATAGCAATATCTCAAAATGATAACGAGTTGTCGCTTAATATTTAAGGTTTGTGTCATTTATCAACGTATTTACACGAATTTGTAAGGTTATCTGTCAGGAAGATTTGATCTAGTTTTTTATGTAAAACATTTTCTGTAAAACTTCCATTATTTAGCGAACTGTATTTGTATTGTCACTACAAACTCATTTTGCTGCTTACTGGTGGTTTTGGTTTTCTGCAAAAAACTCTGCCACTTAACAAGTTTGCCCACCCCTGATATAGAACATTGGATATGAAGTCCAATCCACCCTACAGCTTCCATTTCGAGAATAATTTCAAACGAACTATAAATTGTCTAGTAACTGGGGTTATTATGAACGAGCGTAGTAAGCAGAGGAATAACTGGCGTTATCATTGCTTTTTGACGTACGTTACTCAACAGTAGAGAAGCTATCATGTGAACTTCTCATTTACTGTTACGTAACTAACGTCACAGAGCAGCGATAGTGCCAGCCAGAATGAAAGTAAATGGAAATTTGAGTGACACTAAGCTCGAACGGTTGCAATCAATCAGGATAAATCGCGTGATGAGCCCGAGTGACGCTGTTGACCTGGAGTCACCCCAGTAATAGCCTATTTGAACTTCAGGTGGTTCACAGATACGTTTTCATAGTGGTGTAATTTTGTCTGAAATAGTGTAATTTTGACTTTCATATGGTGTAGGAGCTGAAGGTGAATCTGGCAACAAAGCCCCTCTCACCCCTATCTGATGCTGTAATATGAGGACGCTCCCATAGCTTTGTACATGTTGTATATGTACTTACTTGTGAATGAATTTTGTGCAAGATTAAGAACAACTGGTTGCATTTATGTGCTCAAGTCAGTGCAGCGTAGGTAGATAGGGTGTACTGTTGTAGATATAAGGCGTTGAGGCCTATAAAACATTGCATAAAATTACTTAAACATGCTGAAAAAAAGTTAATGACGTCATATTCCAATGCTTGTGACGTCACAGTTGCCAATTCAAGCCACAAAATTTGTATACATTGTTTGACTTGGGCTTGTGCACCCCCACTTTGAAAAAGGTTCCGCCACCCATGCGTGCGACCAGTGCGATTCACCGTTTTGTGCACTCCAGCTGACAGCTCTGATAAAACCCAATTGATGTGTTCTACTATATTGCGTTGCTTGTTTGTATCATAGTCTGATAGTAGTGTAATCAAGCTGAACTACAGTACCATGTCCAACAACAAAATTAAGTTTATTAATTTCTAAATCATTTGTGGGGATAAAACAAAGTGTGGTTAGTGTTACTTTGAAAACACCTCTAAAACAAGATTGGGAATCTGTATTTACATAATTTCACTTCCGCATAGGCCCGATGACTTCATTGGTTTTACATCAAGCTGTCCCCTCATTTTATAACAAAATTGCGCCCATGCTGGTGGCTAGTCAATGGCACCAGCGTGGGTAAACAAGTTTCCTTGCACCCACCCATCACAACTAAGGAGGCTAGGCAGGCCGTAACAAACATTTTGTAAGTGTTTGCTATAACCCGACTGGGAATGGAACCCAACCCACCTTCTGTGGTGGAGCGTGCTCAACAACCGTACCATTTAGCCAGTTGCAGATGTGAAGGTGGCTGCATATGTGAAAAACTTTACTGATTTTTGTGTCGGAGTTTTCGTTCACGTGCATGTAGTTCAATCTTTATACTTTACAGGTGGTTCAAAAAAGCGCCCTATTTTGTTTTTTATCTCAATGTTTTATTCAAATAGAATTTTATGAAAATTTTTTTCACCAAACATTAGCACAATAAATGGGAATTATGTGCTCCAATTGTGGCATACGAAGAAGCAGTTTTAGTGTCCTGTCCTACACGTTCCATTCCGTGGTACGAAAATAATCGTACTGCTTGCCAACGCTTGCCTACCGGTTAGCGAGTGTACTCGTACTTTCAATCTCATGCCAGCAGTTGCCTCCGGGAGCGCGAACTCCTACTTGCACAGTGGGGTGCCAGAGATTGCCTCCAGCGAACACGAACTCGCGTTTGGCAGAGCGGGATGCCAGAGGTTGCTCAAAAGCAAACCTCAAATCACAAACATAACTTTAATTATTGGTATTCATAGCCAAAGTGGCCAATAAAAGTAACCTTGGCCAAAACTATCCATGAAAAACAAAAACTTTCACCGTTGGTAACCTTGGCCAAAAATGACCCAGACCAATCAAAACTTTCACGGTTGGCATCCTTGGCTAGTGGCTACAATCGTTTGTTAAATTGGATATAACTTATGTTCACCGTCTTCGTAAGGTTGGATGCGCTCTGTATTGGTTCCCTCCTTTCAAACAATTGGCAATTTCATTCCATGTAATACATAAGTGTAGAAAGTTTATTGAGAAAATGCTAGCAGACCCTTCTATTGCAGCCTTTTGGAAAAAAAAGCCAGTAATCAACCCCTGGTTGCGAGCTTATGGCCAGGATAGCCAATTGTCTAATTGTTCCCTTACATCTCTTCTCAGTATTTCCATTTTCAAACATTTAAAAGCATGCAATTTTGCTCGTAAACCAACAAACTTTTCAATAATTCGCCCGCTGCATTCATCTTTGAACATTCCAGGAACTTTTTTATTCAAACCGGTGTATTCTAGAGGCGTGACCTTTCTCAAAGTTTGATGTATCAAATTTTTCGGAAGCGTTTTCTGATATATCTTTGTAAAAATCTTCTGTTTTAATCTTATACATCAAACTATCAGTACCAAGTGTTTGCAATTTTCTCCGTTTTCTTTTACATATAATTGTAATGAAAGTCGTACAACAAAGCCTTTGATAAATCAAGAATTGGCATCCAAAGATAAACAGGTTTTTTGAAGAAAATCTCTGTCTTTTTCATGTGAACAGCAACAAGGTTTTCATCAAATATAGTCAAGCGTTCGACATTTGGCTTTGCAACCAGCTTTTCCAAAGACCTTTCTTTAGTAACAAGCTTGACATCAACACATTTTCTGACATTCTCCATCGTCTTACCGGAGACGGAGTTGTTTATGAGCTTGAAAAAATCTTTTTCAACTCATTAGTGGCTTTTGTATTGAGTTTTGCGTTCAACTCACTATAAGGTTTTAGCCACTCCTCTTCATGAACACGAGATTCCACGATGTATCTTCTTGAGTTTCATGCCTAATTCCAAATATTGTTTTTGTTGATTTGCAGAAAGAGCGCATGATCCGTGACAAAATTGTTTTCAGCGTTGAGCAACACTTACAGCACGTTTTGTTACGTGAACCAAACCTTACTCTAGCAAAGACTATCGACATCTATCGAACATATGAAATTTCTTGCAAAAACGCATTAGAGCTGCAACAAGCTTCAGAACAGCAGCAAGTGCACGGCCTCTCTGACCAAACACGAAAGCATAGACAAAGTTGTTCCACGTCGACTGCCCAACAAGAATGTCAGTTCTGTGGTAAATACCACCGAAAAGGCAAAACGTTTTGCCCAGCTTACGGTCGTATTTGTGCCAACTGCAAAGGACGAAGCCACTTCAAAGCAAAGTGCAAGAAACCCGCTATGCACCAACTGACCACGGCCCCAACAGAACCCAGCAAATGTGCTGCAGACAATGTTTATCTCCACAACATTGGACGTGATCATGAATGACAGAGAACTGCTCTCATGAAGGTAAATGACTGTGATATTCGTTTTCAACTTGACACTGGCGCTGATGTCAATATTATAACCAGTAACTTTGTTAGAAAAGAATAAGTTATCCCAACTAAGATTACCCTTACGATGTGGAATGGCTCGAAGAGCCAACCACTTGGTGAAGCCATATATGCAGTTTGAAAGACTATAGTGTACACTGTGTTAACTTCATTGTGGTCCAACCTGGTTTCCCGTGTTTGCTTGGTTGGACGAGTTTAATTGATATGAATTTATTTCATATGAAAGATAACCGTGTCATTGCATGTGTTCGTGATTCAAGTGACTTGGGTGAATTAGGCAGTGCCTCACTAAAAATTTACCCCAGTATTACCCCCAAAGTGTTGCCTTGTCTTAGGATATCTATTGCTTTGGCTGATAGGGTTAAACCCGAACTTTCTGCTCTTGTTGACAAAGGCATTATAGCGCCCGTGGACGAGCCAACTGATTGGGTTAATCAAATGGCTGTTGTTGAAAAACCCAATGGAAAACTGCGTATCTGTATTGACCCTCAACCTTTGAACGAACCCTAAAACGAGAACACTATCGTTTGCCTGTGTTTGATGACATTTTGCCTGAATTACGCAAAGCTCAAGTTTTCAGCAAACTTGATGTAAAACATGCATTCTGGCATGTTAAGCTAGATGACGAATCCAGCAAGTTGATCACAATGATAACTCCGTACGGTCGTTACAGATGGAATCGCCTGCCATTTGGTCTGTAAGTGAGCAGTGAAATCTTCCAAAAACGCCTCCACGCAGCTTTGTCAAACCTGAACGGTGTTTTTGCGATAGCTGATGACATTACATATATATACACACAGGTTCATGCATTAGTACCATGCACGAACATCATCAACAGTTTTAAGTTTTCCTGTTGCAAAACATATTTTGTTTTGTCCTACAAAGTTGGAATCAATTATACAACTTTGTTGACAACAAGCCTTTCCGGGGTCAAAGGCTCCACCGATGACCGTCAAAAACTCTATCGCAGCATCTATTTCCGAGCCAGCCATGCAGGCCTATTATAACGTCACGTCAAGCATCTTTGAGTAACGAGCTTGGTCACAACTAAATCATAAGCTCACCCTGAGAGACATTTCGATATTTTCGCCGCCCCAAATCTTCATATCAGGATCGTTACTTCCCAGGAAATTGAAGTACTTTTTATGCATTGAGAAAAGCCCGCTGGCCATGTCGTTGGCGACAAAACGGGGGCATCGTTATTAAAGCCTTGGCCTGGACTAATCCTTTGTGGCTCCCATTTGAAACGAAGGTTCCATGATAGGATTCCACGACGGCCTGACCTGTATAATGGCCATATCAAAACTGCACTGAAGGTTTGGAAGTAGTGGTGATTGTGATTATTACAAAGCAGTTTCCAATCCAAATGCACAAGCCGTATTAATTTAAATTACCGGGGTTCCGGACATTTTTCACTCCTACAATTTATAATTAAGAACTAGCATTCAAACGTATAACGAATTTAAATTTCTTAATATGGAATGAAAATCAAAATGTATGGACAAGAAAGGATGACACAGATTAACGTTTGAACGCACCATACAAAAAAAACAATTGCTTGAAATATGCACAAAATCATTAAATCAAAGGGCTGACTTCCAAAAGTTTCTTAACGTATTTCAAAAGAATGATTGTTTTGTTCCTGTTTCTTGTTCGCGAGTTACGATCCATTAATCTCAGAAATATTTACTAAGAATGGTGAAATATCGAATTTCCTCACACATATACTACGTTGAGACTATCCTAGAGTTACCCAGAAAAGAAATCGTCGCGTCGCAAAAACAATGCCAATATCTAGTTTATTCGAGCAAAAATACTACAAGCTCGTAAATAAGAGAAATACATTGCAGTCAATGCTTACGCTAATACTTTTTATCGTGACAAAAAGGTTCGAACGAACCTTGCGTTTTTGTGTATGAATCGATTAAAAAGAACACAAAAAACCGCAGAAGAGTAATAAATATATCAATTTCCGGTCATCAAGACGAACGCTTCTCAGGAAGAAAGATTGCACTTGCTTTATTTCGTTTACCACATCATTGTCCATTATTAATTTCATGTGAAAAGGTGGCTTACTTGTGTGTGAAGGCTCATATATGTCAGAAATATTTACAAAAACACGAATGCGCTCCACACGTTCTTCTATAAAATGCAAGTGAAAAACTAGACGGTTAAAGTTTTGCAAACTCTAAAATGGAACAAAACAAGACAAAGAATCATGTAATAACCGGTGACGGCCTATTTAAGTTTAGAAAAGATTTTCATAGAGTTGCTTGCTTCGAGCACTAACACATGGTTAACATACGACTCGTAACTGGGATAAAGTACGCAAAATACCGAAAAAACTGTCTCAACTTTGCATTCGCACATTTTAAAACATAAGGGCAATCTTTAGCTACCGGAAGTGTGTCTGGACGGTGAAAGAAGTGAATGTTCAAAGATTTTGTTAGCTATTTGCAGATATTATTTTGATAAATATTACAGGACAAAAATTAAATTTAAACCAAATTAAACAAAAACCCCTATTGATGTGAAGCAACTGTTTATTGTTTTCCTCCTATGATGAGTTTTCGTAAAAATCATATTGTTTTTGTGAAAGCAAAAAACGCATTTCTGCGTGTTTTTGAAAATAGTATCCATAAACAGCTAAAAACACAGCCCTGACCAAATAATTATTTTAATACTTTTGAATGCATCTTCATCAATTAGGGCTTCAAACTCAAAACCGCACCTAACGCTGCATATCCGCAACGGAAGTTTATTGCAGATGATGCTTCTGAACATTAATATAAATTAAACTTACAGTGAAAGTCAAGGAATGTCAAAACGTGGCCAGTGGCTGCTTCAGCTCCGGTCAATCTGGCCCGAATTGATCCAGACCTTTCAGGCACTCGCGCAATTCGCACAACTTTCAACGAGGCAGTGTACTCATCAAGTTTTCTTCCCAAATCCTCAGTTATTTAATCAAGTAATTGCTCCACTGGCGATCAAAGACCTTAAAAGTCGTTTTACAAAAGTATGAAAAAGCAAAATTCTAAAATAAATACTGATGAAAGAACAACGTAACAGAACAAATTTTATAGCTTGGTGGCTGCAAAAGGCTTCTTGCAATCAAAATTAGTGCTGCTGAACTCAAACACCACCGTGGTTGCTTAAGTATTTCCTTGAGACTGCAGTCCAGGTTATTGAAGTTGTGCAGTTTGCAGAAATATTGTCTCATACAAGAAACTAAGACACTTTCGAATGCCGTGTTTATGTAAAACTAATCTTCCTGCACTCCGATGAATTAACTATCATTACATTAAGTATCTGGAAGTAAAACTGTACAGTAGTGGAAAAACGTATTCTAAATAGGTGCTGTGACGTTAGTTTTCATTATGCCCGCGGGCAGAACGTTTCACTGCATTTAATATGCTTGGTTTGCACAAAACTTTGTGGAACAATATTATCTTATATGAACCGTTAATATGTCGACTATATCATCGGTTTCTGCATCATTACTGAAGGAATGAATTTATCTATGTGATGCGCTTGCAGACCTCAATCTCCGCCATGTTCGCATTGATAATAACTTCCAGGATAGGATTTTGCTTGCAGAGCGTCCTACCCTACTCAATATTTTGAGTCCGCAAATCAATTACAGAATTTCTGATTTCTACACACAAATGTACCTTCACCGCCATAACCTACGAATAACACTCGATTTAGTTAAAGTGTGTCTTAACGCCATCATGTGTACCCAAGCAAACGTGTGCACTAATGCCTATATAACAAGTATAGTACAGTAGTATGTATTTGTGAAAAGTCACATAACGTTCCGAATAGCATGGGTCTCGCATGCTCGTGGGATGCTTGGGCAAGTAGGCCTACCCATCGGGTCCATGTGTTAATACGGCTCTAACTATTTTATCAAACTTTCTGTATATGTATTAAGTTGAAATGCAAATATGTTTAAGTGTTGTGATAAATTCCGAGCATTTGCCAGAGTAAACGGTCAAGTAAAACGGCACACACAGTTGAAAGCTCTAGGTTTTCTGAATGCTTTCGAGGAATCAGCGGACTGGGCTCTGCTTTCATCTTTTTGCGATGATTCAAAGTTGTAACTATCCATATTCAAGTAAGTACTCTCCACAATGGCGGTAAACAAATTAGCAAAACGAAAAATTTAGAAAATGAGGCATTCCACAAAAAATTGACAATTAAGAAAATGTAATCGCAGTGAAGTTTGTTTGGTGTGTAACGCACGTGGATTATCTAGTGGGCGGTAAATTTACGTTGTCAACATGTAACAACCGTGGGGGTTAATGACGCTAAAAGGATAATATGTCTGTTTATCAATTCAAATTTAAAGTGTTCCGGGGGTTACAAAAAAAACTTTTTCGCGCGCGCTGGCCGCTATAGTGGCCGGTAAACTTTTGAACAGCCACAACTCCTGAACGGATGGAGCTAGAAAGCCGGTGAAAACATCCCTGGATTCACAAGACAGCAGGGAATCAAATGTGAGTGACCGAAACATACCTTTTCCTTTGAAAGTTTTGAGAAAAGTCCATATTTGTGCATTTGTCGTACTGAAACTTTAGTAAAATCCAGAGAAAATGCGAAAAATCGTTCCCCGCATCCCGTTTAGCCTTTCCGATCCGGTTTTTGCGCTTCGCCGACCACCGGAATACTCAAAAACAGGATCCTTTCGAAAAAAGTTGATTCGGGCCATTTCGGGGGGAATTAGGGGTCCAAAAGTAAAGGTGGAAAAAATTGAATTTTAGATCACTGTTTGTGATCCAAAGAACCCCACATAATGGTTAGTGAGGTGCTGAATGGCTAAAAATGATCTAGGAACTATTATGAAGCTGTAGAGACCTTGATCATGCTGCTAGCTTAAGGGGTTGGGGAGTTATGGCCAAAAATAAACCCTGAAAACTGCTCAGCCACCTAGTGGATATTTTGATTTTATTCCCAAATACATTTTTTCTGTCAATATTTTGGTTTGAAATTTAGTTGGATGTTGTAAAACACCCAAATACACCTTTTCTGCAAGTTTGGTGGGGTTGGTGAGTTCTGGCTAGCATAAAAGTGGCTTGAACCTCAAAATATGGGCGGCACTAGCTCAGTGGTAAAGTGTCCGCCTCTCAATTGGAAGGTTGGGTGTTCGATCCACGTCCACTGAGTGAACTGCCGTAGCACTCCTTGGGCAAGAGTG
>Ga0210059_1016016_pt1 | contig 10859 bp, 5 predicted proteins | sample Ectturendosymbi2_FD_188042 | JGI IMG/M metagenome (GOLD analysis project Ga0210059, IMG submission 188042) | Ecteinascidia turbinata endosymbiont from Florida, USA - Sample 2 (SPAdes) (version 2) | ecosystem: Host-associated > Tunicates > Ascidians > Unclassified | place: Key West, Florida... | reverse complement strand
ATTATTTCGTCACAAAACCTTCCGTCTTAAGCAATGCACACATGCCCCAGCTTCCATCTTCAACAATGAGACATCACTGCGGTAGAAACAGTTTGGATTAAGTCGATTAAGCCTTGCTTAAAGATACTTCAACGTGCTTCAGCCACCAGTAATATGTTGTGCTCTGTGTATAAGACGGATTACATGTCTTCTTCTTCGTCGTTTTGAGCCAGTTCTGCAATCCACTGCATGGCCTCACTACATCTCGGGGCAGGTGTCGAGCAGCCATTCGTGTGTCTCATCGTCTAGACTCTAGAACCATCAGGCCGTGGGCCTAATCTAGAACCGTCAGGATTTCATGCTATGATTCGCAAGCATGGGCTTGTATTTCATTAACGATCTACGTAGAAATTGAAACATAGCTAGGCCTACAAAATGTGTTGCTCTGTAATTGGGTGTAGTTGCAACTTACAAAACAAATGAAGGTTGAAACTAATTAGCGCAAAATAAAGTATCTCGTAATCAAGTAATTGCCACATTAACGTTTGGGACACAAAAAACGCATCACTGGAATCCTGATTTGAAGGCTTTTGATGTTAGGTTGCCAAAGCAACTCTCTCAAAGAAGGAAAACAAACGCCGTTTGTCATAGGTGTACGGGAGTGCATATTTTTAAAGATGCAAAAAATTTTTGCCCAAATTTGATCTTGTTTTTCCCAAATAACGTATAAACAGCAAGACTTAGTGTTAAGACTAAAATGTAAAATGCACCATCGTAAACAAATCAAGGTTTCCGGATGCCTAATTAGGCCTACCAATTACCGGGGTTCAAAGCCGTACAGCCTCAACTAGTAATCAATATTCTGTGTAGCTACAGGCGAACAATGGTATTATTTACTGTGTTGGAAAATGTTAGCTAATTACAATAAAATCCCCCCAGAAACTGCTGTTCATGCCACCACGCGTGTGAGGTTTTGTTCAGAATCTTCATTTTCAAGTTTTATATGCGTTCTTCCAACACGATCATCCTAATAGCTAAGGTCTGTTCTTCTCTAGCATAGATGTGTGCATTTTTGTTTTGGCCACAGTGGCAATCAATCAGGAAAAGGAGTAAAATATCGGGTTACGATACAAAGTGTCACACTGCTGCAAATAGGTCTAGTCTCAAGCAAGTAGAAGGAATGGAGGCAATTTAATACATAGCATATAGCTTAACCTTCCACATTGGGCAATCTTCACTGCAATGTGTTGCACTTAAAATGCTACAACTTAAACGTTTACAGCTTCTAAAGTCACATTATTAAAACCAAAAATCCACTGCAGTTCAGACAGTTAAATGTGCATTGAACACAGCATGCTAAGAAAAATAGGAAATGGGACTGATACACGCCAATACTGCAGCCTATATGGTCAACTACTAAGGAATGTGTGCAAATGCACATTTCCAATGACAAATGACTTATAACCTCAACAAGAATGTTTTATAAAAATGGTAGTGCTTCACTGCACTGCATTAGCATAAGTGAATTATACAGTGCAATAAATAGTACAGCTGCTACTGTTCATCAAAACTTCACTTCACAGCATTAAATTGAAACTTTAAAATTTGGTAGGATGCAACATATGTAATTCATTGCATGAAACAAACGGATAATATGAAAACCTAAACAGTATAAAATCACAGGTACATTACCACCATGCAACATATCACAGCTGCAGTTGCGTAGTTAATTCAATTCGTGAATACTTCATGGAAACAGATTTGCATTTGCAAATCTCCCAACACCAAGCACGTTTGAAACACGAAAACTTCACAGTATCATATCTCAGCTACCCCACATTACTACCGTTAAACATTTTGAAGCTACAGCTACATTTTAGTTGTACACTTTACAGAATCAACAATTTGAGCTTTACAAAAATTAAGGTTAGTTGGAATGGTGAGTTACGACTACATATTCCTAATTTTAAAATATTTCTAACTCTACCTAAATTTGAATGAAGTTGTTTCAGTTGGTCCAATTTTGAGTTGGGCTGTTGTAATTTGTTCAAATATTTATAATATATGCAAATCTGAATGACACTCTTCCAATTTGACCAGATCGTTCTAATTGTACCCAAGTCTGAATGAAGCTCTTTCAATTACCCAGATATGATCAAGACTGTTGAAATATGCCCAAATGTTTCTAAATATATGCAATTTTAAATGAAGTGGTTGTATATTATAAAAATTGGAATGACGCTGTTTGAAGTTACCCAAAGTTGAATGAAGATGTTCCACATGGCCCGAAGTTGAATGGAGCTATTTTTGTTTGCGCAGAGTTGATTAAGTCTGTTGGAATACACCCAAATTTTTCCAATTTAAGGAAACATTTTTAATTTCACCCAAATTTGAATGAAGTTGTCCCAACTTGCTCAAATTTCATTAAGATTGTTAAAATTTACCCAAATAATTTTGATTTTATCCAAATTTGAGTAAAACTCTTGTAATTCAGCCGGACATTTCTAAACGTACTAAAATGTTAATGGAGCTTTTCTATATAGCCCATCTTTGAACAAGACTGTTTGAATGTGGCCAACAATTGAATTAAGCTGTTGCGAATTGGCAAAATTTGACTTGACTGATGGACTTCACCCAAGTGTTTCCAGTTTATCTAAATGTTTTTGTTTTCATCCAAGTTTGATTGAAGCTTTTCTCATTTGCCCAAGTTTAATTGAAGCTGTTGTACCTTACCCAAATGCTCCTCTTTTACTCAAATGTTTCTAATTTTACCCAAAACGTTATCAAGGATTTTTGTTTGGCCCAAATTCGATGAAGGCTGTTGGAATTACCACATGATTCCAGTTTACTCAAAGGCAGTGTCTTTTTTGCCATCAGGGGCAAAAAGAATCGCAAATTGTCTCAAACTATTTTGCCATTTTGGCTATTATTTTGCCGTTGATTTGGTTATTACTTCGCCTTAGTTTGGAAAATAGACACTACCTTACTTGTATGTGAATGTAGCTGTATACTTTGCCCAAATGTTGAAAATTTTTGGCCAAATAATGGCCAATGTTTCAGCTTTGGAGATGCGACCGCATCCCCATGCTGTACGCTTATGCCCTTGGTGAAAAAAAATAATGCATTTAACATCTTTGTCAATTACACTGAATAACAACAATAAAGAACTAAAAATAACTCATTTCGGTTTGCCTTGCATTCATTATTGCTATTCATAACAGCAACAATCAAGCAACCATAGCAGTTTAGAGATTGTTGCATTGTCTTGTGCCTTAGTAGCCCATGTAATTTATACTTTGCAAGAACTTTCTTGATTACCTCCAAAACGTGAGTGAGTTGTGGTGGTACATGGGAGAACTGAAAAAGTCTATAAGTAACAAATCAATCTCAAAGGGAACCATTACTAGCGTGTCAGACAAGTGTGTTGTAGACACGTTGCTGCACGGAACAATAAGTATTTCTTATGCCTCTGTAGCCAGTTTGCTAGAAACACTTGAGCTAATCCCCACCGGCATTTTGTAAATACGTTTTAGCAAAACAGCCCATATTTTAACGGTTTGTGTTGCAGGCCCCCGGGGCTAGGGTCCGAACATATAAATGAGAAAAAACTGTTCTTTTCAAAGTTCGATTGTTTTCCTGGTTTGTCGTCGACTTCATTCTAAGGAGCTTTCTATTCACACATATTGAAATTGTCATCTTGAATGACTAAGAAATATTTCTTGCATCGTGCTTTATTGTTCTTATATAAAACTGTATTTTCGTTGCAACAAATGAAGCAATGAACTTCATAACGTCAATAGCGCAAGGCCAAGCGGCCTCGCGAAATATTACCACCGGTCAGAACCCCCTGTTTTGATCACTTCACGGTTAAAAATCAAATTGATACTAGAACAAAAAGTACGGCGATTCGAAGGCAGACTATCTGCAGAGTCTCTTATTCGAAACGTGCGTTATTGGAAGAGGGGCATAATCTACATAGCAAGTGTTTTTAAGGTTCTGCAAAGCTGCGATGCAGGTAGGCTTGCCGGAAAGTTTTACGTCACACAGATCATTCGTCAAGCGCAATGTCTTCATGTCACAAAGCTCTCGCTGTGGTTCGCACAAGTTCGTCGCGTTTAAAACAACATCTTAAAGTCCGCACTGCACAGATTGGTTTGCATAATTACATGACTTTTAAGAACAAACGTTTACTAAACTCCAATAAATAATTACGTATTGTGACCCTGCGTCACAATATTTGCTTGCGCTTCTAATGGCGAATTCGTTTGAACTATTTTTTAAATGAACTCTATAAAACTTGTCTATTTTGTTTCAAGCTCTTATCTTTTTCTAGGTTTTATAATGTGAATAAGTCAGTCTTCCTGTTTAGTCCATTTCTATGTAACGTGTGACTCGTCGTAACAATACTTAAAAGAGTAAACCACCCTTTTGAAAGTAATTTTCATTGTCATGCTACGCTTCTGCATGGGAATGAGTGAATGTCGCTTCCACATTTCTTGGGAGTTTACTTCGTTTCAATATTACCTGTGCGTATGTGCTAACGCATGCTCCATGGTTTATAATTGGTTATTGCTTTTGTGTTTCGCTACTGACCACTGTGATATAGGCCTTGACTTTGAAATAAACTAACAAATAATTAACTTCAAAATAAAACGCTTTTCACCTAGAGATTGATTTTGAAGGCGTACTTAAGTACTAGGTTTGAAACAATCAATAAACAAATAAATGGTGTGTGGAACAAAGCAGCAAAACAGCATTTTTGTGCAAAACAGTAGTGTTTTTGTTCTTATGTACTTCTACTAACACCAGTGATGTGGACCTTGACTCTGAGATAAAAACTATTATGTAGTGTAAAAGACAAACATGTCTGTCCCAGGTAGTGGTTTAGAAACTTGAATATTATCACACCTGCCACATTTCCAGTTTCGGTTGAAGAAAGATTTAATGCAGAAACCAGAAACACCAGCTAAGGGGATGTTTACTACATTCTTGAGAAAAAGCCATGAAAAGGTTATACGAGTTTAAACACGTTTGGTGTATTTGCCACTGTTCAATGGACGTTTTCACACGAAACGTTTTCTTTTTTTTAACGTTCAACAAAGCAACCCTGCTTTTTCAAGTACGTCAGCCACTGATGTTTTAACTTTTTTGTTGCTCTCAGGATTTAACGTCACCCTCATGATTTCATAATTCCTCGCGCGGCTAAAACTTGGCCCCGAAGCCAAAAGCGATGAGCCGCCTACGCTAAAAAAACATGTGGTGAAAAGCAGTGGCAATTGGTCTTATTGACTGTACCGCAGAGAAAATATCGGGTAAGGACTACTGTTCTGAAAATTATGAAAAATATTGTTTTCAGCTCTAGTTTTCTGAACACAAAAAAGGATTGAAAATACGTGAACTCGGAAAGTGTTGTATAGCATGAAAGCGACCCAGAAACACAATAAAAGTGTCCATTGCTGTCAACCTTGTACTGTCAGGGTAATGTCCCTTTCTGTATTGTATTGTATTCAAGTTCAGCCACCAGTGCAAATATAATAAATATACAAGAACATCACCAAAAGTGAACGGGACTGGGGCATCGAAAAACTCGAAGATTATCTTGTCAAGCTGTCCCTAAAGTGATGAAAAGTACTTTGGTGGCTATTACGACTATATAACCTATATTATGTGACTGCTATTTATAATCCAATATGAAACACAACAAAAAAAGAATAAAAGAGTAATGGATATACCAAGCAACAGTAAACTGCAACAACAAATTCAATCTCATGTACAGTTTATCTACTCAAAGACATAGCTACATAGACATTTGTAGCACAGCCAATATTTAGGCACTGTTAGTGAGAAAAACTAATATCAGCGATAAGGCATCAAAACAAAAATTGATGAATGAGTATTTTACATGAAGAAATAAGTACCATGTAACAGATGAAGTAAATTGTCATAGTCAGCTACGAAATGAGGTTTATACGAAAAGTCAAGCTTGTTATGTATTATAGACCGCGACAATAAAGTTTCTGTAACTTTTAGAGATTCTACCATAAGATAAATTTTTAAACTGTTGCGGTATGCTGGACCATGGCGCTACTCCTTGATATGCTTGATTTGTTTTACCCAGAAAAGAGCCAACTCTAAGGATAAAGTAATTTTGGCTTGCCGCAGATCTTCTTCCAAACTCTCATGTTCCTTCCGTTGTTTAACCCTGACTACTGGCAGCTTAGAGGATTTGCAAATACAAAGCACATTTTCAACAATAGAAGTTTGTTTTTTTTATGTTTATCGTTGTGTGCGTCACTTAACAACTCAGTTAAAAGACTTGAAATATTTTTCCTGCAAGGAAAATCTCTTTTTAGAGTAGGTTTGATCCAAATTTACGTGATAAAGATTTTATTGAATTCAGTAGAAATTTTGAACTGTTTTACCAACTTTTGGCACTTTTCGAACAAACTCCAACCGACTCATATGCCAACCTGCACTTCCTTAGGCAACTTGCAGAACAGCGCCAATACCTACCAAGATCAAAGCTGTGCACGAAACCTACCAAACTTGATTACTTGAATTTGGTCTTCATAAAGTAAGCTGAGGTAAAAATACAACGTTTTAAACTCAACACACTAGGTTCAGGAAAACAGTTACTAAAATATCGTTTCAGTAACCATTCATACAGTACTTCAGCAATCGTGTGTTTTTTGCAAATATACTCAGCATGACCTGAAAATAGTACAAATAGTAATGGCCACTTCTTCGATAAACGCACTTTGAAGAAAAGACAGCTCTTGATTTTTAATAACCTTTTGCGGATTTCAAATGACAGTGTTTGATGAAAGTACCTTCCACGTTTTGAAAAAAGCGGTTTCGATTTTGACTTGTTCAGATTTTCGATGACAAGTTTAGCACAAGTGTACAGATTTTTAAAAAATGAAAAAATAGGTTGTTGGTCCATGAAACACACTTGCCAGTGGATTGAGGTAGACCTACATAAAATTTTTGTATTTGTTGCTGAAGGTTTAGATATTTTAAATGAAGTCTTGGTGAAAGTTAAAAAAGTTTGCGGCTAAATTTCAGTTCGCTACAAAACTCACTTCTTGCTATTACCATGCCAACGAAGATGCCTGTGAAGGATCTAACGTCATTGATTATTTTTCTACTTCTTTCATTTGCATCGTTTGCAGAAGGAAGAACTGAAGCAGTTGGTGAGTTTGACTTTCCACGTTGAGCGTTGTATTTGTACGGACTGTACGTTTCAAGAGTTTGCGAAGAGGAAATGTAGATTTGATTGACATCGTTTTAAAGTGTGACATATAGAAAGAAAACTTAGAAAACTGTTGTTACCTTGTTTTGCTATAGACCATAATCAATCCACTTAACTCTATATAATACTATAGGAAAAAGAAATGGTTTCAAATTAATCGGCATCAAACCACGCGAGTTTCTCCAGGTTATTGTTGTTGGAGGGTAGTAAACATCAAATCGAGGAGCCACGTTGATATATGGCATGCAATCCAAGTCGTTTGTAGTGAAACAAAGCTTGCAGGAGAAACAAAGAGTAAAAAGCACTTTGTTCCAAGGTTTGCCCGAACCTCTGACAGTTTTCAGAAACTGAATAAACAAAGGTTATCAACAGCAGTGTAGTGCTGCCGGAGCTCCGCGCTCGGCCACATCTACCAGTGAATGATGAGTCGTTGCCTACAAGTATAAGCGTGAATGCCCAGCAAAGCTCCGGAACCTATAAAATTGCCATTACGCCCATGGTGAACAATAGATTTAATTGCGAATCCTCTACAAATTTAACGTTTCAAAGTATTGGACCATAAATCACGCCAAAAACGCAATTTTATTGACTATACCACACCCAACATTCGACTGGAGACGCCAAATTCAAAGAGAGTTGGCATTACCTGCCCCTGTTAAAACCAGAAGCCTAATTTTGTGTGGAGCTAAATATTCCATAGGGGAATCTGTAAAATTTTTCAATTACAACACAAGATAACTTCAATAACTGCGAGGTTGAAAAAAAAAACTTTTACATGAGAACATAGGCGCAGCCAGTGAAACCCAAATTTCAGCATAGCTTGTCATTTTGTGCTTTGAGAGGAGGTGTCCCTAACAAAATACTGTTGCTCGTTTAAAGTATAATCATTTGGACCCCCTAAAATTTTGGGCTGGCTACGCCACTGCATGAGAGCAATCAGAGACGGTTTCATTCATGCTTAAGGTTTGCTGATTATTTGGAAAAAACCCTTTATTTTACACATTTGTGCGGTTTTCCACATTTCAAAGATAATTCTAAGCTTGAAAGACACAAAAACAAACTTCGTCCGCGATTCACAGCGATTGAAACTAGCGGAACAAGTTAACATTTATTCAAAGCATTAATCGCAACTACTTCCTGTTAAACTAGGTATGTGCAACCGAAATTCTTCACTGAGTCAAAAATTATGCCACTATCGTAATGAAGGCCACATACCGAATGACTTACTTTGAATTCATTCAACTAAAATTTGGTTTAAGCGACTATAGGTTACTGAAAGCGTTCGAATCTTGACTGCAATGGTAACGACTGTTTGGCACTTTAACTGCTTCGTAAGTGTTATGTCATAGACAAATTTAGTGCCAATGGAACAAGGGTTAAAATCAGAAAACTAGAAATTCTTTTTGCACCAAGATGTCAGTGGATACGTGGAAATCTCCCAGTTCGCAGTACAGACGTGATAAAATGGCACTGAGGACCACTACATCAAAAGTGTCAATTTTAAGATTATTAAAATAAGAACGGGTTCTCAGTTTGTTCTTATACTACAGCAAAAAAACAAAGTGGGCCGCACAAACCTTCGACTCTCGCAGGCCACGGGTTGAACACAGCTGTACTGAACCAATGCGCATCTGCGTTTATGAGGCAGTTGTGCAATCGAGATTTTGCTAAAAATTGGGAAAATGGACCTTAAAAATAGGGTACTTTTTAAAAGTTGGGTAGTTTTCTGTTTGAAATCACTGTTTGAAAAAAACTGCTTCGAATTTCTGGATAAAATAATGATTTTCGCTCTATGAGATCTGTTTTTCAAATAAGATGATAGCCCTTCTGATTTTGTAAGGTTGCACAGCACTAAGCCAGCAGGTTCAAGTTAAAGGACACTCTAGGCAATATCAGTTCTTTCTTACCTTTCCTATTTTCCGGACTCTGAATACATTAATGCTTATCTCGCAGACTCTCACCCCCTGAATTGTATAGTTTTAACAAAATATATTGTCTTGAAAACAGGACGTGATGGAAAATTGTGATTTCAGATTCGGAATCATGCAACTGAAGTTATCTATCAGAGCAGTTGTTACCTTAATCTTATATCAGAATTCAGGGGCGCAACGAGGGGGAAGATGGGCATAATACCCCGGGCGCCGAATCACAATGGGGGTGCCGAATCACTGCTGGGAGCCGAAAATTCCCCACAATGGCATAAGTACTTTCTTCAATACAGTAAATTTACTTCCGAAAGGCACCAGGTTCGAATATGGCATCGCCAAACTTGCTTCTTGCCACCGGGCGCCATCTAACCTCGTTTCGATTCTGATCAGAATGTTGCTGACCAGTGCTTTCGGATAAGACGAGGCGATAACTCTCCGATCCCTGCTGCACGTGCAGCGTACCCAAGGTTGGGGACCAGGTCAACAGATCGATGGGTTAATTTTCTTAAAATGTGAAGATGTTCCAGCATGCTGCTTTTTACACATCTTGAATTTTGTCATTTCACATGCAATCACATCAAAGCGGCTCATCAGAGAATCGCGACGCAATTGACCGCACAGAGAGCGTATTACAAACAGAAGGTTAATGTGCGCGACACAGGATGGTAACTTAGCGACACAAAAACAAATATTTTAAAATAACAAAGTCTTGGTCGACATTTTTCTGTCGAGTTGCCGCTGTGTTTGGTGCTCTGCTCAACAAGATGTTTTCAACATTCTAAAGCAGGGTCGGCAAACTTTTTCGCTCTGCGGACCAGTTTCAGCCTGGCATTGTCATGCGGACAAGCCCTAAATAAAATGATGAATGTTTGGCGCATTCAAATTTGTTACAACTCTTAAGTCATCATGGCACTGATTCAGTGAAAGGTCTGGACTTGCTTTGCCGCAATAAGATGCTCCGAACCGTAACGATTATGATAGTTAATGGCACCCGCAATTTGTTCCTTATGCCAGTCGTCCCAGTCCCTTTTGGACCAATTTGGCCTTGGTTCCGCACGGCCCGGTAACAATTTCTTCACGGACCGGCACCGGGCTGCGGCCCGGTGCTTGCCGACCCCTGTTGTAAAGTCTTAGGAGATGGCTACGGTCGTTGCCAAGCTAGTACCTGTAAACTGAACGATCTCATTTACCGTCAAATAAGAATCTCTCAAGTCAGGGTTGGGCAAAGTCCGGCTCGCGGGTCTCCGTGTCTGCGTATGTGGGACAGCAGCCTTGAGAACTTTTTAGGTAGTTAATATTTGGCTAGCCTTTCATCTGATTTTAATTCACAAGCTCAACTGTCTCCGGAGGCATTCTGGTGCAACCTTCAGTGAGAGTACTTTCACTACATTTGCCATACTGCAAAAGATAGGTTTCACGCACCACCATCTGTTTATGTTGTGTTTTGAGAAACTTATAATGAAACTCAGAAGTTTCAAACGCTTCCGATGTTCAGAGGCGTACCGAGGTTAGATGGTGCCCTGGAAAGGAACAAGTTTTTTTTGTTAAAATCATAATCCGTCCTGTGACTGAGTGTGCACGTGATGCTGAAGAGAACGAAATTCGAAACAAGAGCTTGGCCGACAAAACGTAACCAATGGAAGCCTTAGCGTTATCTACGGTATATCTCTCGATAAGGTAAAGAAAATGAAAAATGTAAG
>Ga0210059_1016014_pt1 | contig 10859 bp, 3 predicted proteins | sample Ectturendosymbi2_FD_188042 | JGI IMG/M metagenome (GOLD analysis project Ga0210059, IMG submission 188042) | Ecteinascidia turbinata endosymbiont from Florida, USA - Sample 2 (SPAdes) (version 2) | ecosystem: Host-associated > Tunicates > Ascidians > Unclassified | place: Key West, Florida... | reverse complement strand
AGAATGTGTCTGTAACCCTATGGTTCTGTCTTCAATGCAGTTGCAAAAAGTGTCTGTAACCCTGTGATTTCGCCGGCTTCAATGTCTTGTACTACGTTCTGTATTGTCTGTTTTATCAACCTGCGTTGCAGAGTGTGTGTGTTCATACTATGGACTTCGTGTCTGCTATAAACAAATAAATTAAATTAATCCGATGCAGCCAACATGTTGTTGGAACGGAGAGACTGGAATCTCCTGTTGTCGGGTATTCTGAAAGTCCCGTGTTCGAACTTCATCCACCACCAGAAGCGATCCGCTGAGCCTCACGCGTTGCCGCTGCTCCTGCAAAACAAAAGAATACCAGCAGCAACACAGAAAAAACAAATCACACGACCACACACACAAAGAAAGGAAAGTTCAAGTGTAAAAATAACGGGAATATGTACAAGAGGAAAAATTAAGTTTGCTGTAAAGAGAGCACTGAGGGCAAATTTGGAGTGCGAAGCATCAACACCATTTACTCAAACTTAATATGCGGCGATTAGGCTGTCTCTGTAACGTTTTTTGAAAGTATATGAGGAAAGCTCGTACAAGGAGGGATCAATACAGTCCCAGATTTTGGGACCAAGATGTTTTAAAGATCTTTTTTCGTATTTATTTGATGCTGCTTGCCAGAAGAACGCTCCTCATGCAGCACTACGGGTTGCATAGGAATGAATTTGATTCAAGGGAGTAAAGAGTTGCTTAAAATTGTCAGGTGGGATAGTACATATCGATTTTCATGCATCTAATAATGAGTGTGTGTTACAGCGTGATTTGATGTCTTGTTTAAGTTGCCTAAACGTTAAAAAGACGATAAATTGCAAGGTATGATGTATATATTGCAAGGTATGGTAGCTAAATATATTTCTTGCACATTTCTGCTCTTTAAAAATGCTACAAATCTAGCTACTGGGAATCATACATGCAGCCCCACCCTTAGCCAAATCTCTATACATATCCTCTCACAGTAGCAAAAAATGTTTGTCAAAAAGTAGCGTAGCCCACTTCATAAAATGAATTACAATTTATATTGACTGCAGACGGGTGTCGGATTTATCCTTTCAATCTCCCCTTGTCAGCCCCTGCATGCTATTGGGCACCCTTTGGATTGTCCAAACATCGCTTGTCTGATACTCTTTCCCAATATCAATCAAACGTCCAAGCAGAATTATCTAAGCCAACTAGAGAAGATTACAAGATATCCAAAAGAAAACGAACCAGAAGTCTTTCTGAATACATACACATATACCAATCTAGCTTGGAATGTAATTATTGCATATTTAATCAACTGGTGACCAGGACCGTAACTAAGGGGAGGCCTTCGCCCCCCTGGAAAAACTTTTCCCCCATGAAAAAATGTCTTGGGTATAGGCTATTGTATGCATAACCATTGTTTTCGTACATGCTATCGATGTAAAATTTGGCCCCCCTGGTTTCCCAAGCTGGTTACGGGTCTGTTGGTGGCTGTGGCCTTGTGACCTCTGTTGGTTATGCCACTCAGCTCAGTCTTTTCACAATTAAATTTTTCAGGTTTAACATCAAATTTTAATAGGCGAAATTAGTGTCAAAAGTTGTATTCTATAGTTATACATGCATAACGACACGAAAATATATTTGAGGTTAAACAGAAACCAAAATTAACAACGATTAGTTGGCAAATAATACCACGTTTCACCTAAAATAACACGAAAAGAATGTCCAGCAAAACTAGGTGTTACGTAGGCTCATAGGTGGCGGAACCTGGGGAGCGGCATGGGTCTAGGCTCCCCCACTTCTTTTGTAGGAAGGTGTGGCCCTCCCAATTCTAAATTTCGAATTTTGCTGAAATAAGTTTAAGTAACACAATTCGTATTGAGTCCACTGTCAAAGTGAATTGTTTTTGTGTAAGACTTAGAGCTACTAGTTATATTTATGTGCTCAAGTCAGTGTAGTGTATGATAAATAGGGTGTTGTGTAGATAGGGGTCGTTGGGGTCTTACCAAATTTTTAATAAAACTGCTTAAACATGCTGACAAAAGTTGATGACGTCATATTTTCAGTGCTTGTGACGACACAGTTGCCAATTCAAATCAACAAATTTTTCTAATTCTTTTGACGTGCACTTGTGCCCCCCACTTTGGAAATAGTTCCGCCACTCATATGTAGACTACCTGAATAGCAAATGTTTCGCACTTGGATGAAAACATTTGCTGCATTGTGGGTATAAATTTCGTTTGAAGTTGTTAGTCACCCTTGTCGTGGTATACAAGAAATAAGGCTAAATGTATGAGCTACCTTTAATTCCTAGTCAAGTCGTTAAGTTGTGAGCTATAGGACTATATATAGCTAGGTCAGGGGTCTCCAAACTACGGCCCGCGGGCCAAATGCGGCCTGCGACGCCATTTCATCCGGCCCGCGAAGACGTTTTGACAATAATAAAAAATATATTTGTACGAAATTGATTTGGTAGAATTCAACATATATAATTTAACATTGGTACACGAAAAGCGGAAGTGATTGCTATGCACTGAAGATGATAACAGTTGTTATCGAAACGTTTGCAAGATGTCAGTTGTATCGTTTGCTTTGGCCGTAGTATTTATTATAATTTAACATATCCTGAAGTAATCAAATTACGCAAGATGTCCGGCCCTCGAACTGTTGTGTAATAGCTTATGTGGCCCTTGGACAAAAACGTTTGGAGACCCCTGAGCTAGGTCAATACATTCCTAACGTTTTGATGGAAATCCTGTTTACTAATGGTCGAAGAGTCTTTTGCAAAAGTGCCCATCTTAAACTAAGTTTCCACAATAGTGCTGCTGTTTGTCTTCGGCAAAAACTTTACTGAGGTTTGCCTGAAAATGTAATTTTCTAACAAAATGCACTTGCATCATGATATTTTACGCTGTCTGTTTCTGAATACGTGACAACCAACGTTACAGTAAAGCCAGTTAACCAACGCTTTTGCACGAAACAAATCAAGGCTGCACTGTGGTCTCTCACGTGTGCAGCCGTCAAACTTCACTGTTTCAAGACAGTGGTCTTTCTTACAGTAAACTGTAAACCACACTGGATAAATGTCGGACAGAGGCAGTTAACAATCTTTTGCTGCCTCTAGAAACTTGCAAAATGCTAAAAATCATTTTTGAAGTAAAAATTTGTAAGAATATCAGAATCAGTGTTACCACACCAAACTGTGTTTCAACATCATCATGGCTATGTGTAACATCTAACATACTGTAAAAAAATCTTCACTCAAAACGCGACGAACGTCACATTTAGTTTTGAAACCAATCCAAATAAAACCCTAAGAGAAAAATGTGGGGAACGTGGCATATTATGGCCTCCGTCTATAACAGTGGTGGGGCACGTGTCCCGTGTCCCCCACCAAATTGCACCCATGCTTGCTGCTGACATTGCTCCTGCTTTTCCGTGTCTTTTGTTTACTTAGGTGTTGCGTTATTTATTTGGTTCCTTGTGGGGCTTGATTCAATGACCTTGCGGTCCTTCGTCCCATAAGAATAAACGTCAAGTAAAAACATTCAGTTCGTTGTTTGCTGATCCACTGCAGTCTGCCCTTATCACACATGCATACAGTAACATTGCCTTCATGGTCATTCAATGAAAAACAACGTTTGTTTGCACCACGGTGGTGGTCGTAAAAACGTCACAGTTTACCAGATGTAATGTTCCCAGTCGCATTGACTGAATATATCGAGAACAGAAATACCAGTAGGCGATAATATCGCACATCCTCACTAGGGAAAGGAGTACCTCACCACTTGGGGCAAGCAATTGCTATTCCTGGAAATACTAAAAACAGTTAGTTGACGTCACTCACTAATAGAAAGATGCTGCGACAGATCACCATTTGCGTTAATTAATTTTCAATTTAGGTGCACGTAGCAATAGTTTAGGATTTGCTGAAGCATTGGGTGTTACTGCAGGCTTTACAATTAAATTGTAAGAGAGTATTTAAGTCTGAATTAAATTTGTGGTTAATTAGAGGTATTTTTCAGAAGCTCACTTAGCACTTGACCTCAAGCACGAATTTGAGCTTGACTTTTAAAACCTGTTTGAATTCCGACGAAATTCGAAGCTGGAAGCCTACACCAAAACTATATTTTACAGTTGACATTAATTTCGCCTATTAAAATTTGATGTTAAACCTGAAAAATTTAATTGTGAAAAGACTGAGCTGAGTGGCATAACTGACAGAAGTCACAAGGCAACAGTCACCAACAGACCCGTAACCAGGGGGGCCAATGTTACATCGATAGCATGTACGAAAGCAATGGTTGGGTTTTGGGGGGGTTTGGGGTTCAACATCTTTGCAACTGTTCTATACTTTCTTGCATAGCTGTTGCTGATACCAACTTTTTTCACCTAACCATTTGTTCCATGAGGGAGTGGATGGATTGCAAAACTTTTGAAGTTCGTGCAACTCAAAAGCTGTGTTGAGCCAACAACCAAAGTTAAGACTTGATGCGAGAAGTTTGGCACTGTTCAACCTCATGATTTGTTGAGCCTGTTGAAGAAAAACAAGTGCATCTTCCAATCGTGTTACTGAAAACTATTCCTTCCGTTGTTTTGCAGGGTTTCTCTCTTCAACCAAATGCTTTTTCAAGAACAGATCAGCTCTTCACCACACAATTGACTCATTCTTTTGGTTGTATTTCTGCTTGATGAATTCTCAAGAGAGCTTGGTAATTTCGATCGTGGTTTTCTTGGAGGTCGGCCTAAATTTCTAATTTCATAATCACGCAACTTTTCAAGGTAAGCAATCCACTCTCGATGGTACTGAATGTAATCTTTAATTACAGTTTTGTCTTCTTCACTCCATGGACTGTGAAACAAATAATCTTGAGAACTCACTTCCATTTCATCAGAGCCTTGGCTTGATTCAACTGATTTTCGTGAACTACTTCTTATTAGAGGCATGTTCGCACAAAGTTTGCTTCAAAGCTGGCAACTGAAAGCCGGTTGAGCGCAAATGATTTGCCGCCACCCCAACAAGTGTTCATGAGGTGGTATGAGGTTTCACCTGACTTTAACTGAATGTGCCGAAGGCGTCGGGTTGAACGTCACGCTTTTGACAATGAAATACACTCCCGGCAGACGTCTCACGCAATGGAGGGCTATGAATAGCTCTCTCTGCCAATGATTACAAGAGAATAATTTAACCCAGCAAAATACAAACTCTAGCTCATGGATACAGGACAGGCTGACATGGGAAACAAGCAAATTCGCGCCCAAAATCTTTGCACGGGCTTTGATGATACCATCACGACCACCCGCGGCAACGCGCTGCACCACAGGAACTTCAAACCCAAACGTGTCCGGATTTCTTTCTTCGTGAACCAAGCATCTTTGGAAGGTACAAACACATCTCTACCTCTACCATTCTAAGGACTTTTTCAGTAGTATCTCGCCAACCGGTAGAGCTAGAGAGCTACAAGATCTGTCGAAAAATGCAGAATCGTTTGATTTTAACGCACCTGCACTGGGCTGGGTGGCATCATGACAGACGTAAAACAAGTTCAGTGCAATGCTACATCCAATGTTTTTTCGATATTTTCCTACGCTGATTTTATGCGACGGCATTGAATGGGTAATGCAGTGCAATATATAAATTAACAACGGAGAGAAATGCATGAAAATCATAGGTTTCAAGTGCACTTTAATTACGCGGATCTTCATCATCAAACAACGTTTGTACTGTAGTTTCCAAGTCACCGCAAAACAAGCAAAAAGCTTGTATTTCCGGCAACTACGTTTGTATGCATGTAATAGCTGCAACTTCACCAACATCGCTTTCTGCAACTTCACTAACATGGCTGTAAATTAACTTATTCAGTGCTTCTGGTCAAGTCATGATTTTTGAGACGTAGACTTCGACCGATGCATCCGCATGTTCGATATTTACACATTGGCCGAAATGACGATGTTGTCAATGTATCATATCGGCAAAATTCCACCGATATACACATCGGTAATACTTGCTCATAAAAGCCGACACGCAGTGGTTATGCACGTAGTGCTCGGAAACCCACGTTGCTGTTTTGTCTCTGATTAACGTCAATTCTCTTCCCTGCTCTTCACAGCGTGCAGCAGCTCTTGCATCAAGCAGTGCGCAAAATGCGGAACGCTGTGCGATGGCCCCAACAAACTGCTCCATGAGGTAACATTCGCTCGCAGGTTTTTGCGCGGTGAGCAGATGACTGCCTTCCGAGAAATCAGAGTGCGTGCTGTGGTGGAAAGTGAGCTAGATTTGCAGCATGAGCACGTCAAACTACAGTTGCAATGCGATTGCTGAATAATGATCCAAATATAAGCGGATAAAAACTAGCGCACGTTTTGATTACATTTTGGTGGACGGACACCCTGAAACACATTCATGTATCACAGCCCCTGGTTTATAACACTTGTCGAATGCAGTTTCCTGAACAGAAAACACAGAAACGTTTCGTTTACAAAGCTGACAGTCTTTTACTGCATCAAACAAACAGCGTTACTGTTCACCAGACTTGTACGTAAGAGCTCGTTTCATTCGCTTTTGTTTGCAAATGGTTTGCTGGGTTGTTTTTTTTCTTTGATCGAAGATAAAACTGCGTAGGAGCCATTGTAACATACTCCCACGTATGAAATTAGTGCGCATCGGTGACTGGAGGCAAAAAATGCCTTGAAATCGCAATTGTTTTGGCGAGTTTTGTTGGTCGCCAAGAAGGTATTAGAACGGAATTGGAAACAAGCACCAGTAAAATAAATTTAGTGTCCAAAGAAGCACCAGCAAGACAAAGTTGTGTTTACACGTACTTCGTCCCATTTCAACCACTTTTACAACATCGTATAAGCTTGTCAGCCTAGCATGCCGTCAAAAACATTTTTCAAACCAAATCATTTTTGAATTTCTATAAACAGCAAAACCGAGAAGCAGATACATAAACTTTATCACAACGCACGCTTCAGTTTTTTAAGATGTTGTGAGAAACGTTAACTTTCTCGTAATGAAAGCAAAACGTGCTACAATCAACGGCGGCAGCAAGAAAAAATGCCAAACCACAATTTATTTTTTTCGAAACTGACGCTTTTTGTCCAACATGTGACAACAGATCAGGCTTGCGAGCCAATCGAGGCCTTAAAACATTGGTTTTCAACCTGGGGTCGCGACTCCCGCGGGGTCGTTTGCCATTTTTCTGGGAGGTCGCGAGACCTTCTGATAAAATATTCATAATTACTTCTATATTTTATATTGCGTATATGGAACCACATTTTGTCACAGCCAAAATAATAGGATCACCTGGCAAATATGATAGCCTACTTTTTCATTCAAAATTGTTTTAAGTATTATTATGAGCATTACAGTACTGTTGCGTTTGGCAACGCGCGAATAACTTGTAATGTAAGAATGCGCTATGTAAATTAGATATCTGATTGCGGTAGCTAACTTGGGAGTTATTCTAGTTTTCAATGAGTTGTGCTGTGGCGTGATTCGTACACGGCACGGTTCTCTGTCAATGATGCAGCCATACCCATCAATTTAATAAATGAGTCTTTGTTGAACAAAATTGTATTGTGCGTTATTTTTTGGCATTGTGATTTTCTATTGTGCAAACACAACTGCATTTCATATGACTGACTGGAAATTTTCGGAAGGGAGTTATACGTTAAATTGGGTTGCAAAATTGGTCGCTGCATGAAAAAGGTTGAAAGCCACTGCCTTAGAAAAGCTAGTTTTTGCCTGGTTTTGCTCAAAATACAAAGAGGTAAATTCGCACCCGAAATCTTATCGCAGGCTTTGATGATACGATCACGACCACCCGCGGCAACGCGGTGCGCCACAGAAACGTCAAACCCAAACGTGTCCGGATTTCTTTCTTAATGAACCAAGCATCTTTGGAAGATTCAAACTTATCTGTAATTCTACCTTTCTAAGGACTTTTTCAGTAGTAACTCGCAGACCGGTAGAGCTAGAAAACCACTGGAACTCTCGAATAATGCAGAAGGTGGTTTGGTTTCAATTTGAAAAGTCGGGGACTTTTTCGTTTTCAACATTTCGAAGGACAGCGTTAAGTCACGAGGTGGTCTTGATGACATCACAACCTGAGATAACATTTTGGGCGCCAAGTTACGTGTTTATGTATTTTGAAGGAAACTAAGAGATATTCCGCTTGTTTTGAGGCCATGATGGCCTTTTGGCGTGATCGACTTGCAGGTGATCAGCAAATATAAACACTATTTTCAAAATATTCAAAACGGCGTTATGTTGATGAAAATCTTAGGAAAAGTTAACCTTTTGGATTGCTTTTTCACATCAATATTCTTCGTTGCCAAGTCTGGTGCTCAGTTGCGTGTCTGATGCGGCTGGTTTTCTGCAGACATAACGAGCTTCACGTTAACACGATCTTCGCAAGCAAAGATTTATTCTATACAATTACTCTAAACCAGAAGTAAAATATCTATAGTTCAGAAGTGTTTTGTTCTGACACACTTAACTGCTAGTTGATTCTTTCAAGTGCGTTATTCAATGTTATCTGCGTTTTCACGCAACGTTTAGCATGTGTCTTATCAATTAGGTGCACGCGTTTACTTGGGAGTGTTGCTTCAGAAGCCAAGAGTAGGCAGTTAAAAAATGGGTCACCTCCCTAAAATCAATTACCGCGACGGCGTGTTTCAAGTCAAACAGCAGTTTCCGCAACTTTACTCCCATCAAGTCAGAACATCGCTCCACTTCAGTTGATCAATACCGCATTTGAAAAAAAACTTCCTGGCCAGCTATACCAGGTTACCGGTTTTACTCGATTGTTAGCCGCTATTGAGTGTAAGCCGCATGAAATGGTGTTAAAAATTTAATGCAAGGCGCATTTGAACATAGGTTACATAAGCCTCTGAGATACATTCGCGTAATAGTACGTTTCGCGTTTAATTGGTAACCCTGGTAATGATGCTTCCATAACTACAAACTGCCTTCTGTTCATTATAATCCCTTCTATGACGGATGTGCACGTGGTGCTTGCGAGATTTGAATGTGAAAAGAAAATTTGTACGACAAACGTAGCCAAGGAATGAGTGAGCGTCATCTGCACCTTTTCATAAGGTAAAGAAATCAAAAATCTAAGATGCCCTCGTTTTAACCCGCCCTTCATTGTAAGCCGCACGAAATGAAGAAAAAAAACTTTGCAAGCCGCGGCTTGCAATGGAATACATACGGTCTCCGGCCAAGGTAAACAAGTGTTAATATTGTTTTTCTCCATAATCGCCAGGTTTCACATTACGCGCAGTTATTTAGTATTACCGCCAAGAATCCCTGGGTGCAATCAGACAATCCCAAACTCGAAAAATAGAAAGCATACGAAAATTTTTGATGTTACTGCTCGACAAAGCAAACAAACAATATCGAGACTGACAACAAAAGCTTTAAATTTGTAAGGAAAAAGATGAAAGCAGAGTCAGCTGATTCCTCGAAAGCATGCAGAACAGTCGTAAGTTTGGCTGTGGATTTTGAACCGAAAGATTTTGCAATTATAGGTTGAAAAATCATGTGCCCACATTGGGGAGGGTAACATCAACCGCGTTCAAACCACATATTTCGTTAACTTACCATGCTAATACTGAAACCTTAAAGCAATTCGGACACCCTCCGAAATCATGAACTAAATTGTTATGCAGACTATAATAGTTTGCAACAATCATCAACATAAATTAATGATGCGGCGCTTCTGCACTCAGCATCCATTTTAACTCGCAAATCGGCCAAACATTTCCACATAAACCACAAATATTTCTTGATACACCGCTGCATTCCCGCGCCACAAAACACAGCGTATTTCTGCTCGTAGGATGGCATCGGCTGCCTCACACGATTAGAATCGAAATTTGTTGTACTCTGCATTTTATGGTCGCGTTTGCTATTCACATTTTGGACGCATCAAATATCGAAACAAAAGTTGCATTTAAAAAGCAAAAAGCTCCAGCAGAATAGTCGAGATGGTAGTTTCATCATCTAGGCAGAATATTTAGCATACAAACGTGCAACTCACTTTTTTATTAGGGGTCAGGATTGGCTCTACGAATGAATCATAAGTTTTCCAGCCAACAGAAGCACAGTTGACTTGATTGACAAACTTGTCATTGTGACGCAACGTTTCAGGTTTCAGCGCGTTTTGTAAATGCTGTCAAACTCGCTAGAAGTTCCACAAATTTTCACAGTCTACTGTGACATTTTATCCAATTTCTTCTTGGCGACAACGTTGAATTCATCACAGAGAAACGTATTAGCAGAGAATGTGTGTATTCATTATGTATAATTTCGTGCATTGTGACTTTTGTAAGAAATTAGACGGAGTTTCTTTATCACCAGTGCCTTCACTTTAAATACTGATACGAATAAATTTGATTCAGTTTTGTTGTTTCTACCAAAATATTGTTACATTTTTCAACAAAGTTAACAGTGCATTAGGTAAACATCAAATAGAGATTTTACTGAATCAAATGCAGCAAACAGGCATCAAGCACGCAAAAAAATTCTTGACGCGCTTATGTCAACAAACAAGAAATTCAGTGGGCTACGCCAGTCCTAATCCAAACATTTCTTTCCGGTTGAAAAACAGCTCGCATGTTCAACAAAAACATTACCAGAAACCCAATCGTCCAGGGAAAGACCGAAATATTTCTTTGTACAGGGTGTTTCACAATTGTTGAAACAAAGCGGCAGCTTCTAAAGCCTTTATCGATGACCTTATTCATTTTTCTCTTTCCAGATTGTCATAGGGAAATAGTTAACCTTTCTATATATTAAACAAAAAATAGTCTAATGATGCCTTGGTCGATGGAGCAGAAGATCTTTTGTGTAAAGACAT
>Ga0210059_1016013_pt1 | contig 10859 bp, 3 predicted proteins | sample Ectturendosymbi2_FD_188042 | JGI IMG/M metagenome (GOLD analysis project Ga0210059, IMG submission 188042) | Ecteinascidia turbinata endosymbiont from Florida, USA - Sample 2 (SPAdes) (version 2) | ecosystem: Host-associated > Tunicates > Ascidians > Unclassified | place: Key West, Florida... | reverse complement strand
GGAAAGCCATAAATTGACTAAAAATCGACAGAAATAGTTGAAACTCTGGTGAATGGTCTTCCATAAACTGAATAATGTGTGGTTGTAATTTGAAATAAATAGCTTTTTAATCAAAGTCACAATTGAAATTTACATGGGTACACATCTTTTTGGGTCACCCTGTACTTGTTTTGTTGTTGCGCTACAATTGTGACTGAGGAACATTGCCATTTAACAAATTGCTAAGTACGGGTTCATATATGACTTTATAACTGCTGATGAATTTGGAAAAAATAGTTGGCACTCTTTTTGGCCCCTGTGTTAGAATTTGGCTCTATTCTGGACTAGATTTGGCCCCTTGACAAAAGGTAGATCTGGAAACCCTAATCCGAAGTTTGACTAACAAGTAGTATGTGTGCAGATATTTGGTTGTGCTAATAAGTCGCAGAAAAGAAGGACCACCTTAAGTAAATCGACCCATTGAAAGCCCTGCTAGACATAAGTAGCCGATATAGGAGGCCAGTAGCCTACGAACAGCTTAGAAGACGAGGCTAGCGTCACGTGCTTCGCGGTTAGAGTGCGATGTAGACTGCAAGGAAGTATGAACACGCACCTTCATGCAGGCAAAGCAGTGGCGTGCAGAGGGCTGGTGATGCCCAGGGCGACTTATTGATTGTATGCCCCCCTACCAAATTCTAATATTAAGCAGTGGCGTATGGTGGTCATTCTTACTGGATATACCCTGTTTGCGACGTCACAATATGACGTCATGTTAACGTTTGCAAACTACCGTTTTCCCAAGTTTGTTGGCACAGAATGCATACTATTCTACACACAGTCTCCTCATTCGTTGTTGTACAATGTGTCACTGCAATGAACATAAATTAACAGCGCTTTAAAGTATGACTCCGGAGCAAAACACAGCACTCAAAGCTAAGACAAAGCAGTTCATAACTGCAAAAACATCCGGAAAAGCGTTAAAACCGGGGAGTAGAACACACTCAGTGCTACGTCAGCGCAGTTCACAACAGCAAAATACAGTATAAGGCTACGCATTAAAAAGGTGGAGTAAAACACACTCAACGCCACGAAACGACAGTTCACAACTGCGAAAACATCAGGCCGCACTGCGAAAACATCAGGCATGCGGCTGGGATGGTGGACACCAAGGATTGAGAGTTTGAAACTTGCCACCAGGAACGCTGGAACATCGGTAGGAGAGGGGAGGCAGTAAAAAAGTTGAGGGCAAAGGAAACTTATGAAAAACAAAAAAAATCGTTGCCAATTATGTTTGCTATTATTTAAGAATGTTGACCTCAAAAATAAAAAAAGAAACTATAGAAACATTTCTTTCAATTCGATCTTGATAAACCATAAAATACCTATGATGTTGATACGAAAAAGACACCTCCGCCTCGTTGTCCCTCTTTTGAAATGTCATGGGGAATGCCCCCGCTCTCCGGCGTACCTGCTTACCACTATCAGCAGTCACTGTCTTGCTGCATTAGACGTCTGCGTTTTTTGTTTTTTTTACCTGCCAAGATGTCTGCGTTCAACAGTCACATGCGGCAAAACGCATAATATCGTAACTTGAAGTGAACATTAGATTTGTTGTCATGGTATTGTTGCACAATAAAGACCAACAGTAAAACAATCCTCTCGCAAGTTGGGCAAGCTGCCTCTGTAGGCAAAGGAGTGGACACGGGTGAACTGCAAGCTCACCAACGCATGACATCAGAACAGTGAAACTGGGCTCTTGTGCAGTGTGAGTGCCACAGCGGAAAATAAAAGCTGACGTCAAGTTTTCTAGAAAATTTTCGTTCTTAGTCCCAATTTCCAGGGGAGTAAATGCGCGTTTGCCCCCGTTACGGACGCCCATGTTTTTGACGTACCACGAGTTCAAAACTGTATGCTTGAGTTCAGTTTAAAAGCGCACGCGCACCCATACTAGTCATTCTTTTCGCTGTCTTTCAATACTTTTTTGTGATTTTCCCTTGATCGCACGATCTGGTACAAGTGACGTCACTATCATTTTGAATGGATGTGTGCTGCACACCTAGAGCTTAGGTCCCTGGTATTGAAGATTGTGAAAATTACTGGCATTTGAATTGCGTAAAAACTAGTATTGACAAAAAAAAACAAGTTTCGAAAAGCAAATCCATGCGGCATGTGTTAGCAGCCTTACAATAGGAAAAGTCATCTAGTTACAACATTTTCATTTTTGTAATTTCGCTCTTTGGATGCCCCCTTGCCTTGGATGCCCGGCGCCGCCGCCCCGTTCGTCCCCCGTCTGCACGCCACTGGTTTGTAAGGATGCCGATTGTATTCCCAATGCAAAAATAAAAATATAGCTATTTAGTTTAGCCAACGCAATAAAACACAGTTGAAATTGATCTGTCCAATGTTTCATTTTGTGTATAAGATTCAACAAAATTTCACGTTTTAGAATGGTGTTAAAAGGCTTGAAATTACACCAATTTTTCGATGGTGTGGCACGAAATTTTTCCTACACAAAAGCGTGCCAAGTTACACCGTTTTTGTAAAAAATGCTGTAGTGTAATACAACATCTGGCTACACTGCTAGAGAACACTACGCGGTAAGCAAGCCAGAGCATGGTGGCCAAATGGTGCACGGTGGATTCTGTCAAACATTTACGAAATCCTGCCAAATTTACTGCCAAATTACAAATAATACATTACAAATTTTATTACCAAAATTCTGCAAAATTATTTTCATTAAACGATTTACTTTAACAACATGTCACTTAAATGTATTTAGGCAAAATTCGAAATTTGAAAGTGGGCGACCTGGCCCATGCAGCCCCCCGGTTCCGCCACCTGTGGTTACTATACAATATGTCTTCGAGAAATTTTGTGCTTAGTCAGTGATGTTTACACTTGGGCAAATTAAGTTAACCTCTGGAAATTAAGCGTTTCTTCATTTCCGAATGATCTTGCAAACATGGCATGCCTGTAGTTTTTAACCGAGATTTTGTAGCGACTCACAACTAGTTTCTACCTAGCCGTGAATCTTTTCCTGCCGCCTATGCATTCAAGTGTTAACCAATTTAGCATTATGTCATGTCCAAAATCCCTGTGTTTTTTATAAAGTGGCCATTCGTTTAGAATCTAAGCGGTATGCCATAGTATATCTCACACACCTCACTCTTTGATACACTAGACCAGGGGTCACCAACGTGGTGCCCGCGGGCACCAGGTCACCCCCAAGGACCATGTAGGTCGCCCGCGGACCTGTTCTAAAAATAACATTAGCATGATCAATGTCTTCACCAATACTAAAATAATGGAAGGTAATTGAACAAAATTTTTATTTCAGAAGTGTGTAGTACACGCTTGTATCAAACTAGTAGCCCTCAGCATTAGTCGGTACACAAGAAGTAGCTCGCAGTTTCACAAAGGTTGGTGACCCCTGCACTAGACAGACAGAAGGGGCATTAGCACTTGACAGGCTCAGTCTGGAAGATTGTTCCATTGCATATTAAAATAAACTAGAGCTGGTTCGTTTTTAGTATGCTACAAAATATCAGATGCGCGAGAAACAGATGTGAAAAATAAATTTGTAATGCTGTCCTCAGTGCTGTATTTCAGATTACATAAGCTTACTGTACTGCAAAGGCACTGGAAATTAATTAAGTACTCTTTAGCTTCGGATCGGCTGGTCTACACAAGTGTGTTTTTTCTTGGCCTACAGTAAGTAACGGCTGAAGATATTTGCACAGTATCCCACCAGGTGGATACGTCATCTTTATTATTTTAAGGATTATCCAGTAATATATCTCACACACTTAAACACTTGATAAATATAATACAAAGGCGTCAGTATACTGGTAAACCGTTTTACTCCACATTTAAATTCAAGTGGAATAGGTTCGTTTCCAGTCTACTTTGAAATGCCAACAAATGCGTGAAAAATGGATATGACAGTTAAATCAGACATGTCGGTCTTCTGCTCTAAACAGAACTTTAGAAATTTCAATCATGATAATCATGTGTTTACGCTATGTCGGTTTGAAGTTGATAATCTTCATTTTTTTAAATCTCCTTCGCCAGAACAATCATTATTTGTCTCTCAGAACAAAATTTTATCTGCAGCTCCTTCAGTGGTAATTTTGCTAATCATATCGATTGCTTTGCTTACACAATTAATTCTCAAACTGATTTCTTGGGTGAAAATGATCTCTCCATACTAAAGTAATAACGCATTTATGACTAATTATGTGATTTGGCATTGGTGCTCTTTTTCGTGATAATTCTGGTCCTGCAAGTCATATGCTTTTGGGCGGTGAGCGGTTTTAACTTTCCAATCAAAAAAATATACGCTTAAAGCATGGGTTGTGTTGATTTCGGTGATAAAAAAACTTTTTGATAGCACACGTTTTTCTTTTCAATTAAATGCGGTGTATGCCGTCATCAGCATTGGAAAACAACATCAAGTTTGTTCGGAATTGATGTAGCAGTGTGCCAAAAACGTAAAAAGTTACCGATGTCTCATTGGTAACTTTTTACGTATGCATGTGACTGCCAAAAGTATATGTTTGTGCAAAATATTTTATTCCGATTCTTCTCAACTCCATTTAACATGAAATCAATGATAGCTGGCTCTTTCCGAGGACAATAGTTCACAGCACGAGTAGTTTCGGTTGATCAGATAGAGAAAACAGTTTTTGGTTGATTCAAACTTGCTGGTAGAAGTTCCTCGCAGCACGATCTTGGACGGTTGCTTGTCTTGATGGACCACTTGTTTGGTTTCGCCAAAATGCGTAATCAGTGATCAGTCCCATCAATGATCAGTAAAATACATTATTGCTCAACATAAAATAGTTCACTAAGTTTTGCCAAAAGACAAACCAAAGCGACACCCGGTGGCCTACTGGTAAGTGCGTCCGCTTTGGTGGTAGTAGGTTTGAAGATCGACTCTCGGCCGGGTCTTAAGGCATTGGAGCTGTAGCTTTTTTACCAGGCGCACGGTGTGCAGCAGAGCTGCAGGGAACACAACCAGAGCACGAAACAAGCCGAGTCAAATGATACCAGACTACACGACCACTGTATAGTTATGACGCGCCATCAAAACACCACATAAAATCAAAGCCGTTTTTGTAAATGTGTCGAGATTGAATAATTCTTTTAGTACGAAGACCGGTCCAAAAGAATCAAGTTCTCTATATGCGTTTTTTTGAGTGGGAAAAGGCTGATAGAAAATTAATTCGTTTGTGTGTAAAAAAAGCTGTTTGATGGGTGATACTTCTGAACTTAAAAATATCTGTAGAAGTTTTTAATAGGTTTGCATATATTTACATTAATTTAACTTTCTCTGCAAGTTCTAAAACCTTTGACTTATAACTTCATCCTCATTGACATCATATCCCATGTTGATGTTGTATGGTTGACCCGAACGTTGAACGTTTTTGAAGCTCCTTAAAAATAAAAAAATAAAGATAACGCTTCCTGTGGCATGGGTTGTCAAATTTTATTGGGATTGAAAACCTTACAACGTCAGACTATATCTCCAAACCAGGTCGGTAATCAGAATTGAAAACATGCAAATGAAAATGAAAAGATGCCAATGAAAATGTGTTTGGGAGCACATCAATCGGCAGTTGACATTTAAGTAAGGGTTTTTCAGAGCAACGCAGAGGCAATCAACGCAATCAAACTTAGAAACATCATAAGAACAAGACGCTTTGCTTCTGTACTTGCGACTTGCCTTGATGCGTGCCACAACTTACGTTTCCAGCCCATCTGCCTTTGGAGTCGATTCAACTTTTCCAGTTTTGTAGAATATTTCTGCTTGATCAAGATATTCTAACATTGATTGTCCATTGGTTTCAGGAAAAGTTAGAGAAAGCAATCCTGCCGCTATTGCTGTAATTCAAAAAAAGTATGTTGACTGTCACTGCAGCAAAAAACAAGCATCAGCAAAACTAAAGCTTGTGTTTCATCAAAGTAAATGTATTTGCGCCATCAAACGTATACTCTCTACTACCGCGATGTATGTATCCTCGTCTTCCTTCATGTATTTGCGTATTTCATGTTACTGCGATGCATGCTTAAATTCAAGCGACTTGCGTGTGGGAGTGACGACGTTACTCAATACAATACAATACAATACAATACAGATGTTTAAGCCCTTGATAATTTCAAAAAGTATAATCAAATAAAACAGATCAAAGATTTTAAAAAATGCATTTAAACAAGAGGTTTTCTTGAAGTTTTCCCTTAGCACTCACAGCTTTACTTTCCCCGTTGCACAAAAGAAAAGTAATGGTTTTTTGAAGAAAAAAGAGAAAAAAGAGTTGAGAGCAAAATCGAAATTTAAAGTTTTTCTCATCACGAAAAGTTCGTTTGTAATTGTGTTTGAAGTAAACATTTTTCTAGTGGCATACATCTCCACAGTCTCAAACTCTGGTGTAGGGCCACTTTTTTCATTAAAACATAAGACTGTGGGTCAAAACGTCATGTCTTTTTAATAAAAACCTAAGATCACAACAATACAGCATTTATGTGGTAGCAACGCTTAAAGTACGCTGAGCTTTGGGAAGACAAATATTTTTAGGTATAAGGGTTTTCACCCCAGACGTTTTCATTTGTTTCTGTACATATTTGCTGGTATCGTTTCTAAATAGCATTTCTCTGTACTTTACGTTTAAACCAGCTATGTCCAACCCGCGGCCCGCCGACCGCATGCGGCCCACTCGAAGGTTTTGTGCGGCCCAGTTTAGGTTGTCGATGTAGTAAAAGTATCCTACATACTGACAACCTGTCCTTATTTTGACACGTTTGGATTTGGCATTTTTGATGCAGATGGTCCTCGGTGCCACTTTACCACGTCTGTTACCATTGCTGTTAGGATTCGAACGCTTTCAGTACATTATCATAATATAAATTTAGTTTGCTAAGATCAAAGTAAGCCATGCAACGTGCGGCCCTCATTAATATGTCATTCAATGTGTGGACCTGGTTAAGATAGTAATATAATTTTTGGCTCCGTAAGCCGGTTGGGTTGGACATGGCTGGTTTAAACGCTGTTGATCAAAACTGAAGTAAAACAGAACTTATCTGTGGGATCAACCCCATTATTGACTGTGTATTGGCATTGATGTTCTGTTTCATTTTAAAAATTGTTGGTGTTTGCTGCTCGGTTTTATTTTAAAAAATGTTTGCGCACGGTTGGAAGTGAATGGCGGATACACTCCAAAAATCGTGCCTGTACATTAACCCTCAATCAGCATTGTCAGCCGACATTGCGAGGTATTGCTAAAATAATTGGAGTGCACCAAAGCATAGTATCTCATTCTCTTATTATTAGGCAAATTAAAAGCACAGAGTTATTTACTCCAATCCGAAAAGGAATATGGCGTCGATAGAGAAAGCCAATGTGCTCAACTCCTGAGAAAGAGTAAATTCAACTCCAGAAAGCATAGCAGTGATCGTCAAAAAGATTTGTAGTCTTCTTCAGGACTGGAAAAGACAGTGCATCTCTCGTTAGAAGGTTAGTTTTAGCTGCCAGGAAGGCAATAGCCACAAACGGAAACTTTTGACTGGTATAATACGGAAGTATAAAGGCTTTCGTAGGTAAACAAGTACAAAAAATTGATTGCAGAAGATTGGAAGGTGGCGTTTTCTGGCAAAAGATATTTTATGGCACAAGGTCAGTACTGTCGACATGTGAGAAGTGAAGGCGCAACCATCAGATGATGTTATACCATTCAAAGGGTCAAACATCCTCAAAATGTTTTGGGGTTGTATTAGCTTTCGAGGTGTTAGGTCACGTAACCATGTTACAAAGATGATAAGTGCGGACAACTAACGTGTAGAAATAAGGCAAAAAGCTGTGAGAGGAATGGAGGTGGTGTTTCATGTTGGAGGGGTATTTTTCAGAAGATTTGGCTCCATGCCATTGCGCAAGAAAGTGATGAAGTTTTTTGACGAAAAAGGCTTTTAAGATATAGAGTATGGACTGGGAACTCACATGACTAGAATCCCATCGTACGTTTGTGAAGCATTGTCAAAACTCTACAAAAAGAGGATTGTACCACCCTAACCAAGATGACTAAGGTAGTTTTGATGTATGGTATGGTGATGAAAAAATTGCTCAGAACTGTTAAAAATACAACAAATGAAACTTTAGCCTGGCGGCAAGCTTCTGAGGAATCTGCTTGCTCTCTTCTTCCATACTTCTGCGATGCTTAAAACTTGCAAGTATATCTATTTTTCCATAGGTATAAGCCAGAAAGGTGGCGGCAAGTAAATCGATCACAGTTTTAAGGAATCTATGCCGAAACAAATCAAGCAGTTACTATAGAACTAAGGCTGCGTTATCGTATATAAATAACAGATTTTCCTGCATTCAAATGGAAAAGGCAATTTTATATATGCTTTTTGCAGTTAGTGAATTAAATTTGCAGTACGTCATCTACCTTTGAAAATTGATTCAAACGTTGTTAATTTCTAGGAAACACGTTATCTAGAACAATACTGCTTAAAAGACAGCAAACGTTTTACCAACAAAGATTAAGTCTAACATTTAATTGGATTAAACGCGTAGCTGCTTGTTGCAGAGAATGTTGTGAAAATAAGCAACTCGAAGTGCTGGTAGTTGTTTTTCAGATGCGTTCTGGGTTCGTGTCTGAAAGTAAATTAAATTGTGGAAATCTCACCTAGGACACCGAATATGGTGTTTGGAAGCCAGGTGACGTAATCTTGTAGGGAAATGATGAACGGGGCGATGATGCCACCAATGCGGGCGAACAAAGATCCGTTTCCAACACCGTTGCTTCTAGAAAGGATTTTCCTTTTCAATTCACGCCTTTAGTTGAAACATAACATGGATTGAATTTTAAAATACAGCATTACCTTACAACAGTTGGATACAACTCGGACGTGAAATTGTATATTATGGCGAACGAACCAGAGATGCCGAACTTCCCAGCGAACGCAAAAACAACTCCAAGAGTTACCAAACCTGCAAAAGCAATTCTTCTTGTTTATGTTTGCAATTGCTTGAAAGCTGTAACAGCAACATGACCCGGTGTGTAGTTGGCGAAAGTTGTCTTGTGTAGCGTTTGTATTTGTTCTGTTGCGGTCCTGTGGGACGCGAAGCCACAACGGTAAACACGTCAAGTTTACATGTTATTGCAGCAAGTAACAACAGAGATCGCCTGTTCGACCGGAGTCACTCCACTACTGCTGATGCCGGTTCGCTCTTTTCTGTACTACTCTTAGCGCGGTTCCCGTTCTGCCTCTTATCGCGCACCAAGATTATGTGACGTCAGCAACAGTTCGAAGGACGTCTTCTTAGGCCCGTAGCCAGGTTTTGACGATTGGAGGGAAAAATACATTTTTAGGGGGGAAATATTTTTGTTTTTATTATATGTTTAAACAAATATTTCTGGGTCCAACAAAATTTGAGAGGCACAAAACACTTGGGTGGTACTGGCCCCCGAATGCCCCCCGGTGGCTACGGGCCTGCAGTTTTTTGTATGCTGTGTCAGTGGGTGTATAGGTTGCAATACATGCAATCACATTAACGCTTTTCATTGCACTTAGTCATGCAACGCGTGACAGATTTCTTTTGCGAGAACTGCACTGATAATTAAACTACATTCTAGGTTAAAATTTCATCAAGATCTTCGTTGGCTCAAGAATAATTTTGGGTTTAAAATGCTGTTTATTGTTTGCCGTTCAAATTTGGAAAATTCATTAAAAAAACATAGAATATGTACAAAATACGAATAAAGAAGTGAGCGCTAAATTTTACGTGCACAGTTTTTCAGGTAAACATGCTAGAATCAGTTAAATTAAAATTTTTGCCATAGCTTGCTGCTGATTTCACGATATTTGTCAAAGACACTGGTAAGTAGCTTGGCCCTACAATCGCTTTGTGAAGAGTGAAATGAAAGAGAGGCGAGCTGACGTGGAGAGCATCTATGGGCGGTGTACAGATACAGTAGCAATGTGTCTAATATTAGATGCAATGGTTCAAATCGGTATCATGACTATATTGTACTATAAACACCAAGGTTGCCCATGGGACACATTTTACTGTCCCATTCCATGGAAACATGGGACTGCCCCATCCTATGAGATTCCCACCAAACTAGTAATACGAAATATGTCATGTGCATGCCTAATGTCTAACGATTTCACAGCCGCGGTTAAAATGCTCCAAAACGTCCGACTATGGGATCAATCCTGTGAAAATTAGGTGACCTTTTCTTAGTTGCCACCCGAAAAAGGACTTTATTTTCGGGGCCTCGCATCACAAGGCCATGGCATTGAGCCTCAATGTGTCACACTTACTGCCAGGGGCGCAGCCAGGATTTTTCTAAGGGGGGGGCTGAAGTTATAGAAGCAAAAGCCTTGAAAAGGAGAAATTGCTTGTGATTAGAAAAGTCAAGGAAAGCACGTGGTTTGTAGATAAACAGTTGACTGTACTCACCACGAAAACTGGGGTCCTTCCAACTAACCTGCCATCTTGTTGCTTTGATATTCTTTCCTGACGACCGCAAAACTCGACAAACTTGAGTACATGTCTCAACCGAGTTTTGTTTTGATCTATGATCTTTTTTCTACTGTCGGAAAGCATATTTCTCACGTTCACGTTTCCTTCATTTTTGCAAAGTTTAATAAACACATCAAACTTATCTGCGCAAAACTTGTCTTCTTTCACTTTTTTCCAATTTTTGTGAGCTGATTTTACCAACATACCAAGGGCCTTAGCTGACAACATCAGGTGCAAACGCACGCAACACACCATTTGTAAAGTGACCCTTCATGAATTTCACTGCAGGCTAACCACTTAAACTCCTCCAACCATCGCACTTGGAAACGTCGCTTCTGGAAGCTTGTGTGTACCACAC
>Ga0210059_1016012_pt1 | contig 10860 bp, 6 predicted proteins | sample Ectturendosymbi2_FD_188042 | JGI IMG/M metagenome (GOLD analysis project Ga0210059, IMG submission 188042) | Ecteinascidia turbinata endosymbiont from Florida, USA - Sample 2 (SPAdes) (version 2) | ecosystem: Host-associated > Tunicates > Ascidians > Unclassified | place: Key West, Florida... | reverse complement strand
ACTTCCTTCTTGGAATCGTCACAGAAAACGTTTTTTTGCTTGCTTATTTCTTGAATCAATTAAGTGCTAAACCAGTGTTTCCCAACATTTTTAAGACATGGACTTATTTTCAGAACCAGTATAAACCTTCGTTGACTCCATAGAGACTATGGCTACGAGAATAATACAAAGACCAGTTTTAGAAGATTGGTTTATCGCCCACATTCATAAATTTCAGTGAGAGTCATGTCTGAGTTTGTTTCACAAGTTTGCCGAAATAAAGGCCTGTGATCGTTAACGCACACCTGATGTCGTCTTCTGGTTGAAATTGGTTTCAGTGCTTGGTTTCAAAAATATTTATAGTGTTGTAAAACGGCTTCACAACGGCATGTAGTTAGAACAAGCAAAAGAGATTTTGTTGCCTGCCAACACAGATCAGAAAGATTTGGTTCCGTTGACTGATAGACTGGACATCCACTAAAAATTGAGTCAAAGACTCCACAGCTGTCGACTTTGCAGCTCAATCAGCTGTTCAGCATTGCAATCCACTTCACAATGAACCTGTAGCTCCGGAACCTCAAAACCTGTTAAATGCTTTAGTGTAACTGTAGGAAAGGAAATATCTTCTATCAAATTCGGAAAGATGTCGTAAGGGGCTCAAGAAAGGTTTGACGAATGCAGAGCAAATCAAATTCTGCCTTTTCTGCAAATGCGTTTAATGCCAGAAAAACAGTTACTTTTCCACTTTCGATTTAGTGGATCCACAAATGTATTTTACCTTTAACTTTAAACGAGAGAATGTCTTAAGCACATCAAAAGTATTGTATCTTTTCCCTGCATGGAGATGTTTAGCTGGTTCAAACGTATAAAATATCACCTAAAAATATTGTAGCTATTTGGCAATCCGCTTTCTGTCTTTGAATCGTTCAGCAAAGACTCTTTTTTTTAATAACACACTGGTGTCAATGCGTGGGCCACTCCCTCCAGCATTTTTCCTCATGAGCCAACTGATGTTCAAATGAAAAAAACGCCCACTGTGTTCTGCAGCCATCCTCTCACACAAAGCAACAAAATTAGCGAATGCGTAAGGGACGGCCGTTAATGTGATTGACGAGCAGTTGAAATATATCTTAAAACTAATGTCAAATCTACTTAAATTTCTTTCGCTGCCGAATTTATTCTCGGTGAATAAGACAATAAATAGGCTGCCTACATACTTTTGTTTTCCATTTTCATAAACTCATAAATATTCTTGTTCTCGTCATGGCGGAAGCACCATCGGCACAAACAGACACGCAGTGAGTCCTCGAAAGCTGATGGTCCTACTCCTTAGTAAAGGAATCCACTTTTTAAAACATTTCCTGTGGTATGTTTGGCAAGTGGACGGCAAACGATAAACTGTTGCACGTCGTCCTCAGTCGTACGGTATCGCATGAACACCATGAATTGTGCATCGTTTCCTATATCGGCAACCTCGCCCAAATCTAAAATAAGATTTTCACTTCGCTTCGCAGCAGCAATAGATTATTTCAGAATATCGACTGAGAGTTCTTGGATGCGCCACTTGATGGAGTCGTTTGACAAAAGAACCAAAGCTAATTTATTAGCTACGGCATTACTGCACATTATCCTGGCTATTTTCACGGCTGCTGGTTTGACCAAGCTCTCTCCTGTGCGTTTGCTCTTGCATTTGTCCAAGCAACAGAAAAAGAAGCACGCACTGCTTTACTATGGGAGCAAGCTTTTACCCCTGAGTAGATGAACGATAAGTCCGACTTCACGTTACTTGGTACTTTTTCTCTTTACAAGCTCAAGGTTTTCGTCAAGGGTCTAGGACATTTCGGCGATGTCGCTTCGGCGACGGATCGCTTCGGCGATGGCAGTTGCAAATGTTTTATACGAAAGAAGTGTGTTTTTGAAATACAGTAGAATTGCCCTGTAACAGCACTTAAGGGACCGGAGAAAAAGAGTCGTTATAGGCGAATTGACCTTACAGCCGAACCACAATAAATCGTTCCTCAAATGGCGTTTTAGTTGAAGGTCAGAACCTAAGGGTTAAAAGTGTTCTTGGATTAGGATTGCTGCTTACTGTATCGTGTTTTCTCGAATACTCTGATAGGAAAAGCACAAACAAGCATTTGAGATCACTGGCAGTTGTATTTACATGCAATACAGAGCATACAGTAGTACAGTACTCCATAACATTCTTACAAAAAAGTCACTAAGTTTTGTTTGTGCTGTTTTTGAAACAGCTTTAAATAGCACATGCTTTGAATTTTGTTAGAGAATTTTCCACCATTGGCTACTGCTTCTTTTACTCGACATTCTACTCACTGCTTCACCAAGTCTCGGTCAAATTGACTAAAGTTGCAACAATCCCCAAAAATTCCTATAGCAGTAAAACATGTAAAGGTTTCCTTCGACTCTCTCATGTCATTGTTACGTCACACCAGCAGATCAACGATTCCCCTCTTAATTAACCACGTTACTTATCCATCATAAAAGGTCTGTGTGGCGGCTTCACAGCCATGCTTAAACCACAAACTGTCAAGAAATCTTGCAACTGTCGTTATACACCAGGGTTCTCCAAACCTTTTCGTCAGAGGGCCACATAAGCTATTATACAGCAGTTCGAGGGCCGGACATCTTACGTAATGTGATTGTTTCGGGAAAGGTTACATTCTGCCAAATCAATAAATTGTCGTAAATATATTATTTTTTCATTATTCATGAAATGGCTTTGCGGGCCGGATGAAACGGTTTCTCGGGCCCGATTTGGCCCGCGGGCCGTAGTTTGGAGACCTTGTCATACACGAACAAAATATTCTGCGGGAACCGACAAACAGCGTCGCTATGGGCGAAGTGACGATACAGCCGAAGTCGTTATAGCCGAATTCTAATGCACGTAAAAGATAGGGATAATGCCGGGACAGAAGAAAAAGCTTCGTTAAAGGCGGAATCGTTACAGTCGAATTCTACTGTACTTCAAAGGTTAGATTACAAAGGATGTTTGTTTGCCCTGAGGCTGAACGTAAACCTTAACCCCAAAGCTGAACCAAAAAATTTTTGAAAAGGTACATAAAAAGTGCTCCCATCAAAAGTGTTATGTCTTATAACCGATTTATCGCCAAAACGTCCATCGCCGAAATGTCCTATTCCGTTCATCAACGTGTTTTGCATGTTTTTACTCGAGATGCCGACGTAGTTTAACTTCTTTAATGTATCCGTGAGCAAGGACTTCTAAGCATAACACGAACTGTGGCCGGATTTCACCGTTTACTTCGAAAATCTAGGTTTCAAGTAGTTGTCAGTATATGCAAACGCCTGCTTTCATTTAGCAACGACTAACTAAGACTGTAAAAACTAACCGCAGTTTAGAGAACAACTTCACACTTGCTGCAGGCGACTCTATCTCAAAAGTATAAATGCCATGAGGAACAGCTGAATTTTTGAATTTTTCACGCTGGTTGGGTGCATTTAAAACGAACAAAAACGTCGATTGTATAAAGTGGATAAAGTTATTATTGTTTGAGCGCATTAAAGTAAATTGTTTGCCCCTAGTGCTTGCGGGCTCATCCAGAGTCTTCCGCGGACTCAAATGAGCCGACGGACTCGGGTTGGGAAACACTGCGCTAAACCTTCGCTACAAAACCAGCTTTCCTGAGAATCCTAACCAGAGCAGACAGCTTACAGTGCTAACAGTACCTGATTGTGCGTTACGTCTTTGTGCTGCAAGATTATACTACTTTTACGCCGTCAAAAAACTTTGATTACCAAATGTTTACGATGGGATTGAAATGTTCTGTATGTCTGTCAGATCTTGCTTATTTAAAATTGTTATGCTACAGAAAATAACAAAAAATAAGGACGCAAGTCACAAATAAGCACATTTCTTTGAAATAAGGACAGTAATATTTTCTAAGACGTAGTACTGCAAAATAAGGACAAATCTTAGAAATATGGACGGTATGGTAGCTCTGCTTATAGGTAACCCATGTGTTCCTCGATCAGGTTGCGGCGTAGTTTTGTTTCTTCTCTGTAAGTGCATTCCATATCCTATTCTTTACCGGCCAATTTCTTTACCCATGCTATTTTACCCCGAAAATCGAAAGAGTGACGCGAAAATGCGAGTTATTCTGTTTCAAATGACCATGTAGATATCCACAAGCTCTTCGAAAGCAATGACCTGTGGAAGTTAATGCTTTTGTACGGTAGCTAGAAAGTAATTTATGTAATTGATTATTTCCGCAATCTAAAAATAATGATCCATTTGAGAAATCATTACCGATGTATGAGTCTATTCTGCTTCCATTGCACATTTTGAACAATTTATTGTATACTTATTATTGCATAAAATCTAATTCCACAATGATTTTTGGCAGGTTTAAAAAAGAGGCAATAGTGGAAAGGTCAGCAAAATTGTTTAGCGTTAATTTAGCAATGTTGAAGCATTGAATAAAAGTTGGCACACAAAAATTCAGGTGAGGAATTGCTTTTTGCACAATCAGTAGTTCATTTTTTTCTTGTTTTGCAGTCGTTCGTTGAGCAAAGTCAGACGCATTGTGTTTATCAAGCCATCCAAAATTTCTCAAGCAATCCTTTTAATGAAGCTTCCTTGGACAATCGAAGTGTTTTGAAAACAACAAAATTTCTCTTGTGCTAGGGATGAGAAAACCCTTGTGGATAAAGCCCAACTATTCAAGTATTTTTTTGCCACGCGAGGTCGCACGAAAGCCACCATCAAGACATTTTCAGGGCAGTCGTTTGTGCCTCATGCATGACACATGGTCCGATGTCTACGCTTTGTTCATCACCAATTCACTACAACAAGCAAAACCCATTTTCGTGCTTTGTTTGCAAAATGAAGCTATAAAAGTAAGTCGTTGACACTGACAACGTTGGTTGAAGAAGAATAGCTACGCGTAATACAAAAAATAAGGCCATTTTGCGTACGGATGGGTCGACTTCTGTGTGTTGCAATGCACAGATGAGCGGACTGTCATATTTTGCGATCCAGATCCAATCCCTAAATTTTGCAACTCAGTCCAAATTCAACTGTAGTCCTAAATTTTTTATCATTGAAAGTCCAAGTCCAAACGAAGTCTGAAAGACTGACAAACTGCAGGTTTTTTACAACAAAAATTACGCAATTCTTTTCAATTAACTCAGTTAAAATCTGGTCCTAGTCCTGAACGTTTGAAGCGATTTACAGTCCGGATTCATTCCAAATCGAAAAAAATTGTTATAGTTCGGATCCAGTCCAATCCAAGTCTAGTCCAATGCTCATCCCTGCTGCAAAGGCACGCCTTCCAAATCCGGATCACGTGATTGTTCAACCGTCCTTGTTGGAAAGAAATAACTCTGGCGTTGTGATCTCTGCTTCGATGATGTTTTGTTTTGTTACTAAACACCGCATCTGGACTGCGCAACGACCCAACGTCCTTGGTATTATAGTGTTTGTTTTGAAACTAAGCTCCGCATATGGCATTGTTGCGAATGCTCACGAAACAATGTCCTTGTTAATTTCGTGATTGTTTTGTCACATTACACCTGGCGCAGGTGAGCGAGGTCAGAATTCTATTACAACCGTCTTACAGTGTAAACGTGTCTTTTTGCGAGCAAGAAAGGGCGCACTCCAGTAACGTTTCTGTTTTAGTCTGTAGCAGGTGCTGGATCGGTAAAACCTTGCGGTGTATTGGGAAAACCGTTCGTTATATTCTTGAGCGCCTTAATATCGTTGGGGTTTGAGAGAAGCGAATTTGATGTATATTTAAAAAAAATTTAATAGAGAAATAACTATTGCTACTGAATGGACTAATATCTAATTTGACTGAACTGAATTGGGAGCAAGTACAGTAGAATCAAACGATCCTAATGGAAAATACGCAGCATTTTGGCTGCAACATCAGACAGATAGCCTACGTGGAAAGTATATTGCAAAATGGGGTTTAAATAAAAAGGGTGCATTAAAAAGTTTGAGAGAGAGTTGTTTCCTACATTGTTGCATTTGTGCGCATTAAACATTTTATAAAATCAGGGAGAGGATATTAAATTAGGGGTACGGTAAGGATTGGATTCCGCGCGTAGCCTCGATCATTAGGATCCAATTTAAAAACATAAACATGAAGCATTGTTAATTCCACATGACACAAACACTTTAAAATGTATCATGATGCAGAAAGGTATGGTTGTCAGATTCGCTGTTAATTTCAGTGCGGCAGTTTTTTTTACATCGTCGGCAGATTTATCGATAGTTGTTTGCTTGTGTGAAGTTGATCACCACATTTTTGGTAGGTAACATGGCAGATTGTAGTCTCTTACAAATTTATTAAAAATTAGCCATGCATCATGGCAAATGGAATACGTGGTTGATGCAGTGTTTCACCTTAGTTGACATGTTTTGCTACGCTTTGTTCTTCTGGGAAGTCTCAACATTTTTAGCCAAAGTCTTTTCCGCTATTTTCATAAAAATCCAGCTTTCACCTGAGCGTGTTTTTCTTGGTCCTTACCCCAGAAGAACTTTATTACTCGGTACCAAGATTTGCTTCCTGGCAGCCAAGGCCGGAGAAAGCCATTCCAGCGCCCTAGGCAGGATAAATGTTCTGCGCCTCCTTATATTTTAAATAGTGTTCGCTTATGATGGCAAAATTGCTTATTGTCTGTTGGCTGCTTGGCAAACTTAATAAAAGCACTGTTCGTTTGCACATCTTAAAATTTCCGGTGCGTCCTGGGCAATACCCTCCCCCGAAAAATACCTTTTCCGTTGTATATATGGCGAAGATAATGACGATTTTTTACATCAAGCTATATTTATTAAAAGAATACCGAATTTACTTGAACATCGCATTCATCAAAATTTACTCTACACCAGTAACAGACATCATAGCATTGGTTAAATAAATATAGTGGTGCGCTCTATAATAATCGAAATTTGACTGGTCAACTAGGCTACTAAGGCCAGTAATGACTGGACGAGTAGCCTAGTGGTTACAGTTCTCGTTTCATGTCTGAATGACCGAAGTTCGGCAATAGTTCGAACATGCGTAATTACTGCAGTAGGGAAATTCTCCAATCTTCGTAGGAACCCGGACGTGTTGCCTCATGCCTTCACAGCAGAAAAACTTCACCGAAGACAAAGTGCGTGCGGTTGACAAGTGCACGATCTGTTCAACACCCTAAAAAACAGATATCTGCCCGGGTGATCTTCAAAGGCACTCACTCAAATTTTCGTGTTGTGCCGTTACACTGCTGTAGTCCTATGCCCGCAATTGGGTGTAAGAACTTTCTGCAGATGTTCTCGTATCTTTGCCGTTCGATAATATTTCTACAGCGTTTCCTAACTTGACCACTTCATGACTGAAACATGATTTCGTGAAGACTTCGACACAAGCCCGTAGCCAGGTTTTAAGGTTTGAAGGGGGAACAACATATTTTAGGCGGTCAAGATTGTTGTTACATGTTTAAAAAAAATTTCTGGGCACAACAAAAATTTAAGAGCACAAAAAATTGGGGACATTGCCCCTGAATGCCCTCTGTGGCTACGAGGCTACTTCAATTAAGACCTATTCTGGTAAACGCAGCGCAACGGAAAAAACAAGGAATGTAAAGAACAGAGATAGTAGCTTTAAAATCTTGTAGTGAACTTGATAAAGTATGGCCTGCAGGGCATGTTTTACTGGCCCTGACAGCACGCCACTGATAGACTTGTAAGCATCATAGGCAAGATCCTTTCCAGCGCCTACCTCTCATATACAAAGCTTTTCATATCATCACCTTGTACATTACGGAAATAAGGAATTTTTTTTACATTAAAAAAGTTTTAGGATGAATAAAATTTATAATAAATTGATTGCAACATAGCTTACTTTGTTTATGTGAAATTGAAATTAACAGAAAAAATATTAACCTTTCTGCAGCAAACCTGAAATAGCGTCATACCTCTATCTTCTCATAAACTGCGTGAACGTGAGTTTCGTTCACTTTCATCATATTGTTCATTTTTACTTGATGTTGGTTCGTCACTTTCTGAATCACACATTTGCACTTGTTGGTATTTTTTGGCGCCCCCTTTCGCCCAGTGCTCTAGGCAACAGTTTAGTTCGCCTAATGTTATCGCCGGCATTGCTGACAGCTCTACTGCTTGGTGATATAACACTCAGGATTGTTTGACAGAACGTCGTCACAGGTATGTTAAGTTGATTCAATTGTTTGTTGAATTTGGCATGTGCATTCAAACCAAAACATAAAGGTTGAATTCCTAAAGTTATAAGCTACACTCACAAACCATTTTCTGCTATCTGGACTGGAAAAATTTTCATTAATATTAGCTGTTTTTATGAAATATTGATTTTCATCTGTTTTGCATGGATTAGACCAAGACTGCAAGCATGAAGGGCCACATTACGGTTTGAGGAAAAATTTGCGGGCCGCAAAGGGTGGAACTCCATTGCAATTAAGACTCGTTTGCGGTTCTAGTAGACCTAATTTTTTTCTGCACGCCAAACGCAATTTTTGATTCTAGGGCAATTTTTCAGTTTTCTGTTTGTTTGTTTGCGACTCAATATAGAGATTTTCTGCTAGAAAAAGGATGCACAACACACCAACAAAATAGCAAAACATTTTTTTGTTTCTTGGTTTTCATTATAAAGTCAATGTCCGCTGTAATTTCCGTAATCGGCAGACGCAAGCAGGCATGCAGGTTCAGCCATTCTATTTCGTGTGTCCCTTTTCAATCGCGTCATAAGTGAGAAAGCACTTTCACAAATTACGAACACGGAGCACATCTTCAGTGCAAAGTCTCATGAGGGGGGGGGGGCAATTGTCCGGTTCCCCCCTGTTTGCGGGCCTGGTCACCCTTCAATTATTTCAAAATGCTTTCAAAGAATTTCCGTGATTTTTCTCATATGTCTTCTCGTGTTTGGTGCTGCAACGCCTCTACAAAAACTCTTTCGGAACGGATATTACTTGCAACCTCACACGACACTGTGGTTTGCTCCCAGTTAGAATTGAACTTTCTGTTTTTTTCCGACACTTCTCTTTTGAAACTCATTTTTTGTTAAATTCTTATACTCGACTAAATATTACTTCCACAATGGACATCTTCTAATCTAATCTAACTCGAAAATTAATTACAGAGTTTGTGCTTGCAATAAAGATAAAAATTAAACCCATGCTTTGTGGTCAAAGAGTACTGCAGCGGTAAGCTAGCCTAGAGGCTAGCTATTGTAACGTCATAAATTGTAAAAAGATATTGTTAACCTGGCCTAATGGTTGCATATTGACCTGCACTTCAATGATGTGTGACTTGCAAGGGCTAATACAATGTGTTTATGACTTTGTGTAATATACGGCAAACAGAAAGCGTTTGCGGGCCGCATGCGGCTCGCGTGCCAATGTTTGGACCACGTTGGGTTAGACCTACAGAGAAACATCTTAAGTGATTTCGCAATAGGTCTAAATGTATGTAAAACAGATAACATTACAAAAATGATCTAAAAGTCATTGAAAATGGATAAAAATCAAAAACATTCAGTGCGAATGTTTTCAGACATTGAACAACATGGCGGTTTTAAACCAAAATCCTTTTCGACTTTTGAAATTGAAATCTGTTATGCAATTTTTGAACATTAAAGCAAGCCCTAGCCTCGCGGCAAACCTCTGAGGAATCTGCCGCATGGTCCTGCTTTCATGCTTTTGTGATGATTCGAACTAGGACGTATCTATCTTTCAGTAATATTTGAAGTCACAAGAGTGACGTAAACAAACCCATTACAATTCGTTTCACAGGGAAACTAGTTTTGTGTATCTAAACGCATCTTAAGTTGAGCAAAACGCCGTAAGAAAAACCTAACTGACGAAATGTTGACACTGAAACGATAGAAAAAGGCACACGAATAGCGGAACAAGGAGCAAGAGCGGAATAAATCAGCTCTTTTAAAAGGTTGACCTTCCTAGAACATCGCAAACTCAACAACTACAAAGACAACCTACACTCAAAGACGGCTTGAACGTTTAGTTTGTTTAACCATTTGTCTTCACAAGTATCCAGAGAGCAATTTTTGAAGTTTTACCTTTTGCGTGTTTTTTTCATTTTAATCATCATACACAGTGGCGGCTCGTGGTGAAATTGGCCGGGAGGGCTGCGAAATTTCATCTCTGGTTGACCATATGGGATTGTCGCCCTGGCTGTTTTTATAATATAGTGGCGTTCACAGTCACTCCAGCAGTCGTAATCTTCTTAAACTCATAATTTTCAGTTGTCCCTTTTGATACATAGAAAACATTCACTTCAGTTTAATGAAACCAAACCCTAAAGCGTAAACAAGAACACAAAAGAATTAAACCAGTCCCATCAAAAGTTTGATGCATAACCAAACAACTGCCATCAAAGCTGCAAAGGCAAGAGTCGAATGCAGCACCACTCGCACACTAAGCCTAGAACATTCTGCTCGACTAATGAGGCACAGTTGCTAACAAGACAAAGCTTAGCATTTTATTCAAACCATGTCATGGCAGCAGACCTAGGCTAGAGCCACTTTCTTGAGCTGGTATTTTAATCATGTTCCTTCAAATGAAGCTTAAATTTTCCAAAAAATTTCGAACAGTTTATGACTTTGCACAACATTTTTCGTTTTTTTGAACTGGATTGTTATGCTTTTCCAGTAAAAGTTTCTATCCTGAATCAGTGACAGCTGCAACGTTCACCTTACAAAGAAATTAAAGGTCTACTTTACTTATAGTACTTGAATGCTTGCAGGCTTGCCAGATTTCTCATGCTTCAAATTTTTCATATTTCAATGTTTTAAACCAGTCACATCTTGTGTTGTCCAAGAATGAGATCCACCAACTACTGCCATACATCTTCAAACGCCAACCCTAGTA
>Ga0210059_1016011_pt1 | contig 10860 bp, 10 predicted proteins | sample Ectturendosymbi2_FD_188042 | JGI IMG/M metagenome (GOLD analysis project Ga0210059, IMG submission 188042) | Ecteinascidia turbinata endosymbiont from Florida, USA - Sample 2 (SPAdes) (version 2) | ecosystem: Host-associated > Tunicates > Ascidians > Unclassified | place: Key West, Florida... | reverse complement strand
ACCGTCCTATAGTTAAGACTGGGCCTTATGAATTTTGTCTTCACTTTTGTCTTTAGTGATGATATTTTGTGACATTTTTGAAACGATTGTCAATTTTTTCAAACTATTGTCACTTGTGCAAAATTTACGGAGTCAAAATTATACGAAAAAATCATCATGTTTTTAAAAGAATCAAAGTGACAAAACAAAACGTCATTTTCAAGACTAGATGGAAACAGAGAGCAATCCTATGTCATGTTGAAGCAATTTTTTTCATTTCTAAAAAACTGATGCAAAAAAGACAAAAGTAATTCCACGCAATTGCAAAAATGGAGCCAATTTTTATTTTGAAATCGCACTAAAACAAGCAAGGAGACAAAAGTTACTTCAAGCAACTGGTTTGTTTACCAATAAAATTCAGACTTTTCCACTGCAAAGACAAAAAGAAAAACAGAAGTCTTTCTGTACAATTGCGAATAGATCCAATTTTGAAATATGATTTTCTCTGATGAAAAAAAAAAACAAAAATATTTCCAAACAATTGCTTTCTCCACAATCAAAATCTAGTTTTTCCATTACAAAGACACATAAAACCAACAAATGTTGTTTCATATAATTGCTAAGATGGAGACAATTTTAACCTCTGATTGGCACTGACACAATAAAACAAGCAATTGCTTTCTCGACCAAATAAACAAAACTTAAATTTCTAACCATTAAAGTGTTTGTTCCTTTTTTTTGATTTCACAAAACATGCACCGCATTTCACCTCTTTTTCAAAAGAATTTCAAACCTGTTGCTGCGATCTGTCTTATTTTCAAACCTCACCAAAATAATTTCCAACCACGAAATGAGGTCGTCTCTCATGAAATATCATCAAACATGTTACTGCACTTTGTCTTTTTAGAAATTTCGTCAAATTTTGGGTAATTCACGTCAAACTAATTATTCAAATAATATCAGCTACAAGAAAATGCAAAATAATTGAAAAATTGGTATCTTCGGAATTTTTGAGAAACAGTAATTTTCAACTGCTATAGGCAAAAACAAGAACTGTCTGAACAAATACGAGTCAGTTTTTTGATATCCATCACAACGATGCAAACGAACGATTCTTTCCAAACAATTCCTTTCTCCACCTAATATTACTGTATTGTACTGTACAACTTCAACACACCAATGTTCACAATTAAAATCAAATGAAGCAACATCTTCTTTAAAATCAAATGCAACAACATCTTCTTTATATGTAATAGTTGAATCTGCAAAATGAAAGCAAAACGATTCAAACAATCGCTATCTCCACAGAAACAGGAGCTCATTAGACAGAGGCAAGTTTAAACTACTACCAGTATATAAAAACAAAGATAAATTTTGCAATAACTGGGAGTCAATTTTCTGCTCTTAATTGCAATGATGCAAAAAACGAATCCATGCAAACAGTTCCTTTTTGAATCAAATAAAATCAGGTCAAAGAGGCAAATAATTCAAAGTTCATTCTACAACCATAACATTCGCCTATTTTTTATGAAATTTCATAACACTTTTCACTGCATTGTGCCCCCTTTTTTCAAAATTTCAAAGAACTTTTTATCGTAATTTGTCTCTTCGCAAAAGTTTGACAAATAATGCGAAATAAGAATCAAATTGATCGCCTCCTTGACTTATGCTGCCAAAAATAATGCAAAATGATTCAAACAATCGCTTTGTCATCACAAAGTTTATAAAAAAGAAGAAATTTCAATTATTACAACAAAGAGACAAAGAGAAGCATCTCATCAACTAGGGATCAATTTTCAGCTTTTCATTACAATGGTGCAGAAACACAAAAGTCTTTCCAAACAATTGCTTTGTCCACAAAATAAAATAAAACATGCAAACAAACAAATTTCCTACCTTTGAATAGCACTTGTCTTTTGTGAAATTTCATCAAATAATGCAAAACTGTCAGAAGCACTTTGTTGCATCTTTCATTATTCTGCAAAAAAGGAGTGAAATGATTCAAACAATTTCTTTCTCCACACAACCAGAAGTTTATGAGAAACAAGCAATTTTCAACTACCAGATAAAAACAAATAGAAGTTTCTCAACGGATCGCAGTCAATTTTCTTCTCCTCATTACAATAATGAAAAAACAAAAAGTCGATGCAAACAATTCCTTTCTCAACCAAACTAAAATTTTGTCAAGGAAGCAAATAATTTAAAATTCAATTCACAACCATTGTATAGCATTCGCCTCTGTTTTCAAATATTCATAACACTTGTCACTGCATTTTGCCTCTTTTCTCAAAATTTTTACAAACATTTCAATACCACTTGTCTCTTTATAAAATTTCGTCATATGATGCGAATGCAAAGTCAAATTTATTGCCTCCTTGACTTCTGCTGCAAAAAAGAATGCAAAATTATTCAAACAATCTCTTTCTCCACACAAAGTTTATGAAAAAAGGCAATTTTCAACTACTAGATAAAAACCAAGGCAAGTTTCTCAAAACGTTGGAGTCAATTTTCTGCTCTTAAATACAATGGTGCAAAAAAGCAAAAGTATTTCCGAAGATTTACTTTGTCTACCAAAAGAAATCAAGTTAAACAAGCAAATAAAGCATAAATATTCAGTTTCCTACCTTTGAACAGCACTTGTGTTTTGTGAAATTTCATCAAATAATGCAAAACTGGAAGGACTTTCATAATATCATTAAAAATCTGCAATATGAAAGCAAAATGTTTCAAACAATTGTTTTCTCCACAAAAACAGGAGCTCATGAGACAGAGGTAAGTTTAAACTACCACCGGTAGATAAAAACAAAGAGAATTTTCTCAAAAACTAGGAGTCAATTTTCTACTCTTAATCACAATGATGCAAAAAACGAGTTAATGCAAACAGTTCCTTTCTTCATCATATCAATTCAGGTCAGTGAAGCAAATAATTGAAAGTTCGATTCACAACCATAACATTCGCCTATTTTTTGGAAATTTCATAACACTTTTCACTGCATTTTGCCTCTTTTCTCAAATTTCAACGAACTTTTCATTACAACTTGTCTCTTTATAAATTTTTTTGTCAAATTATGCAAATGCATTCAAATGATGAGAATGCAAAGTAAAATGTATTGCCTCTGACTTTTGCTGCAAAAAAGAATGTAAAATGATTCAAACAATTGCTTTCACCACACAAAATTTATGAAAAAAAGCCAATTTTCAATTACTAGATAAAAACAAAGAGAACTTTTGTAAAAACTAGGAGTCAAATTTCTGCTCTTAATTACAATGATGCAAAAAACGAGTCCATGCAAACAGTTGCTTTCTCCATCAAATAAATTCAGGTCAATGAAGCAAATAACTGAATGTTGAATTTACAACCATAACATTCGCCTACTTTTTTGAAATTTCACGACACTTTTCAATGCATTTTGCCCCCTTTTTTAAATTTCAACAAGCTTTCTAGCGTAATTTGTCTCTTTACAAAATTTTGACAAATAATGCGAAATAAGAGTCAAATTGATCGCCTCCTTGACTTATGCTGCAAAAAATAATGCAAAATGATTCAAACAATTGCTTCCTCAACATAAAGTTTATGAAAAGGAGGCAATTTAAACTATTACATACAAAACAAAGAGAAGCATCTCACCTAGGGCTCAATTTTCTGCTCTTCATTACAACGTTGCAAAAACACAAAAGTCTTTCCAAACAATTGCTTTGTCCACCAAATAAATCAAATATGCAAACAAATAAATATTCAGTTTCCTACCTTTGAATAGCACTTGTCTTTTGTGAAATTTCATCAAACAGTGCAAAATTGTCAGAAGCACTTAGATTGCATTTTTCACAATACTGCAAAAAGAAGGTGAAATGATTAAAAACAACTGCTTACTCCACACAAACAGATGTTCACGAGAAATAGGCAATTTTCCTTTACCAAACAAGAGCAAATAGAAGTTTTTCATCAGATCGTAATCAATTTTTTTCTCTTCATTAGAATGATGCAAAAAGAAAAAGTCATTGCAAACAATTCTATTCTCCATCAAATTAAAATTTAGTCAACGAAGCAAATAATTGAAAGTTCAATTCACAACCATTGTATAGCTTTTGCCTCTGTTTTGAACATTCATAACACTTGCCACTGCACTTTGCCTCTTTTCTCAAATTTAAACGAACTTTTCATTACAACTTGTCTCTTTACAAAATTTCGTCAAATGATGCGAATGCAAAGTCAAATTTATTGCCTCTTTGATTTATGCTGCAAAAAAGATAGCAAAATGTTTCAAACAATCGCTTTCTCCACACAAAGTTTATGAAGAAAAGGCAATTTTCAACTACAGTAGAATTCGTCTAATTCATCATTGTCTAATTCGTCAATTCGCTCAATTTGTCACTTTTTGGTCGGTCCCGGCAGAATCCCTATCTTTTGTGGACATTTCTGTTCGTCAAATTCGCTATCGTCTAATTCGTCAATTTGCTTAATTCGTCACCTTTTACTATCCCTGAGAAGCGTTTTGTTCGTCTGATTCGTCATTTGCAGTTTCGTTTTTGATGTCTATGGCAAAATTTGTTGAATTCAACAACAGTAAGGTCATTTGAATATTAACACTTATTTAACTTTGCCTGCAAAAACATTTTTTAAAAATAAATAGGCAATTTCATCAAGAAAAAAAAACCTATTTAGGCGACTCACACATGCGTGTGTTACTTTATGCACACTCAATTTTTGTTCGCAGGTTGCGTCTTCTCGACATGCACAGCCTTACTGCAATTCTCACAAGTTGGACGATTCCTTATTGCCAATATTGAAACCTTTATAAATTAAATATTAACATAGCATAAGCCCGAAATATGCACGCACAGTAGTTTTATGTGTGTTACTCCTTGTTTTATACAGACTTAGGACAATCATAACGCTTTGAGTCAAAAAACATATAAGAATCCTACATGTTTACCCTATTTTTTACAGTTCTTGTAACTTTAATTCCGATCAGTGAAAAAAGCACAGGAAACAACATGGCGGAACAGCGAGTTACCCTTGATTCTTTCATTGCTGATCAGGAGAGTATGACAATAGCATCAAATCAAGCCCAAACACTAATCCAGATGGGTGCGCCCACCGATGTGCCACTCCCTGCATTTTTTCTGCCGGACCCTGATCAAAGAACGGACCAACGTAACTTGAGATATATTTTAACATTAATAATTCAGTACCATACCAAAACGCACTTTCAAGACCACAATACTATATGGGAACTGGCCGAGGATACTTACCTAGTTACTCTGTCTTCCCCCGAACTGGTTCTCATCAAATGCACTTCAAAACAAGCAGTTATTTACAAGCCTGAACAGATCTCGTTACTCAAAATAACCACGCTCGATATCATAGATCAAAATAAGATGATATTACGGCTTGGCTTGCTTATTGCCAAATATGAGGACGTGTTACCATGTGCCTTCAAAGTGATGCGAAATGAGGAAACTGGGATTAGTTCCCTTAATTCGGTATTGGAAGTGCGTCCCTAGCATTAAAATTTCTCCTAGAGCAATCCCCGTTGCTACCAAAGACTTTGTTAAAGCGACTTCAAGAAGATTTAGAAGCTCTTCGACGGCAACGATTGCGAAAAACCGAGACTCAGCAACACATAAACCCACCAGGTATTTTTATTTTAGCATTTCAAGATCCATACTCTTTTAAGAAACGCGATAAATAGGTAAGCGGTACAAAAACAAATACACTACTTAGGTTGGACAAATGCCTTTCATTTCAAACATTCTTAAGGATTGCCATTCAAATGTAAACAGATATGAGTTAGGCAAGCATACAGTCAACAGAAACAAGTAGGAAACAAAGCTAGCAAAACGTGCTTTCCTTTTCCACGGGATCGCCTAACGCCCTGCAGCGCGAACAACAGCAAGGCGTGGTCGTAACAAAAAACATTTTTAATTTCTACAGGACATGTCAGTATAGCTCATTCACATACTCTTAGTGTTTACCTTAATTTTAAATACTGTCTATAAAAGCTGTATTAAAAAATAATGTAGAATAAGGAAAACAAAAATTTGGAAATGGACCCTTCCTTGGAACCACCAACAAAAAAGCAAGACTAGAAACTTTCAAACTACCACCGATAGCACAATCTTTGTCACTCAACAGGTTACCAGAAGATACAGTATTACAAAAGCTTAAAACTATACCCTTAATGGCATAGGACAACGCGGATACTTGGTCATACCCACTCTTTACTCGATTGGATAAAAATCTCACCATCTTCAATATCGATGGGTGCGAATTTCTAACAATGAACTCTATCCCCGAAGAAATTTTAGACTGGCAATACCCGGTAATACCGTATCACCGCTTCTTTGTGAGAAATACACAAGAGAGACGAACTGCTATACTACGGTCAGGAGTAATGTTAGCGAGCCTACATGGATTGCCCCTGTGCGCGATAGGTATCGCAGTGGATCCCATACGCTGTTCAAGATGCAATTTCCAATATGAAATCTTAACCGAACTACGGCGAAGCATTTGCCAGTTTGTGTTAACCAGGGTGCAACAAATACCTCCACATATAAAGGACTTTTTAGAAGCAGAACTGCAAAGTGAAGCAACTGAACTCAAGGCTATGTCGACACTACAAGACCCTTATAGGCACACTTCCGCCAAACAAAACTTAACTGCAGAGACAAAGGTGAAAATTTTTTAATTTTTTTCTAACAGGATTTCAGGATTTACTTTTAACTAACTTAAACCTTACTAATCGTTGTATAAAGCTTTATTTTGTTGCCTCTGGAGCTTGAATAAAGGAGCATACCAAGACATACAGTACGTCTTGCGATTACGCAGAGTAATGCCACGATTAACAGTCACCAAAACCAGCATCTCCATATTTCATGGCACTCCAGGAGCGATAAAACAAAGGAGTACATTGAAACAAGTGGGTACAGCTTTAAAAGCATTACGCCAAACACGAATTACGTGGCATGAACCACCGTGGCGAATTTTAACAGAAGCGTTGAACACTGGGACAAACAACTTTATCAACCTTGGGGAATTGCTCGCTCATAAACTAATACTGCAAAGAACGAAACACCTCTTAATGCGCTATGTTGAGTTCGTCTTGGCCCCTCAACATGACATGTCTGGTGATCCTGAAACAGCAACGAAAGAAGACTTTGATTAAATAAATTGACAAAAGCAAACTAGAAGTTCACCGACGAAATTACGACAAGCCAGACGAAGATGGAAACTAAGCGACGAATAAAGACATTAACGCTTTTAGAACATTGCCGTGTGTGTCCAATTGACATATTGTAAAATTGCGCTTTGCATATTTATCGTAAGTCATATCCAGGAAGAGAGTAATCTGTAATAATGTAGAAATCATTTGCAATAAAATCCGCATCGAAAATATTAACAAAATTTACGATAAAAACGATACTCGCTGAAGCATAAAACTTTCATTTCGAAATTAACGTAAATCACACGATTGAACACGTGATCACGACGCGACCTGTTGTGTTTTCCTCGTGACCCTAAATTCACTACTGAAATCAGTCTTGCTCACAGCCTTCCTTGGAGTAGCATCTCACCTACAGGTAGTCTGATAAGGAGATCAAGACTTAGTAGAAATAGTTGGCGAACGAGTGAGGTCTGGTAAATTCGTGAACCAGGACACGCTTGTAGCTAACTAATACCCCAGAACGGTTTATGACCTGTACAAACTCAGGCTATAACCAATTTTCAGACAAACCATTTCAGGTTAGTCTAATAGGAAAGCTTACTCTCTCCTCCATGTGAGAATTGAATTCGTATTTAACCACTGTTGTTAACCCCTGATGTTTGCAGTAACTTATGTTGCATACCTTGATTGACGATTGTTGAGATAAACCCCTGTTGTGATGAATATCGCAGTTATACTAATAAAACCATGAGTGAATACAATTTTATTGTGATAAACTGAGCGGGTCGAGCGAAACCGGCGGGTCTAAGTTTCTTAATTGTTAACGTGGGCGTGCCAAGGACACTTCCTATTTATCAGTGCTCTCGCGGAATTGTCCTAAATGTGTAGTAGTCTTCTTCTTTAGAAGGGGAGTGCCACAGTTACTTGCCTCAAGAATATAAATCACGGGTAGATTTATTAAAATCCAAAGTTATGCAATATCAACTCTTGCTTATGTGGATACACATTACGTATTTCCACACACCGCCAGGAGAATTGAGACTGGTAGTGACGTCTAAAGCTTACAATGCGTGTTGGGTTTGTAATCATCAACACTACCCCCTGGATTGGACGTCCGCTCATTTACAAGTAATATGGAATAAAATTCGAACAGGTAAATAATGTCACTTTTTCTAGGTTTCGCTGAATGCAAAGGAACCTTACTCCTTATGTTTGAATCCCTTAAGAAAAGATACGTGGAAACAACTTTGTGATCTCGCCAAAAGCTATAAAACAACAACTGAAGAATTGATTCATGATGCTAATTTTTTCAAGGAAATAAACGTGCGCTGAAAGCTAATTCACCGGCGATATTTCACAGCTTATGGGACGAATTGAATCCTCGTGCTATTAAGAGGCAACTCGATACCTATTACATTTGCTACAAGAGAGAAGATGACCTAGAGCAAATAGCACAACTTATACTTTCTGATGCAAAGCAAATATGCGACGGGTGTCAAAAATGGGGTCACAGTGCCAGACGATGCACCCAAACCAAGATTGCATTTCAGAAACGACGTTTAACGCAAGCACATAACCCAGAAAGGATAATCAATTAGGAAGTTATGCTAATGTGGAACCTTTTGACAGATTAGTGGATATCACAATCCTACAAAGGTTCTTTAAAGACACATAGGGAATACCTTCTTCATATTTAAACATGTTTCCTATATGGAGCTTTACATAACCTATCACTTTTCAGTATAAATTAGATAGTGTTTTTACAACAGGTTTTTCCACGTCGCAACAGGTTTTTCCACGTTGCAAACCAGCATATGATAAACAAGACGCACTGGCGAGACTTGTGATGAACCACACCCTGTCGAAATTGTACACACGAAGCAAAGTCACATTGGAAGCACGATCTAGCAGCAAACCCGCACACCACACTGACAGTCAAACATCTTGTTCGCGATTCTTAGAGTTTATACAAGAGGCTCTGCAAAACGTCACAAACTGGCGACAAGTATTACCAGTCAAGACACATAAGCCATTTTGCCATGTTTTTGACTTTTCTTTGTATTTACGTATTGAATTTGACTTGACATACAGCTAGATTATGTTTTGTAAAAGCTTGTGAAATGAATCTGGTAAAACGATTACGCAATCGCGAAACCGCAAAGAACAAGCAGCAGTTCGTTTGTACGCCAAAAATGCTTCAGGCATTGACAACTCAACCCGATATAGTGATACCTGTGTGTAGCTTCCCTACGTCTCACAGACACCTTATCGTACAATCCATCGCTAATTTTCTGCGGAAACACCAACTGCCTACAACGCTTGATTATGTAAAAATGACCCTTTTTCGGATTCATAACGAGGATGCACTTTTCTATAAAACTTATGTCTTAATTTATGGATACAAAAATTATATTGGCAATCTAGATTTCAATCTATACAATAAAATACATTTTACTTGTGACATTTTTCTTCAAGCTGGAAGAGAGTGCAAATAATCAAGGAGATACACAGCAAGGTGGGAAAATGAAAAGAAGACTGGAAAAAGACTTCCTCATGGAAACCGTTGTGTGAACAGTGACTAATATATACAAAGACATGCACATGTTGGATATTGCATCGTATATCATATGACAAACTGACAATATTCCCGCTGTGGGAAAATATTTACTCAAGGAAAGGGCTAAAACAATAGCCCAACCTTTACATAACTGCTGATATCAACTCAGAATGTGTGATTTAACATTGTTTTCTGTGCTGGAGAGTGTCATATTTTTTTGTGTCCTCAACATGACTTCAATGGTTGAGACAAGCAAGAGCAATTATATCAATACGCCAGTCTTTGGATTTGTGTATTGCTTATTAAATCATGTGATGTGAATTATTCCATTTTTATACATTCGTGTGCGTTTTCCATGCATCGCGAATATAATCGTATATTCCCTTTTCACAGATTTAGAGTTTCAAAACTAACATAACTTTTTGTATAAACTGGCAACTCAGATCATGGCAAGAGCGACTCCTTATTTGCCGGACTCAACAAACGTCAAAATGCCTATCCCCATTTGCATCAGCCCCGAAGAGCAAAGACCAGAACCAATAGGTCAGCCCCATCCAATGCTTGACAATCCAAAGCCTAATCCATATGCCACTCGGGCTTTGCTCCAACGATCAACCAGCATGCGATTCCTACAGGCGTGCCCTCTTCTGCCAGATACGCCAAAATCGCCAGAGTTAACTCTGACTCCTGGCATACACCGCCAGACTCTACAACCAGTCAGATTGAATTTTTCACCGGAGTCACAAGCCGATCATGCCGGTGATGCAAATGTTCCAATTTATGGCTTGATGTATGGAAACAGGGACGCTCAGAGAGAGGCTCCGAGATTGATAGATAACATTGCTGCCATTTATTGTTCACCAATTCTGCAAGAAAATATTCATCATCTCCTTGCTGACCACTCACTGGATGCGACAAAGACCCAACAAATGGCGCGGTATCTTGGTATAAAGGAGGAAATCGTCTATGCTTACATTCGTGAGACGTATCCCAAGCATTGGGCACAACTCGGACATAAAAAATGAAGCAGTGATGGCTCCCTACCATCTACCCTACGAATACGGTTAATCGGATGAATATAAAAAGACTGCTAAACGACAAGATAGCCATAATATAGCATGTGAAGGCTATTTACGAGTCTTCTCAAGTCTTTTCATA
>Ga0210059_1016010_pt1 | contig 10860 bp, 10 predicted proteins | sample Ectturendosymbi2_FD_188042 | JGI IMG/M metagenome (GOLD analysis project Ga0210059, IMG submission 188042) | Ecteinascidia turbinata endosymbiont from Florida, USA - Sample 2 (SPAdes) (version 2) | ecosystem: Host-associated > Tunicates > Ascidians > Unclassified | place: Key West, Florida... | reverse complement strand
CCCTGTCATGCTTATAAACAAAAAGTTTGACATATATTGCAAGCTTGACATATTGCATAACCCAAGTACTTTTCCGAGTCAATTGCATTAAAAAGTAAGCTGAAGTTTTGCCACACAGTCCAGTCGCCACAGGGGAGCTTTAGTGGGCTTATCCCCTCTGAAACAAAGCTCCAAGCCCCCTCCCAAATTGAAATATGAAGCATTATAAAACAGAGATGTTTGCTCAAATTTCAGAATGTCTAGCCACATTGCACAAATGTAAATCTCCACTATGGAAGACTTTCTGGTGGCGGTTCTGTTGCCACACCAAGCTTTTCATTGACCATTGTTTTTGTAACATAAACAATGGTTAGATCAGTGGTTCCCAACCGGGGAGGAATTCTTCCCCAGGGAGGAATTCCATGAGTTCAGGGGAGGAATTTCCACTTTGTAGTTAGTTACCTATTCGTTGTACAGTAGGTGTTGTACTTCTTTTTTAAGTTGACACTGCCTCTTTCAATTATTTATTTATATCACTTTATATTTGTATGTTATTTAGTGGACTATCACACTTTTTGTTGACAAACTTTAGCGTCATTATTTGACAACAAATAGTTCTTGTCCCACTTTTTGATCAAGTTGTCGTCAATAGAGACCATTTTTCATTTGTAATCCGTACAAGCGCACGAACTCGAAGAATAAGCTAAACCGTGACAGACAAAAGGCAGGCAAGAAAGAATATATCGATAGATCAAATATTCTCGCAGACTCGTGTAATAGGGGAGGAATGAAAAAAAGTTTGTGTAATAGGGAGGTGTAATGGCACAAGTACCATCACATGGCAAAATGGCATGAGAAGGGTAGAAAACAGTGACTAGAGTTCATGGAAGGGCGTGACGTGTCTGGACGTGTGCGATAGTCACCACAAATAAATATCGAAACTAACTGAAAAGTATATAATACCGGGCAGACCTAAGCAGTATGGAGTGATCATGGCATGTGGACTCTATTGCTGCTTGCCCCTCTGTCATTAGAAGTCTTTCCCGTGTAGCGTTTGCTGCTACGCAAAAGGAGGAATGGGAAGTTCCAAAATGAGCAAAGGGAGGAACACATTAAAAAAGGTTGGGAACCACTGGGTTAGATTTTAACACCATCCATTAGTTCACATTCAAGTTTCATTTGTTAATTCTACCCATTGTTGCACTTAACCAAACCTAACTACATACTAGCAATGCTAGTCTACAAATCAAAACAGCATTCAAATCAATACACTCACACTGACTTAAAATAGTCATTTATATTGAAATGACTGACTAAAAATTCAGTCTAACAAGTCAATGTCACAAAACAACAATTTTGCATAGGCCTATCATGTTTAAAAAGCTACTGCATCTGGCCTGGTAGGCTATCACCCAACAACCAGTCAATGCAGGCTCACATAGAATAGGTGTGAAGACTATAAGGCCTGGTGCAGACTACAGACCACATTAAAAGAGCTAGAGTGCTCTAGCTAGTCTAGACTATAGATCACATTAGGCCTGCACTAGCTAGCCTTAGTCCAGGTGCGCAGCAAACAACGTCCTTAGTGCAGGGTTGCCAGATCTACATTTTGCCAAGGGGCCAAATCTAGTCCAGAAAAGAGCCAAATTCTAGGACAAGGGGCCAAAAAAATGTCCAACCATTTTTTTCCAAATTTGTCAGCAGTTACAAAGTCATATGAACCCATATTTAGATATTTTTCTAAATGACAGTGTTCCTTAATCACAATTGACATTGTATCACAAAAGCAAAACAAGTAGGCTACGTGATGAAAAATCGTTAGACAAAAACTTAATTTCCATGTATAGCCATAAACTGAGATAAATTAATCATTCTCGATAAGCGCTAAAGTGATCAACAACAGTCTGAACAAAACCAACAAACATGTGCATGGACAGTGCACCACCTGAACAACAGTTAAGTTAGGTAAAGGAACAGTTCTCACTGGTGGTACCTCTGCAACTGCAGCAAATAACAGGCATTCTGATAAACTTTCTTTCACATTAACTCAGAAACCCTGATGATCCTAACAAAATTTTGTAATCAAAAACTTTGAAAATACAGGAATTTGGTGAAAATCTGTAATCAATTAGTCAAAAAAGTCAAATAAATATGGTTTCTACTTTCTCAGACAGGATCCAGGGTGGTCACATCTAATTCTTGCAAGGGTACAGTCTATCCTGGAAAAGGGCCAAAAAAGAGCCAAAAGGCCAAATGAAAATCTTGGGGCCATAACTGTTATTTCGGAACATATTTCCAAAATTTGGCCCCAAAAGAACCAACCTGACAACCCTGCCTTGGTGCACACTGAAAGAGCCTACGGTAACGATCTTGCCACACCACGAACAGATTCATGCTAACAAACTTGGCATAACTCTACTGTTCAGAGATTACACCATTGACCGACTCGGAGTCATGGCGCAGAAGGCTGAAGAGATGCCTCTGAAGATAATAAATGAATCTGATTGTGCAATGTGCAACTTTTTCCAAGTCTGAATCCTCAAAATATCGATAAAAGCAATTCGGATATCCGGATCCGTATCCGGTTCCCGTTTGAAAGCAGTTTTTGGATATCCTTATCCGGTTGCAAACTTACTATCCTGCCGGATATCCAACCGGCAAACCGGATAGTGATCATCTCTGGTAGACTACAGTTCACATTAAAAGAGCTAGAGTGTCCTAGCTAGTCTAAACTGCAGATCACAGTAGGCCCACACTAGCTAGCGTTAGTCCAGGTACAGGTACGCAGCAAACAACGTCCTTAATGTATACAGAAAGAGCCCTTGCCCCATCTTGCCATATCAGGAACAGATTCATGCTGACAAACTTGGCGTGTCAATGGGATTACACTACCGTACAGAGAGTACACCACAGACAGACTTGGAGTCATGGCACAGATGGCTGAAAAGATGCTTCTGACGATAATGAATGAATCAATGATTGTGCCATAGTCATAGCGACTATGATTGTGCAGTGTGAATGTGCAAGTTTTTCCAAAAGTCTGAATCCCCGAAATATCGATAAAACCGTTTCGGATATCCGGGTCCGTATCCGGTTCCCGTTTGAAAGCAGTTTTTGGGTATCTGTGTAATTTGACCCACACGTGCATGTTAGTTTGTAGACTACACTTGACCGACGAAGATGATTCTGTTTGTCTTTATATGATTTTTTCAAGATTTTTTTCAAGATTTTTTCAACTTATTGGTTTCATGTATGAAACGAAACTGAAAGGGCATGATGGCATAGCGGTGTACAAGTCTTTGCATTTCTCGGCAGATTTCATAGGAAATTTCCCCGAGGTAGGGGAGACGCATGTTGATGGTGGTTGTCATTGGCGGTGTTATCGTGAAAAATTAACGGAGGTTTCATGTTTTTTGTTGAGATTTTCATGATGCAGCGATCAATGTGTGCTTTGGGATATTAATTGACACTGTGTATCGCTTCCGTCACGCACGATATCTCATTGACAACTGCCACGGTTTCCAGTCTGGATTAACCACTGAAACTGGTGCACGGCGGAGATGAGCATGGGACTGGACTTGGATCGGACTGGATCCGCACTATGACCAATTTTGCAGAATTTCGATTGGATCCGGACTGGAAATTTCCTCAAAATTTAGGATTAGGACCGGATTTGATTGAGTCAATGGGAAATATTTGCGTAATTTTTGTGGTTGAAAAGCCATATTTTGTTCTTAGTTTGGACTTGAATTTCAATAGTTTTAAACCTTTTGGGCTATGGTTGGACTTGAACTGAGTTACAAAAATTCAGGACTGGACCAGGACCGCAAAATATGACAGTCCGGTCATCTCTGGTGCACGGCTAGTCGGCCAGTGATTTTTCAATAGATCTAGTAATTTTTAGACCAACCTACTATAGTACTAAGTGATCTAGTGATTTTTCACTGCAATCTAGAGATTTTATGCAAAGTATGTGTTTGAAGAAATTCAATTTTATTTTTTCTTACTTTTCAACTTCAAGAGTTTCAAGCGAAGTGAGATATGTCACAACACTGGACTCTGTTTTCATCATAGGCCAGCCATGCAGTAATCATGATAGCCAAGTTTCCAATTTTATTGATCAATAGCCAAGTTTCCAAGTTTGTTTGTATTTATTTATCGTATCAGATCAAACTTGCACACAGGCCAATATACTGGCAGCTTTTTCCCTCTGACCACCACCAGGGACGCTGATTTGGTTGATGAGCCACTGTTGCTCCCTGGGGTTACCTGACATATTATCAACAAGTTTATTTGCAAGAGAGAGACACTCAGCTTAGAAAAGGGGCAGTGGACTTGCCATACACACCAGTAGTTTCGATTGCAACTGCATGGTTGAAAGTAATAAGGTGGTGTCTATTTTACCGCCAAGATCGCTGGCGGCAACAGATCGGCTGGAGGTATTGTGCCGCCAGTCGAACGTTCGGTCTCGTGGTGTAATGGTTAAGTGTTACGGCTGCTATGCCAATGGTTGGAGGTTCGACTCTTGCCTTGCTGACTTTCATTTTGTTTTTTCTTTGCTTTCTTCCAGGCTCCGCAAAGGCTTACGTGTTATCTTTAGGAGTTAGTGTTGTTAGGTTAGGATTAGGGTTAGGCTAGCTTAGTGTTAGCTTAGCATTAGGTTAGCTTCTTAGTGTTAGGCTGGGGATAGGTTAGCTTCAAGCTTGGCATTAGGTTAGGATTAGGGCTGCGGTTAGGGTTTGGTTATAGGTTTATCTTTTAGTTTTAGTTCCTTTCTACCAAGCTTTTTGCTGCTGCCATCCATCATCTTGGCAGCAAAATGGATACTTCCAAGTAATAATTGTCAAGGAGGTCTTTGTATTTTATGCATGTATTGGACTCAACATCAGTTGCTACCAACCAAACACCTTGCTTCGGCTTGGCAACTTAAAATGCCAGGCAGTTTTAGTCTGGAGTTAGATCAGTACTCATACAACGACTAGGCTGCCTCGTTGGTAGAGTTTGGGAAAACCAACGTCTCTACATGCAACGACAGCATACCTTCAACCTTGCAAACAACCTCTATGCTGGGCAACACCCCAAACCTCCATATTGATTCCTACACCAAGAGAAACACTATACTATACTTGGTTTAGGTGCGCTGACCACATAATAGTGCAGTGCTACTGAATTATTTTAAGAAAGTGTCTAGTAACAAATGTCAAATTTTCGAGGTCCAGTCGCTCCCATAAAATCATGCAGGTGTGACATGGCTTGGATTTTTCTAACAAAAAACGTGATGTGTGCGTTTAATACGATTGTATATAGATATGCAAAACCTAGTAAATGGATACAGATATTAACAAAAGTGGTCAGCGTTATTTATTGTTCTGCTGGTAGGAGTAATGGCATTTTATGTTTCTTGGCAGAGTTAGCTAATTTTTGTTCCAAGGTAGTGACAGCAAGTAGAAGGTAGTGCTAAAGGTTTTATTCGTAATGCAGATGCGAAACTTGTTCTTTATGAACTTCTTTTTTGAAAGCGCGGACTGACAGCAGTCAGTGGTATAACTAGAAGTTCGAGCCAGGAGGGAAAACAGCTGAAAGGGGTCCGCTGGCCACTGTAGAAGAGTCACTAGCAACACAGAAAAAAGTGAGAAATGATGTTGAATCCAGATGTAGATGGCTGTACTACTAAACCCCTAAATCACTGAAAAATACTCTGAAAAGAGCAAAAAAATACTGAAAACCAAAAGAATACTAAAACTGAAGTATGAGCTAAGACCCGAGTTTTGCATTTACAGTAGTTTGCAGGAGGGACAATTCACCTCTCTGGCAGCAGCAGGTAGACCCAGACATACTCTGAATTTCCACTGACAAAGTGGTGGAAAAATTCTGAGATACTTTCCTTTGACAAGAAGTTTTCAGGTGTGCCATCAGGCATCAAAAGTATTTCTTTCACTGCTACATTCTATTGGAATTCAATGAATTAAAGTTTAATTTTGGCTGTGTCCACACCAATGGCATCAAGCTACTGGAGCTCCGCTCCGCCACCTTCATCAGTGAATGCAGTGAATGACAGGTCGTTGCCTGCAAACATAAGCGAAGATGCCCAGCAAAGTGCCGGCACCTATAAAATTTCCACTAAATCTTTGGTCCACAAATGTTGAGAATTTCAAATTCAGTAATGTCTGTCACTAAAAAGGGTTTTGAGGAAAAAGCAGCAAGTGTTTTCGAAAAGAAAAGACGCCAAATTACTGCAATGTTGCTAATCAACTTTTCAATAAAGTGAGTATATCTGGAATCTTCTTGCCTTTACTTTCTCCAAATGCGTCAGAAAATGACTAAGTCCGTTTTGAATGACATGTTTGAAGATACAAAATTTTTTCTGAAAAGAGCGAGTAGTAGTGGTCAAATCGAGAGTAGTATGTTTTTCTCATTGCAGTTTTACATTCAAGTCATTGAGGCGGTACACTATGTCAGCCAAAAATCCAACAGTTTCCCTTTATCATTCCCTAAAAAATCTGAAAATGCCTTAGCTTTTCTTCACATTTTGTTGACTTCCTGTAAAAAAAACAAAAAGACAAAAGTCTCTGCAAAACTCTTACTTTACTCAAGCATCTTTCATAATTGTGCACATGGAAATTTGTATAATTGTACTGTTTTCAGAAAGAAAAGGTTTCATTGCTATTTTCTAGCTTTGAATCCATTATTTCCACCAGGATAGACATGATAGTGACTAGCTATTGTTGCACAATTATGACGAAACAATCACTTTGAACCAGATAAACATAACAAGCCCAACTCAGGTGTGTGCTGCAATGTAGCTGATCAACAGTCACTTTAATACAGTTGGTGAGGAGTTATGCTTTAGAAGCACGGTCAAAAACGCAACATTTTGGATAAAAACGTCTGGATATACAGTACACTTTTAGGAGGCTGACGAGGTCTGGCTCTTACCATCCAAGGTTTAGATTCGTTAGATTCGGACCATGGTCTGCCATTTGAATAGCCCTGACACAGTGGCTTAGAGCAAAGGTGTCCACAACTGTTACATCCCACATGAGGCTCCTGCCCCTATAGCAAGCGTTCAGAGTCTTTTCAACTTTGCAACCTTTTTTAAAGATTTTCATCCTGTTTTAATCTGTAAACAATTGATTATGTGAATTGTCGTTTGAAGATTTGCAACAACAGAACGAAGAAGTGTTTCAAATTGAGTTTCTCATTGTTTTCATATGAGAACATATTTATTTGTTGCTGCATTGTTGGCCATGAACAGTATTTTAACTTCTTTGCTAGAACACTGCAGTGGAAATAATAAATCAAAGGCAGTGTCTATTTTGCCCAAGATGCTGGCGGCAACAGGCTTGGTAGAAATGAAGTAAACGTAAAAGATAAACCTTAACCCTAACTTAACACCTAAGCGTAAAGTTTGGAAATTTTTGAAAAACATAAAGAAAAAGGAAGTCGCCATTGTGAGAGTTGAACAGAAAAGCAATGGTATACCAGACGTGATGCATAACTGTTACACTATGAGCAGCACGCCGTTTGCATGACAAACTGACCTTTTTATTCGAATTGCGTGATGCCACGAGACCGAATCTTCGACTGGCGGAACAATAGCTCCAGCTGAGCTGTTGCCGCCAGCATCTTGGTGGCAAAATAGACACTACCTAAATTAAATGTTAGGTTGATTGCTCTAAAATACTCCAAGAGTGGTGTTGTTTTTGGCTCTTGAGAAATGCTTAAAGAATGTTGGTATGATATTTTCAAGGCTTTCTCATGATCTATTTTAACAAACTTGCAAATGATGTAAAGTTTCTGGGCAATAAAGTATTAAATTTCAAAGCAATACATTTTATATTTATTTTATTTAACGACGACAAGCGGCAGGCCGGAGCCTGAATGTACTCCTCGTCGCGTCATGTCGAGCGAACCAATTCAAGACGAACAGTTAAGGAGAGATTGCAAACAGATGACAAACAATTAACAAAAGATTGCAGGCACGAGTAGACACGGATTGCTAAACTGCATGCATATATTTTTTCTGATCTAGTGGATTTTTGTTGTGAATCATAGTGATTTTTGCAAAGAAGCCTGTGGTATCACTGGTAATGGTAACCAGTACCACAATAACATCTTCAATTTGGCAGTGGCTATAGATACGCCTGTGGAGCTTGAGATTTGAAAACTTATTCATACGCCACCTGCGACATAACAGTAACACAGGACAAGAGTGTAGTAGACTTGGTAGAAACGAACTAAACGTAAAAGATAAACCCTAACCGTAGCCCTAAGGTAACGTTAACCCTAACCTAAGCTAAACCCATAAAGGTAGCAGGTAAGCCTGAAAAAAAGTGAAGAAAAAAAACGAAAGTCGTTAAGGTGAGAGTCAAACCGAAAACCATTGGCATAGCAGTGGCAGTGCATAACCCCTAGGCTACGAAATCCACGCCATTTGAATGACAAACTGACCCCTTTTATTTGAATTGCGTCAGGCCAGGCGTATCCATAGTCACTTCCATTCAATTTCATTTGGAATGTCGACCTACTCTATAGTACAACCTACTGTAGTTTTATTTCATCACAACTGTCTATTTAGGTCTTCCTGTCTTAGATTGTCATGTTGAAAGAGCTCAGTCAGAGTTTTGAAATTGATGTATAACAATAATTTTTGTACATTTTCTTTTGAATATTGAACAGTAGCATAGGCTTACCCTGGTAGTGTTACAAGTAATAAAGTACTTACACTAGCATAAAGTGTTTAGTATGCATCAACACATTGCAGTTGTTGCATTGTTCCTTTGTATGATTCATGCTCAAAAGCAAAATCCTCATGTAAAGAAGAGAATATCTTTGGAAAAGTTAAAGAGCATACTCCATACTGCAGATACTGATCCTGATCTTCAAAATGTTTCAAGATCGGAGTTGTTGAGGCTTCTGCAAGAAGTTGATGTTAAAAAGACATCTACCACATCAAGTGAGTAGGCTAACAAAAAGTTTATATTATTTCTTATGATTAGGTTTTCTTAACACGTTCACTGCTGTCGCATGAATATATTGTACTTTGCAATCAATCTAAAATCATACAGTTTTCACTTGTCTTTGTGATGGCATAACTCTTCTGCTGATTGCATTAAGGAGCTGTTCAAACCCACAAAAGACTTGGCAAGTCTTCTAGTCTGCAACAGAAAAAATTTGGTTTTGGGTTTCAGGTACTTTGTGAGATCCTTACATAGGGTTCTTGGGTTTGATGTTGTGGTATTATAAAGATAGAATTTTAGGTTTGCAGTTTTTGGTCAGCAGCATGTACCTTACACACTGCAAAGGGAAGCAGGCATCATGGTTGGTTGTCAGTGTACCACTGCCTCACTCACACTTGTTGAAATGTCCGATACCTTGGTCCTCAAATAAAGGCTATCCTTTAGAGATCGACCGATATGGCTTTTTTGGGCCTATACTGGTATATCAGCCATTCATAGACCTATAACCAATATTTCCAAAACTTTTCAATCTTGTTTTCTGGTTCATTATAAAAAATATGATGTAATCTATGCCTTACCTTTTTTTCAAAAACGTAAAAACTCACAATTTATGAGCAAACAATTTTCAAATTATAGCAATTTCAATATTTTCCTATGATTTTTAATTAATCTGATTAATGATGATGCTTTTCTTTCGGCTGCGGTGGCTGATGCATGGTCCATCTTGACTGCTTGTTTATGAAAACACACATGTTAACGTTGCAAGATAAATATATTGACTTGGTTTGTTGTGCTTTCTTGTGCAAGTTGTGTGCGTGAGGAATATAACAGCATTTTCTCAACACCTACTAGGCCAATAAAATCGGTCATTTTGGCTGATACCAATATATCTGTAAAACCCAAATATCGGCTGATACCGATATATCGGTCTATCTCTACTATCCTCTTCCCAAAAGTTAGCTTGGAACTGGAGTGCCTTGGCATCCAGTTTGCCTTTTTCAGTGAAACCTGGCATCCTCCCTCAGCAAAACCTGGTGGATTTCATCTGGATCAATCAAAGAGCATTATTATACTATATTTTGAATGGTTTTGAGAATGCTAAAAACAGTGCCAGAAAACTGCAAATTTCCTAGGAATCTAACTTTCCCATGAGATGTCACAGAGTTTTGTTAAACTTACTTTCTACTATTGTAAAAGTTTTTGCATATAAGCTGCAGTTTTAATATTAAAGTTGCTGTCTTCTGAAGAAAAGTTATTAACATTTGAGACTTGATATGTGAGCCATCATTAACATGTTGGGAGCTGGTGCATGATTTACTCGTACTTCAAAATCTTGTGCAAGCCACATTTTTCGCATAACTTTGCACCGCCATCACTTGGCAGCCAATTGAGCTGGAGAGCTGTTCAAACCCTCAAACAATGCGGCGAGTTTTCTAGTTTGAATTTTTTAATAATTGAAAAATTTTGGATTTCAGGTTTTTGTGGGTGATGTCATAAGTGGGGTAGATTTAGGCATTTTTTGAGGGGTTATAGGGTCCAAACTGCAAGAGGCATTTTTGACATATTTTTTTAACACTTTGAGAGCCGGCGTACGATATATTCGTACTTCGATTTCGGCCTAAAAGACAGCAGTTTTTGGTTGCCTTACCAACGCCCTAGCTCCTCCGCCGATTGCGCTAGAGAGCTGTTGAATGGCTCAAAAGAATCTGCCAGTCTAGTAGATTACACTTAAAAAAAATTTTTTGGTTGGGGGGTCAGGATTTTTTGTGACTGACGTCATAAGTGAAGTAGTTTTAGGGTCATTTTGGCACATGTTGCCCGACCTGGGGCCCAACCGCTAGGCCAAAGTGTTTCGCTGAAGTTTTCATTGGAATCTAGACTCGAGTCCGAGTCTTTTGAGCCTTTGATCGACTTTCTAGCG
>Ga0210059_1016009_pt1 | contig 10860 bp, 6 predicted proteins | sample Ectturendosymbi2_FD_188042 | JGI IMG/M metagenome (GOLD analysis project Ga0210059, IMG submission 188042) | Ecteinascidia turbinata endosymbiont from Florida, USA - Sample 2 (SPAdes) (version 2) | ecosystem: Host-associated > Tunicates > Ascidians > Unclassified | place: Key West, Florida... | reverse complement strand
AATTTTGTGGATCAGAACTGGATCGGATTTAATTTTTTGTGATCTGGATTGGACTCATTGAAAAATTTTGAAAAATTTCACAGTCCGCTCATCTCTGATGAGCAGCTGTGAAACCAAAAGCTTCTACAAGAAAGGATAACGCAACAGTGTATTGTTTTGTGACGAAATAATGTTTCCCACAAGCCAGCAGATCATACAGCATTACGTAGAATATAATGCAGAAGCTACAGCATGAGTAAGAGCAAAGTCACACGCAAAACAAAAACAACGTATGCTCAAGATTTTTCAAAAGCCTCATGTACAGTTCGTTGAAACTTTCGATTAATTAATGACAATTCAGAACAGACACTTCGCGAAGGTCTTTTCCCTAATATTAAATAAAGCTGGACCATTTATTGCCTAAATCTGTTTGTGTGTGTGTATGGCTTGCGGTGAGATCGTTTCAGTTTCGTTGAAAAGTCAATCCTCAACAGTTAGTAGTTAAGTGAAGTTATAGGGGAAACGGAAAACATTAGATGGAATATACGAATATCTTTGCAGGTTTACGCATACATGACTATATCATGCACAAAATGTGCACCGGCAAATAACAAAATTATATCGTATTGTTAATAGCGGTAATATTTAGTTAATAGCATCAGAAAACAAAGTCTGATAATGCCAGTATTCCAGCCATCTACAGATAAGACGAACGTCTGCCTATACTATAATACAGGGGCTCCAAACTATAGCCTGCAACTAACTTCAGGCCCGTGAAGACATTTCATCGGGACCGCGAAGCCAGTTTGTCAATAATGAAAAAATAATATATTTGCGAAAAATTTGTTGATTTGGTAGAAAGCATCGTATTCCGAAACAATCACGTTACGTAAGATGTCCGCCCCTAGAACGTTTGTGTAATAGTTATGTAGCCCTCTGACCAGTGGTGTTACTAAGAGGACAAGGGGAGACATCTGCTCCCGGGCGCAGCGTTTTGGGGGCGCAAATTGAGGTCAGAATGTTACATAATATTTACGAAATGTCAAATATCATCGGATGCTAATAATTACAATTCTCAAAATGTCGAATGCCAACGGCTGCGGGGACGCCCCTTTACTTCCAACTCACTCTTCGCAACGATGCTGCCACGAACGAGCTGGATAGAGGCGCCCAAACTGACTTGGTCCCTGAACGCGGGAAACTCTAGTTTCTCCACTGCCGCTGAGAATAAAGATTGGAGATACATTCTATAATACAAAAAATGTAGAAAACTTTGCTCAGATACATGGGCTACACAAAGGGCATTTAACCGCATCCTTGCAAGATTTATTTAATTTTTTTACGGAGATTTTCAAACGTTCGCTTACCAACATGTATGCCCTTGTTGCTTTATTTTTGCAGAATGAGATTAGCTGTTGCTGCGTACCAGATATATTCTTAAACTTGTTTTTTTGCCCGACTTCAACGAAACCTTCTGCTAAGAATTACATAATGCATTTGACGATTTTGATTATGATTTGTGTGTTGCAAAGAGGACAACATGGCACAAAAGCTGATCCGGGGTAAGCAGGAACTTTTAGAGGTAAACGCATCGCGTATGCAATTCAGTCCGTAAAAACTGCGCGATTTGTGAGATTAACTATTCTTAAAACACCAAATTACCAAAAATACCGTACGAACGTTGAATATTTGCAGGCATCGTAAAGACACTCTACATTCCAAGCTATTGTAAGCAACGTGTTGGTATTAAGGATTTATTCGCAGCAACCAACAACACAAGCAACAAGAAGCTCGTAAACAACACAGTGCTTCGAATCTGTTTGAATGCTCCATATGACAAGTACTCGGAAATGCAGCTGCACTGCCAAAGTGCAGCATACCGTATGAAAAATAAAGGATGAAAAACAACTGAGAAAGAAAAACAAACATTTTTGTACATAACGCATACGTTAGGTCAACAGAAAAGATTTATTTAGCAGTCAGGTTGCATGCCCTACTGCGATACGGATTGGTATTTGATAAAAGTGGTTATCAACCTTTTTAGTGATGTACACTTTCGGAAATATTTTGTCTATTAAGTACACTTAGACTGTAAACATGAACACAATAATTAGAAATGTACCTATAATGATTTATTTTTTATTTATTTGTTTTTGAGCAGACACGAAGTCCATAGTATGAACACACACACTCTGCAGAACGCAGGTCGATAAAAACAGACAAAACAGAACGTAGTACAAGGCATTGAAGCCGGCGGAATCACAGGGTTACAGACACTTTTTGCAACTGCATTGAAGACAGAACCATAGGATTACAGACACATTCTTAACACCAAAGTTAGCTAACACGTAACACTTGTTACAACACTACTGCGGAGTAGGGCGCTAATTCCTAAATTGGTCGAGTCTAGGTAAGATGCGTAAGCATTGTGGCATGACACGCCATCAATCAAACGGATACTGCAAAGTTCGATCATTAATTCGGAGAGTAAAATGTGATTATAGTGTTCAAAGAATAGGGACGAATACAAACAATCTGACTGCATCAAAGCACGTAACCATATGTTGTTAGATTTTCTGCATGTTTCGAGAAACAAGTACGTGTATTTTCGTAACAGAGCCTGACAGGAAGGAATGTTACATTGAACCTGGTGGCAACTAACACTCGCTCTCTAGGGCAGGTTGTATAGAGCTCTGCATCCAAAATTATATGCCACACGCAATCTCTGCATGCATGACTTCCTGAAATTACACCTTAATTGTGATGCATACATGGGCGTACAAAAGGAACGAAAAAGTACGTTTTTAACTGCATTTGAACATCGGGAAAAGGAGACTCGCAGCTTGCTTGCTGCACAATTTTGATATCGCAGTTGTCTCTGAATGTCTTTGTTATCTGAGAGCTCAGTAGCCAATACAATCCCCAGATATTTGTATTGGTCAACAGATTTTACGTACTGACCACCCAATTTAAATAATGGAGTTTTCAAAGATTTCAAAGATCGTACTTTTACGTTAGAATTTCATTATGGAGAAACTTAAATTAGTCAAAAAACTTGTCTACCTCTTGGAGCACTTTTTCTTACTCCAAAGGCAGCGCGTGCCGTACCCCATTTGAGAACCACTGGTTTGTAAAATGCAAACAAGTAACCTGACGTAAAGGGTTAGCAATTTTCGAATCCATACTTCAAAAGAGATATTGTAGGAAAAATTCCAGTGTGTGCATATAAGTAAGTGTTATCATTTTTTCTCGGCAAAGGAGAACATAGCTATTATGAAACGATAACCCAACTTTTGAGAAATCTTTGCTTTCCATACTTGGATTCCCAAAGGTTTGAAAAATCTTGCTTGGAGTATGATATTTAACGTGATACCATCTATTGTGTTCAAAGTATTAAGCTTACAATACTAAAGATTAACTGACAGCAAAACAATGCAAATTCTGCTTGACTTTCTTTAAGTATTGTTTCTGAAAAAAATTTAATCTATATCTTTTTTTGCAGAGTCTTGCCAAAGAACACAAGAGCTGTAAGCTACAAATAAGTATCATTTAAACTGCTTCACTAATATATTCTATATCATCAATCACATTAACGTAGAATTATTTGTTTTTTATTTTTTTATTTCTAATATCCAATGCGTGTTTAGTGTCGTGTTTGCAAACCTACCCCATCTTCAACTCTTGCGCGATAGAGAGCATCTGCAAAATCTTAAATATGTTCATGGTGTTACGCAATTAATCTTTACAAATATGTAACAAATACATGTACATTATGAACTGAAGACACGTAAAATACGTGAAATCGATTTCCTAGTAAAACATTTTGCAAATTGATTCGACTGCGTCGCCCTTGTCGAGAATCACTGCTCGAAGGTCAATATGTGCAAGTCCGAACCATCACAAGTGACGAAAGCAGAGCACGACACAGATTCCATGAAAGCTCACAGCAAGCGTAGAGCCTTCATTTCAAGATCTTTTAGTTATCAACTCTTTCTAATCTTTCTTTGAATATTGATTTGGATAGAGTGTACGTTTTTCATTGTTGAAAAAAAATCTTTTTTCCAGATCATTTTGATGAAAGTCATAATTACTTTCAGTGCAATGCACGTTTCGTTGAACATATATCTTTTCAGTTGTATTCATTAGAAGTGGTCTACAGAACTGAACCACTTTTAGACAGAGTCGTTACCATAATCGGGATCCCTCTAGCGGACAGGTGAGTTTCTCTTTATTATAAATCCGTTTTTCAATGTATCGAAGATGAACAGGTGATACGTACGCGCAGCAGACGGTCGAGCTTTCGAGACAGCTTTATTTTCTCATAATATTTTTCCGGTTAGGTCTCGCTCCTAGCGTTGAGCGATTTGATATACACATGCACTGCACCAATCGCCCCTATATTTTGAAATTTTCAGCAAAAAAAGCCGCCCCCCTATATTTTGAAATTTTCAGCAAAAAAAAGTTGTTTTTTTAGTTTTTAGAGGGGAAAAAAAATTTCACCACTTTTGCACCCCCACTGGAAAAATTTTAGAAAAATCCCCTACTGCCCCCCCCTGGAAAAGTCCTTCCGATGCCCATGACTGCACTTCTGCTTAATGGCTTTAAAATGCGTTTCTGTGATTTGTAATTTAACAGTATTTTATTTTCACAAGCAGGCCCGAACTTGGTTAGATACGATGAAGAGTTTGTTAATATTGGTCGTACCAATGTGATACAGTAAATCAAAGAAAAGGCTGTTTGAGCACTTTACGGCGTTTAAGTTACCATACTGTGAAAGGAATTGTTTACCCAAACATCCGAAAATCAGAACCAGGTGAAAATGTGCATGGTTGAGAAGTTAGGATTGCAGGCAATTCTTTACAGGTAGAACTAAGCCAGATCATTGCTTTGTAATGCTTTAAAAAGATTATGTTTGCCTGAAGTTTAAAAATACGGATATGTTTTTTCTTCGCCTGAAGCTTTAGCATGACGGTCGTTCAGGGCATCGATAGCAATAAAGCCGCGTAAATCAACAGACTGACTTGTAATTGTGACAAAAATGAATTTACCATTAATAATGTGAGAAAATGTATGTTTGTCATATTTTCATGGCCTTTTAATTGAATGCTTGAACAATTGAATGCGTCAATCACATTTCACAAATTCTTAAATTTTTTGATGAACCAGTGTCAAAAAACAGAGTCGAATTGAATCCCTTAAAACTGTTCATAAACGCAAAAGAATTATGCATATATCATATTTGATAAACAGAAGATGCTGCTGACGAGCGGTCTACATCTCCCATCAACTTATGCTTATACAGTTTGTCAGTTTCTTTGGATTTTTACAGGATATCGATCAACCTTTTGGTGAATAACGATCTCGATAATTTCGCTTTTCATTTCAACCCTCGATTTAGCGATCGATTGCTTGTTCGCACTAGTATGGTCAACAATGTTTGGCAACGAGAAGAAAGATTCGTGAGAGGACCTTTCACTTGGTCAAGATACAAGTTCTACAAGGTAATGTATATCAAATCTGCATAAGATATAGTGTTGTGCAAAATTATGAACTCACCCAAAATTTTTCTGAAACTTTGAATTTTCATTGTTTTAATGACATTGGTAACGCAAACCATCATATAATACAGTCGCGCTCAAACGTTTGAGACCACCTGCCTAAAATCTGGATTTTTACAAGTTTGGAAGGTTGCCTCATTTGCTTCGTGACATTGCTTTAATGTTGGAAGAAAATTGTTACACAACTGATGCTTCTATTATAACCTTCAGCAGTGAGCTTTCTAAAGATCTGGTTGTCTTGGAAGCAAGAAGTTTCAAAATTATCGCAAGTTTTGGTGCTGAAACTATGGGCAAAAAAGGGTGTTATCAGGTGTGAACAGGTCAAAAATCATTACATTGCATGCAGAAGGGTACTCAAAAAGGCAAATGTCTGAAAAACTGGTTGAGTCAAGACTGTAAGTGTAATCCATCTATAATACCTTCCTCCACTTTCAAGTGGTTCAATCGAGGTGAGACTTTGCAAAGGTATTTCTCTTAGTTTTCATGGAAGGTGCAAGTCTATGTTTTCTTGCCCGTTTCTAGGTTCTGAGCCCAAGTTAATCACTGAAATGACGCTTTAAGGTAGATGCACTGACATCTGCACCTGTTAGCAACAAATCTGATCAAATATTTTTTGCTCAAAGTGGTGGCTGAGCGCACTACCATCTTCTTTATCATGTGATCATCTCTTTGACTGGTAACCTTGGGCCTACCAACCCTGCCCAAGTCCTGAAAACTACCAAACGTCTTGAATCTGGCGACTGTCTGATGGACTGCAGTCTTGCTGCACTTCCGTTTTCTGATAATGGCAGTTCTGAATACCTCTCTTTATGAAATGTAACAATTTTTGACCTCTATCCAACTGAAAACCCCCATTTTTGTCCATGTTTTCAACCGTAGAACTTGCAATAAGTTTGATGTTTTTTTGTTTCCAAGACAACCAGATCATTAAAAAGCTCATTCTAAAAGGTTTTAGTAAAAGCATCAGTTACATAACAATGTTCTTCTAACATAAAAATCAATGTGACGAAACAAATGAGACAATTTTCCTGACTTTTGCAAAATCCAAATTTTAGGCAGGTGATCTTAAGCTTTTCAGCGCGACTGTACATGTTGCGGAACAGGGACGCCGGAACGGGGGTGCATTACGGGGGCACTGCCCCCCTGACCTTTGAAAAGGGGGCAACGGGGAAACAGGTGCCCTTACATAACAGTATCATAAGTAATTTCATGATTTATGAAGATCAATTTGAAACCAATTTATTGCAGCTATTCGCGCACACCTAAAATTCAGAATGGTTTTCTATAATTTCTGTTATTAGTTTTGAGGTCAATATTGTTGCTAAACATGTAAACGCGAAAAGAATTACTATTTTGGCTATGGGCAGGGGCGCAGCCAGGATTTTTCTAAGGGGGGGCTGAAGTTATGGAAGCAAAGGCCTTGTAAAGGAAAACGTGCTTGCAATTAGAATAGTCAAGGAAAGCACATAATTTGTGGATAAACAATTAATTGACTGTTCTCACCACGAAAACTGGAGGTCCTTCCAACTAAACTGCCAACTTGTTTCTTTGATATTGTTTTCTGACGACCGCAAAACTCGACAAACTTGATTGCTTGTTTTAGCCGAATTTTGTTTTGATCTACGATTTGTTTTCAACTTTTGGAAAGCATATTTCTCACGTCCACGTTCCCTTTATTTTTGCAAAGTTTACGAAACGCATCAAACTTCTCTGCGCAAAACTTGTCTTCTTTCGTTTTTTCAAATTTTTGTGAGCTGATTTACTAACGTACCAAGGGCCTTAGCTGACAACATCAGGTGCAAACGCACGCAACACACCATTTGCAAAGTGACCCTTCATGAATTTCACTGTAGGCTAACCTTTTAAACTCCTTCAACCATTGCATTTGGAAACGTCGCTTCTGGAAGCTTGTGTGTACCACACGAAAATCGTATGAAGACAAAGGAGTCCAGCTATTTAACAATAAAGTTCTTCGGTCGCGTTCACTCAGAGAACGACTCATAAAGTTCCCAATGACAATAATATTATGCATAGGCACACGGAGCGGGTAGTTGGGGAGGGTTTTCACCCCTGGCTTGAAAAATTTCAGGGCAAACTCTGTTTTCAGGGCAAGCGCAAGTTGCTCAAAAATCCAGAATGGTACAAAATATTTCAATACAATGAAAAATTCCAGGCAGACTTTGTTTTTCAAGGCAAGCGCAAGTGGTTCAAAATCCTGAATGATAAATAATATTTCAATACAGTGAGAAATTTCAGGGCAAATCTGTTTTTCAGGGCAAGCGCAGGAATTGCTCAAAAATACTGAATGCAAAAATATATTCAATCCAGTGAAAAATTTCAAGGCACACTCTGTTTTTCAGGGCAAGTGCAAGTTGTTCATATCCTGAATGATAAAAAATATATTCAATACAATGAAAAATTTTAGGGCAAACTCTTTTTTCCGAGGCAGCGCAAGTTGCTCAAAAATTCTGAATGATGCAGTGAAAAATTTCAGAGCACACTCTGTTTTTCTGGGCAAGCACAAATTGCTCAAAAATCCTGAATGTGAAAAGTATATTGAATAGAGTGAAAAACTTCAGGGCAAGCGTAAGTTGCTAAAAAATCCTGAATGTAAAAAGTAGGCTATATTCAATGCACTCGAAATTTTCATGGCACATTCTGTTTTTTAGGGCAAGCGCAAGTTGCTCAAAAATCTTGAATGATAAAAAATATATATTAACACAGTGAAAAGTTTCAGGGCAACTCTTTTTCTCAAGGCAAGCGCAAGTTACTCAAAAATTCTGAATATAAAAAGTACATTCAATACATGCAGTGAAAATTTTCAGGGCAACTCTTTTTCTCAGGGCAAGCGCAAGTTACTCAAAAATTCTGAATGTAAAAAGTACATTCAATACATGCAGTGAAAATTTTCAGGACAACTCTCTTTTTCAGGGCAATCGCAAGTTTCTCAAAAACTCTTAATGGTAAAAAAATTCAATACAGTTAAAATTTTAGGGCAAACTCTGTCTTTCAGGGCAAGTGCAAGTTGCTCAAAAATCCTGCACGGTGAAAAAATTTTCAATACAGCGCATATTCACGTGGGGGTTATCCGTGTAATTTCGGCTAGTTTATTGTGTAATCTGGACCAATGTCGGGAATGGTTATAATGAATATGATCTGGACCAAGACCTCGTTTTCTGTAAAAATCTAACAATCGGATGTCGGGAGTTTAAAAGCTTGATATAAGAATTCGGTAACTCTTTCTTTGTTCGTTTTCGAGTTTACGCAGGGTAGAGGTGCAGGGTGCTAAGATGATAGGCTTTTTTGATTAACAGTTCAGAAGCGGGCCGCACGTACGTGCAGATGACTTGGCCTCTTTGTGTGCGCGTCTTTAAATGCCTTACTCAAGCGCACAGCAAAGATAACACTGGCAGGTGCATGGAGTCAGACCCTTCGGTCCGGAACTGTCGCTTTTAAAATATTGCGTTGCGCCATTGAAGTCGCGCACATATTTGCATCATTAAAAGCAATTAACATAAAGTTTCTTGTCTGGGAGAACACAACACGCAAGGAACTTCACCCCCTTGAGTTAACAAGCAAGGTAACTGCATACTTTGCCTGTAGCAGTACTTCTTGGGGATTGCAGTATGAACGTTATTGCGGAATTGACGTTATAAGCGAATTGAAATGCATGTAAAAGATGCCATCGGGACCGAACAAAATGAAACGTTATAGGCAAATTGACATTACAGACGAAGTCGTTACAAACGAATTAAATTTTATATAACATTTTTACAAGAGGTTTTTGGCTCCCTTCGGATCACACTAAAAAAGTTAGTTTCAGGGCAAATTGTTGATTTTTAGGGCAAATTTTTTTCGCCCCTCCAGTAAAATTCCTTCCCATGCGCCTATGATCTTATGCATGCTTGGGGTTTCGCCGAAACATCGTCGCTACCAGTTGCACAAGACGCCTGTGGCTGCTCTTCTACCGGTGGACACGGGTAGGCCTACCGTTCTGACACCGGTCAATAAAAACTTTTTGAGGCTCTTCACCCTGATATGTTTCATACGAAGATGAATGTCTTTTTGATTTCACCACAAACTTGTCCGACTTCACTCACACCTTTTCGCTGACTAAAGAATGGCGTGCAACTGATTAGCAGAATAGCTAATTAATTCAGCCTGCAACTTACGGTCACTCACACCTCGCACTGCATATCATACAGTCTTGCCACTGGGTTCAGTCTCGTTAACATCAGATTGTTGCCTTTTTCAACATCAGATTTTTTCAATACAGTTTAACATAAGCTAAATGCTTCCATTACCAATACATTCCGTGGCCACGGGGGTCTTTGGTGGGCTTAGCCACCCGAACAAAGCTCCAAGCACCCCCCAAATGGAAATATAAAACACTTTAAATCAGTAGAGTTTTTGTCAAATTTTAGAATGTCAAGCCCCCCTACACAAACGTAAAACATCCCCAATGAAGACTTTCTGGTGACGGTTCTGTACCAATACATAGCAAAGTGCGATAACCCACGTTGAATTCGAAACCGAGCGAAGTATCGTCATTAAATGGAAAAATCTGTTATATGCGTAACGTGTTATGTTATTCCCAATGCTGGGAAGAGAGCTTCTTCAGTTTAGAACGATTACCAAACACATATGATAGTGAGAAATTGATGAAAGAAACTTAAAAATTATGAATCTAACTATCTTCATCCTGAAAAGATATAAAATTCGGGGCAAAAACAACAGCTCAGTCAACAACAGATTTGCTGCCAAAACATCAGGCATCATAAATTTCTCTCAAAACATCAGAAGTGATAACACTGATGCATATCATCCACGTGTGCACATTAGGAAGGCCCCAGCTTTGTGACGTAAAAACTACACATCAATCGACACTGTTGGTAGTTAAGATGCCAAGCTTGTTTCCAAGCTGGCAGAGCACGGTAACACCCAGCTCTTGTTATATATGGCAGTAAAAACCACGCAGGAACGAAGAAAGCTGCTTCAATATTTCTCAAATCTCGAAAATTCATAACTGCTTGGTTTGATAACAAATGTGCTGCTACGCCTTGTGGTACTGCTGAAGAACATTCTGCAATGCACCCGATCTCGATTTACAATGTTGGTGAAAAACTAAGAAAACAAGGATCAATATTCTGATTGCTAAGGGGGGGCATGAGCCCCTTCAGCCCCCCCTCTGGCTGCGCCTTTGGCTATGGGTGTGCTTTTACACTGAACTCAAGCAAACAGTTTTGAACTCGTGGTACGTCAAAGCCATGGGCGTCCGCAGGGGCGTCAAAACAGGGGCGAAACCAGGAGGGGCGATTGAGGG
>Ga0210059_1016006_pt1 | contig 10862 bp, 15 predicted proteins | sample Ectturendosymbi2_FD_188042 | JGI IMG/M metagenome (GOLD analysis project Ga0210059, IMG submission 188042) | Ecteinascidia turbinata endosymbiont from Florida, USA - Sample 2 (SPAdes) (version 2) | ecosystem: Host-associated > Tunicates > Ascidians > Unclassified | place: Key West, Florida... | reverse complement strand
AATAATCTCAATAAAAATTCTCTAAAAAATTCTCTTAAATGATTAAAGTGTTAAGTTTTCTTTCCAATGAAAATTGCTTCGCGGGCCACTCCAGAGGGCCTTGCGGGCCACGGTTTGAGCACCACTGGCGTAGACGTTGCATGATACAAGATCATTAACGTCTGCAAACATCCACGCTCGCGATTCACACCAACGGCCATCGCGAAGTTCCCACACCCCAGTCTGTATGTTGATGACTTCAACTGCCAACATGTCAACTGGGGTTACAACAAAACATCTGACGATGAGAGCCTGGACACTTGGGCAACATCAAACAACCTAGGACTATTGTATAACCCAAAGGAAACAGCCAGCTTCTCTCACCGATGGAACGTCGGCACCAACCCAGACCTGGCCTTCGCTAGTTTCGTCCAGGACAGCCGACTGCCGGAGAGACGTGTTCTAGGAAAGATCCCGCGGTCACAACATCGGCCTCCCCTCATAACGCCACTGAAGCTCAAAGTTCCTACCCATAGCGATCCGGTGAAGCATTGGAACTTTCGCAAGGCTGATTGGAAGTGGTTTTGCCTTCTCACAGATGAATCCGTGGAGAGATTGCTACCTCCGGGCACATCAAACATTGAGAGGGCATACCAAGATTTTTGCAAGAGCCTAATATCTGCGGCCAAACAATGTATCCCACGTGGCCGTCGGAAGAACTATGTGCCATTTCTGGGACAAAGAGTGCGAGACCTTCTATCGCTCCTTCACACGAGCCCCAGTGGGGACTGACTCTGATGGAGCCGCTTCATCCCTACTATCTCAGCTCGTACTGAAGAAGCAGGAGTGATGGGAGGAAGCTGTCAATTCCATCGACTTCTCGTACTCTACCCGCAAGGCGTGGAGAACCATCAACAAACTTAGTGGCAGGTCTGGACGCTCCTTTCACCAGTGCCCCGTCTTGGCAAATTCCATTGCCTCGCAACTCGTGAAGAACGGGGCACACAGGACCGGGGACCGAGAGTCCACCAGGCTCGTCAATAAGGAGCTGTCCAACCTATGGAAGATGCCAACACAACACCTGAGGGTCACAGTATCTCTGAACCCTTTAGGCTGGAGGAGCTTTCTGCCGTCCTCAGACGCCTGAAGCCAGGAAAGTCTCTGGGATTGGACTCCATCTTCCATTACTCCAAGATTTGAGAGTTCATACTCCACGCCAGGTCGGCTCTCAAATCTTGGTTCTGCGACTTCCTCAGTTATAGTTTATAATATCTGCAGCGTCTGCCACCTTTTGGAAAAACATTTTTTCATTTGTTTCAAGGTCAACAACCTCGATTGACCTTCGTATTCGTTTTTTCTTGTGATTCTTTTCAAGTTCAAAATCTTTGTCAGTCAACCCTTTTTCTTCAATGATTTTCCACAGTTGTTTTTTGTTCATGTGAGTTAATCCTTTGGTATTTTCTTTCAATACACAAATCATTTTAGGTCTTGAAATCATGTATATTATGATAATTTTTTTAAACTTAATTTAATCATTATCCCCAAAATTATCAGCCACAAATTCGGCATGATTTATGTCTTCCTGTTTTTTCAAGAGAGTTTAAATGATTCTTCAGAAATATCTGAATCTTCGCTGAAGTGCTTTGGTTTCAAAGTGAAAATAATTTTAACCTTTTTTGTCATTGAGTCTTTCAATTTTTCTGATCATAACTTTTGATTTCTTAGAGTTAAAAGTTGCTGTAACAATTACATTTTTTGCTGCGCCATAGGCTACATTTCTTGCACTGTTTTAATGTCAGATTCAGAAAGTATCTTGTTCTTGTTTTCGACACTAAATGCAGGTTTATAAATTGGCTGCATAATACTGTCTTTATCTTCAGTATTGTGAAACAGTCTGATGCAATGACCAATTTCACGAACAGCAACTGAAAATAGGTTGAACTTTCCATCCCCTGAAACTGTTTTCTGGTCTGACCATCTCTCATTGTCAAAGTGAAGGTCGCCAGACAATGTTGAGTTTCCAGGGTAAAATCCATGTGCCAAAGTGCCAGATTTTTTATTATTTAGTTTATAAGGGCAATTAATTTCCGCATTCTGCTTTTCATCATCTGTCAATAATGCAATATTCATAACTTGACTCCCATCAAAAACTCTTTCAGATTTCAAATTGCAAACATTTTGCCAAACACCAAAAGCATTTTCGATTTCGTTCAATGTTTTTTCTTTTCCAAGCGAAGAGTAATTTTGAAAGTCATAAGTCAAAACTTTTTGCTTCCAAGGGGTGCAATAATGTTTATATCCAATATTATCAGGCATAGCACAATACATTTAATATAACACTGAATTTATTTTCCTCATTCCCTGATTGATAATCGTTCGAGTCAGACGACACGAGTCTTCAAAGCTTCAACCTGGCTGGTGAGGTTGGTTATTAAACTCTGAAGATATTCGTCATGGGAATCAACACAGAACTTGTGAGTTGCATCGTTTCGTTCGGTTGGGTTTTCAAGTCCGGAAATCACATTATTATTCATATTTAGTCTCTCTTGGGCGCCCTTCAAGGTTTGCGTGAAATGTTCTTTGACCTATCCGATAATCAACGAAATTTACTGATTTACTGTTGCGGCATTGTTAGGATCAATTGGTTGGCCGAGATTTCTAATTTTCTGGCCATTGAAATCCTGATAAGCTTCTGGAAGAGAAGTGCCGTCAACTTTCAAGAATTTTACTGCTTCCACCCGATTATCTCATCAATTTGTCGGAAAATTTCTATATCAACATAACCCTTTGGGGCTGCATCTGATTGATCACTTTGAGTAACGTCTAGTGGGCGCAAACCCGTGATTTTATGATCTCTCATATTTATGTCCTGATCTTTTCGGACGAAATTTCTTTCAACGAATCTTCGGTTGGTGGCATCTTGGCCATCAGTCGGATTTTTCAAGTTGGTGATTTTGAAATTATTGACATCCAAATCAGCACTGACAACAGCCGGTGCGGTGCCAACTGGATTGGTTATTAAGTCATCAACATATTTTTTCGTTGCCGCATCTTTTGGACTTGTAGGATTTGCAAGATTTCTTATTCGATTATCCGACATTGTCAGATCGTTTGTGGGTTCTGAGGAGCCATCAAGTCTCAGATACTTTGGTAATTCCATCATATTGTTTTGTGAAATTTCAATCTTAACAGTTCTCAAATTTACCGCATGGTCATTATTTTTCGGATCTCCAAGATTCAATACTCTTTGACTATTGAAACTCACCGGCCCCCTCAATTGAGAAACGGCATCGGCAGAAACGAAATGTTCTTCAAAATACAACTGTTGGGCTTGTATCTTATCATCAAGTGTTCTTTTGTTCACGGCGGCCTGGTCTGATTGGGGGTTCGCCATTCCGGTCACTCTATGACCACCTAAAGAAATCGTTTCGCATCCAATTACTTCCATCACGTTTCAGGAAATATTCGTTTACAAAACTCAATCTGACTGCGTCATTGTTCTGCTCAGGCTCGCCCAAATGTGAAATCCTGTTTCCAGCCATACCAATCCCTCCCTGCATGTCCCCACCCCAAAGTGACAGCTTTGTATCTGCGTATCCTTTTGTCGCTGTGTAGTGATATTGTTCTGGCACTCTCAGGTATGAGACATGATGGCCATCCATGTTTAAATCTCTTGCCATAGTCGACGCAAGGCTATAACGATTCAAAAAATTGTTTTCAATCCACTGTTTCGGAACCACTTCATTTCGTGTATCAGGGCGGGGCTTATATTTCTTATTGAATGCTCTCCCATATCAATTTGCCCCTGCATAGTGCCCCCTTCAATTGGTAACCTTTTGCCTGCTACAAAATAAACATATGCTCGATTCACCAAGTCATGATCTTCTTCTGGCATTCTCACGTTTTTCACTTAATGACCCCCCATATCCAAATCACTTCCACCGGCACTTTTTGAATCTACGTAAGACTTATTCGCCGCGTCGCCTTCTTCGGTTGGAGGCAATACATTTTGTATTGCCTTTTGATCCATATCGATCGGATTACCTCTTTTGAAAAATTTTTCATCGACATACTTCTTCCTCACTGCGTCCATTGGGCCCTGCAGTGAGCCAAGATTCACAATGCTTTGACCAGACATGTCAATGGCTTGACCTTTTCGCAAAAAGTTGCTGTTCACATATTAATGTGAAACTCCACTCACATTTGTAACATTTTGTCCCGTTTTTGGACTTCGTCCGAATTTATCAACTGGTATTTATTATATCACCAAACTGAGTTTATTATTTCTTGGAAGTGCTTTCCCTTTTGCATCTCTTTCAAAACAAAAAGACAAAGATGACCAAAAATAACTTCTTGCCTCGGTTGAATTTGCTCAGTCGGATAGGACACATCATCGTTGAGAAAGTTCTTTAATTCAGTTGATGGAGGCAATCCGAATGAGTCAAAATAAAATTTATCGTTTCCACGCTTGAACCACGTGACCCAGTGTGTCCCATGTCCAGAAGTGTCATCCAGGTTCATAATTGCACACTAATTTCGTTTTGGTTTCTTTGGCAAAGTGTCTCCCAAGAAAACATCACAAAAGTTTTTCAAACCAATCTTTTCCACGGCGTCTTCTATTTCAAAGTTATTCAGAGGTTTGTTTGGTAAAAACACATTCTCATCTTGAATCATTTATTCTAAACAAAACTTTCCGATTTCTTTACCAACTTTGGCAACATCTTAGGCATTAGCTTATCAATTTCCAAATCCACTTCATCAAATTTTATGTATGTTTTATTACGTTTTCCTATCTGAGAAATTATTTTCTGAAACTCGACTTCAGAAATTTCGTTGTCAGTCAACGCCTTCGAAATCATGTTATAAAATGAGTTGAGCTGCATCTCAATCAAAGTTTTTTGTTTCTCATGTTTCTGTATTTTCTTGAAAAGGAATTTTTCAATTGCTTTCAGAAAAATTGAGGCACTTACAAAAAACACGTTCAATCCATGCAAAACCTTCCCAGAAATAGTTCCGATGATTTCTTCGAAATTTGACAAAAACCCAACGTTCAAAAGAAACATACAAAAATGAAAAATCTAAAGGCAGCCAGTGCAAAAGTTCAGCAAGCAATTATATTTTTTTCTTTGCAGAGTGTTTGAGTATTTCTACATTTAGCTCTCTTTCAATTTTATGAATTTCATGTAGTCTGTATAAATTTGTGTTCATTTTTTATTCAATGGAATCAAAAATACAAATCCACATCTTACAAAAGCCAACCGAGAACTGGAATATTCTTCAACGGACTTTTTGGACCAAGAAGAAGGAAATGGCCGCTAATAACTTGACCCCCTTGTTTCAAATACAAACCATCTCCAACCATGCCAAGCCCGGAACCTTTATATGGCTTCAAATACAGCCCCTGACCGTTCGTTTCAACTCTTGCGATGTTTAAACCTTTTTTCAAATACAGTCCATTTCCCATGGCCTTGTTTGTCGCTTTTTGCACCAAAGCTGACCCAACACCTGACAGTGCCCCAGTTGCAAGAGTTGGGAGAACGGTCTTTGCCAAAATTGGCAAAGCCTTTGCGGCTAAACCAGCTAACATCGAAAGGAACCCGCCCTCTGTTTTCATGTTGTGAACAACCTGACGTTTACTCATTTTTATTGTGATATCTTTTCCATTCTCATAGGCTTTTGTCATTCTGTTCACTTGTGAATTGGTCAAAGCAAGAACATAACTTCCACACAAATCTTCGTAGCCGAGACGAATGCTCACGGACTCTTTGTATCAACGGCGTGTTTCAATTTTTGCTGTTGATTTTCAGAAATGTTTACATGCACATTAGTATAACTCATCTATATTATGTTATTGAATTTCTCTCAACTGATATCTGATTGTCAGGTTTTCTCCACGAAAATTCAATTGTTTTCCATTTTGGTCTGTGACAACTGTTTCCATTTTATTGATTTTATCTAAAATCACTGGAAGATACGCAAGGTTTCCTGGGTTCTCAACGATTTTATATCCAGGTGACACGTTTGGAAAGAAACTGTGTAACACACAAGATGCGACCCTATGGGGTGGCATAACAATGTGCTTTTGATCCAATAGATATCGTTTATGCATGGGTTCTCATTACTGAATCAGGGACCGTTCTCGCAGAAACTATGTCTGGTTAATAGCCCCTATTAATTGCCCGAATATTAATTATTTCTCAACGGTTCACACTATAAAATATACACACCAGTGAAGCATATAATTTTTGGTTTTATAGCTTTCACTCATCACAATAAATATGTTCAAATAACACAAACTGATACTCACCGATATACGATATATCATAATATTCAAGCACTTCTCAACATGTCACAACGCTCATAGAACTCTCATATTTTAATTCTGCATCTTAGTAATTTGCGATAAGGAGATCAACAATCTATTCAGATCGGTTCCCCTATTCAAGCAATTTACTATATAAATAAGACTAAATTTCTTTTTATATCACAATGCATTTCTAACTATAAATATACTCGATAAGTAGATGCATACTCAATCGGCTAACGCTGAATTAAAGTCGTCATGCTTTCGTTTCACTGCTCGCGAGTTGCGCAGCTAGGAGCTCGGCGAAGCACTTGGCAAGGAATAGCAGCTCAGGCGGAAGTTTAACATCAGTCGAAATTTTAAATGTTGCTGTAATTAGTCGAAAGTAAGTTCAGTCAAAAGGGCTGATCCGAAGAAGGATCAAAGAGATTTTTAATGACCACTGCCAAGCTGGATTCGATCCAAGCGGGCTACAAAGGGATGTAACCGACATGCTGAGCAGGAACGGGTATACACCAAGGTGTACACGCGTGTTGAGAAGTTTCATGTGATTCGCGTCCAAGTGTGGAAATGTCCACTGCGGTTCAAAAAGGAGCATTGCTTACTTTTTGTACGGCCTCCCGAGATGGTAAGCGGAAGAAGGTAAAACCTTCAACGGCTGAAGAAAGTAATATCGATTGACTGAACTCGGACTTGTACAGCAACTTAACAAAACAAATAGAATCTAGTCAAAAATACAAGTTAAGTCTGAACAACTTGCCTGACAAAACTACGGTCGTATAATATTATACTTGCGATTTAAACTGACAGAACATCACCTTCCATACTCTGGTTCTCATAAAAAAAAACTGGCAAAACTTCATTCTCATGATTTGAATTTCATAAAATATTCTGACAGAACTTCGTTTGGACAAGCCATTTTTCTGTAATTTCGACTGACAGGGATTAACCCGGACAAGCCAAATTTACAATCTGGTTTGACAGAGGTTAACTCGGACAAGCCAGTTTTTCCTGATCATTAATCCTGTTAACGACCTGACCTTGGCCCACCGGACCTAAAGGCGGATTGAGTCTCGAGAAATACTGAATTCTAGTTCAAATGGGGCTGTATTTATACCCGAAAATCGTCTTGTGACTTGTTAACGCCCCTTTACTGGCTATTGCTTATTAAATCACCTGGTGATTGGCTGGTTTCAAATGCTTCCAGAACCTTCAGGTGCTTGTCAGTGCTTGGGTTTTCCCCTTCTATTCCGTCATCGTTTCCTAGTCGTGATCAGCCTCATGTGATTTCTGCTGCTTGTCTTGTGACTTCTGCTGGCGTTTTAATGACGTTGTCACTGGGGTGACTTGAGGTTAGTGTTCTAGGACAGCCGTTGTCAGTCAGGTCAGCTGACTTAATAATAAGTTTTGATTGGCTGTAATATTTTTGAATTTGTTCTTGCTGTCTCAGGCTTGAGGATATTTCAGCAAGTTTGTTTTCTGTACAGTAATAAGTTGTTACAGGCAAACTTGCCTGTAACAACAAGCAAACTTGCCTGTAACAACTGTAAATTTTGTTTTGCGTTCTCCCATTCACATAAGACCCACCAATCACATCCACATTCACGAGAATTGAATTGATGCTTAAAATATTGACAACACTATCCGACTCGTGAATGCCCTCTTCGTGAACCTGATTTCGAAATCCAAGAACGTTTGAAATTGAATTTCGCGCTCTGAAATCAGCCCGAAAGTCATCTTGCATTTCCAAGACACTTTTCAAAGTGTTGTTGTTTGCCGTTATTTCAATAGATTCGTCGCTATGCCCATTTCGTTTCATCGCAATTTTTATTGTTTCCGCAATATCAATGAGATGGTAACTGCCTTCTGAAATTTGAACTTCGACCCATTGTCTTTGTGGCGTTGAGTCGTCCTCGTCACCTCTACCAACCTCAATGAAACCAGGAGAATATCTGAAAACGTTGTTTTCATCAGACAAATTCGGAAAACTATAATACGTCTCCAAATTCACCAAAGCCATCTCATACTTTTGCGTTCGATCCAACTTGAGTGGCGGGATAAAAGTCGTCTTTATTTTTGTCGAATTCTCTGAAACCACAATCTGAGTTGAAGTTTTTGGAGAAGTATTTCTCTCAATTTTTTCAAGAAGTTCAGTGTCGGTCATTTATTCAATAATGTTAAAATTGTCAAATCCAGATCTGTATTTCCCATAGTTCTTTGGCGAGGTCAAATCAATCACAACAAAATTGTGTGGCTTCGACCAAGCAGATTTACACAGCTTTTTGAACTGTTCTTTCGTCATGTTTTGATACACGTGGTCGTTAAAACTGTGATGAATATTTTTCTGGTCTTGAGGAAACAGACAAAAGAAATTTGCATTTTCTCGAATTGTCTGGCTGGGAAGCTTGAAGTAATTTTGACTTAAATACAAGCAATCACAATTTGAATGCCTTCCACGAACGTAATAGGCTTCACACTTGTTTTGTTTCTGAAGAAAGAGGTCATCAAATATCATCAGATTTTTATGCTCAGGGGAGATTTCTTTTGGGTCTGGAACATCATCAGCTGATTCGTAAAAATTGCGCTCAGTCAGTTCATTGGAGTCGACGCTTGCGCTTTAGAGACCTCTGCGAGTCTGTCGATTTTTTGCTAACTCATGAATCAACTCGTTTGGTGAAATTTGTTCTCGCAGTATTTCATCATGGTTTTCAAAGATATTCATGATCATCTCCTTTGGAAGTTGTTCTTGAAATCCTTTTTTCAAAATTTTATACTCTGGTTGAAACAAACTCTTACCAAAAACTGACAATTTTGAATAGTCCAACCAACCTGGCTGAAGAAGATTCAGCAACAAAGTAGTCTTACCACAGCCTGATTCGCCCACAATCAAACCCCGCAGACTCTTCGGTAAAAGAGGGTGATTGTTTTTATTTGCTATGTGTTCATTCCATGAAATGTTTTTAATTTCCATTTATTTTATTAAAGCATTTAATAAATGAATCAAATATATTGTGTCAAATGTCGTAAATTTACGGAAACGAGAGACGTGAATCAGAAAACAACAAAAAACAACTGTCAAGTGCTTCAAGGCATCTGTGTTGTTTGCGGAACGAAAAAGTCAAAATTTATAAGCCCAAGTGGCAAAGGGTTTATCAATGACACAATTAATTCTTTACCATTAAAATGCACATGCCTGGACATAATTTCACCGGACGTGGCACAAAGCTGAACAAACAACTAAACGAGGATATGACTCCAAAGCCATGGTCAAAACTAGTCAACAGAGTCGACAAGGCAGCTTATCACCATGACATTTGTTATGTTAAAAACAAAGACACAAAAACTCGCAACGAAGTTTGTGATAAAAATATGTTGACAGAGCTTAACTCTTTAACGACTGCGCGAGCTAATAAATTGCCGTGCCCTTTTTTGGCCATAAATCGCCAGCCGCTAGAGCTAGAGCTGTTTAAACCCTCTACGGATTCAGCAAGTCTTCTAGTTGACATCGAAAAAAAAAATTTTTGTTTTTGGTTTGGCGTTTGCTGGGGGGAACGTCACAAGTGGGGGCGTTTTTGCATTTTTTTGGCCACATTTACCTGGCCCTGGGCCCCACCCAATTGACCCATTCTTTTGGCTCAAATTTTTTTCGGAAACTAGGCAAAAATCCCCGTCTTTAGAGCCCTTGAATGGCTTTCTAGCATATCTGCAGCCAAAATTATGGATAAAAAAGAAAAATTGGTGAAAATTTCTGCACCCACAAACTCCAATTTGGGTTGGAACACACCCCTTCTCTATATGGACAACACTCGCCAGCGGATCGAGCTAGAGAGCTGTTCAAATCCGCTTTGAATCGGGAAAGACTTGTAGTTTAGACAGAAAAAACAATTTTCACCGTGCGATTTCGGCCTTTCTGGCCACGTTTACAAAACCACAGGATGTTTTGACATGTTTTGACAGGTCTGTCAAAACAATCCATGACGTCAACGTCCCGTGGGAGTTCAAAAATCAAGCCGAATAGCTGGCGCGAAACCGCGCGAGATTTAAATGCATTCTAGGCTGTAGTAAGCACTTTTAGAGGGTTTGATGGACATTCTAGCATTTCTTGTTGATAAGTTATGGCAAAATGGTAGAATATTAATTAGGGAAATCCCACTAATCCCTGCTAATACCCTAGGAGTTTCCTGTCATATTTGGAATATTTTTGGCATAACTTTTGAACCAGAAACGCTAGAAACTCAATCAAGGGCTCTAAAAACGCATATTCTCGCTAAGAAACCAAAAGTATTGCGACCCAAAATATTGGCGCGTTGGATCGGATGATGACATCATAAAATTAACCCAAAAACATACCCCTGTCATGATCCCAGTGGCACAAAACCCCCCACCTAATTTAAAAATTTTTTTTTGGTTCTAAACTACACGACGCCACTAGTCATTACAGGGTTTGAACAGCTCTCTAGCTCAATCTGCTGCCGAGTTATAGCTGGCCAAAGTTTTCCCTGAAAGGGAAAAATATGCCTTTTTTGAAACCTTTTGAATTTTGCCAAAAACTGGGTTTTTAACCCATAATTTTGGCTAC
>Ga0210059_1016005_pt1 | contig 10864 bp, 8 predicted proteins | sample Ectturendosymbi2_FD_188042 | JGI IMG/M metagenome (GOLD analysis project Ga0210059, IMG submission 188042) | Ecteinascidia turbinata endosymbiont from Florida, USA - Sample 2 (SPAdes) (version 2) | ecosystem: Host-associated > Tunicates > Ascidians > Unclassified | place: Key West, Florida... | reverse complement strand
AATAGAAGGAAAATATATTTAGATATTATCTGTTTCCAAATATCCGAAAATATAAACGTCCCATTAAAACTTCAGTGGATTTTTGTTATTTTATGCAGCCTTTTTGTCATATGCGACGGCGGAGCGAGTCACATGCCTAGAGCCTGCCGTCGGGAAGAACTTTTAGGGTACATGAAATTTTTTAGGGTAATATGCTCATCTGTCGAAATGCTGAAGTTGAACACGGTCAGAGAAGGGTCGCGAATCCCTGGTCTAGACTCCAGCAGCCGCAGCCGGGGCAACGCAGCCCGCCCCAGAACACGCACATTCTAGACAAGGTATTTTGCAAACTGTGAAATGTTTTGAACCACTTCGTGAAATTTTGCAAAATTTTGAAATATTTTACATCATTTTAAGAATATATTCATCCTGGGTCGAACGGACGCAGGTCATGGCCCCAAGTCGCCATTCACCAAAGGCCAACATAACAACCACACAACCACTAGCGCGTTTAGGCCACTATCGCAGGGCCAGCATTCCCGTTCACCAGTGTTGATGTTCTTGAGGCCAACTTTTGGTATTTTTGTTTTTGAGACCTTTCATGCCAATCCGACTGGCTGGAATAGCAGGCTTGGCTTTGTGCTAAAATACCCAGCGGATCTTGCTTTTGTCTTCGTAAATGTTTGGGCGACTTCAGTCTTGGCCTTCACACACTTTTGGTGACCTTTTCGACCGCAAGGGCTTTTATCTTTGGCTATATCATTAACCCTCACGTGAAAGGTTTACGTGGTATCATGTGAATATTCGTGGTATCACGCGAATATTCAAGCATTTTTGGTAATTTCGCTTAAAAATCTGCGAGGTCACACAAGCCAATTGAGTTTGAGGAGCTGTGAGGTCAAAATACACTACAGTTGACAGGAAAGTATTAGATAAAGCTGCGCGATGAAAACCAGCAGCAAAACGTTGGAATGCAATAAAAAATTTTCGGAAACAAAATCTCCAAACTTTGTCAGATGATAGCAAAAATCAAAAGCTTTTACTCAATTTTCAAAAAGCGTTCATAATGAAAAATCACACTAGTGTCTATTGTGCTGCAGCGTTTTAATGCCACTGGTTCACTTTGCTCTGGACACTCTCATTGCCTGTCGCTATGCAATCAACACGAAATGTGCTATTAATTAGTGCAAACAGATCAATTAAACAAAGGCCTTTAAACGTGCTTTCAAGGGACTTTTTCAATATATGTCTTCACCGTTTCAAATGGGACAACCAACGTTGAACATCAACATCTCATCCATACCAGTATTTGTCTAAATATTACACAGTAGACACTTTTGTTCACCACAAGTGACTCAATCGGTAACTGATGGGTACACTGTCGTAAAGTGATAAGACACGTCGTAAGCGCTGAATGTTTTAGGTGCAGCCATGAGGAGGTTGTTTATGGCGGTCGCGCACGCCGCGTTCGTCATGACGTGCTGGAAAGACTTTTTAGAACAATATTTATACTTTCGCCTTAACTAACCTATAATTTTATCACGTGACTGGGAGCGTAGAGTACGAGTAGTAGGTGCATACCAGTTTTATACGTAGGTGTATACCAGTTTTATCGTAGGTGCATACCAGTTTTATACGTAGGTGCATACCAGTTTCAGGAAAACTTCGTCTTATGATTTTTGCAACGCGATCATCCATTCACAACGAAAAACTGAGAAAATTTACAAAGCTACGACTACAGCCACGATTTTGACACCGACACTGTTGCATGCGGAAGTAAAACGGTAAGTTGATCGCGAACCCGAGGGAAATCCCGTGCACCGATACTTTTACATGGACCAATAGCTGCGTCTGCTTTTGCACTTAGTACTGTGGAGTAGCGCTGACTTAAAAGCGATGAGGAACCCGATAAAGAATCTCGTGCTTCATGACATAGGCATGTAGAAGATGGACCTCCCGCAGATAGGTGCACACTGTCTGCAACCGAAGCAGCTGCGACGTATGACCATCAGGTGCTGTGTGGTACTGGACTGTGCAAACATTTTCAAAAAACTCAGCAGCAGCAAACAAAAGTTAAAGTTTTGCTGAGAGATTACAGCAAATCCGAGGAATGAAAACAGAAATGTTTTTCGTTTTTGCTACAAGTGCCGCTTGAAGGTGAATTCCGATATTAATTGATTTGTTTTTTCTCGTACGTTTGCTGAAAAACGCGAACATATTTCGTTTAAAAAACGTGCTTGTTGAAGATAAAGTTATGTCGCTTTTTATGGAACATCATCATGATTTTTCAAGCCTCAAACTCCATTTCTTCTCTTTTGTTGATGTTACAAAGTAGGCATACCTGTAATTAGCTTATTCTACGAAGTTAAGTTCCTAGAATTAATTTACAGTTAGGGTTTACTGTCGGTGAAATAGGGCACAACACGTGAAGCATCCAGCATTCCGCAATATACGACCAGCAGTCCATTTGTTTAAAACAATAGCGGTCTATATTTATAGGAAAACGCTATGATTCATCCCGAAGTAATTTGGAACTAATCCAGTCTGATCATGCTGTCACCTTCCACTTTAGCTTTCACAAAATCGACAAAAAAGCATACTAAGAAAATTGCAATGCACAGGCACTGTATAATTTGTCAACACCCTTGCAAGAAAGTAGCAAAATAATAATGTCACAAAAACGTACCGTTGTATTTGTTTTCCATTGGAAATCATCAAAAATCCTTTGATAGCTTTCCTGCAATCCGTCGACAACCAGCATAATCGCCCAGTTGCAATCTTTCCTAATGTTGCTCGATTGAAACTGACAAATGATTACATTTGGATTGTTAAAGCAACAAGAAAATCTACTGACCCTTCAACACATTCCCTGTAGCAACGTTTCTCAACCAACACACCGCGGCGCCGCGAGAGTTCTCCATGTATACCGCCAATATTTTAAGCATATTTACTATATTAATTGCGCAAAATATTGCCGAAAATGTTTAGATCTTTGCACTGTGCCGCAGTTTTAAAAACGTTGCTAAATACTACCCAATACGTTAATATTTTTATGCAGGAAAGGGCAATTCATGTTGTGTTAAGTTGTTGAAAACCGAAGAAAATGGCGCTAACTTTCACCACACTAGGTTTATCCCCAAAACGACCCATGAGCAAAACCAAGAACTCCGTCGTGGCAGACTTGTTGTTTGCTGCTTATGTTTTTCACGAACCAAGCCATATTCTAATTCCAATACAGTGTTTTGAAGTTGGTAGGAACAGTTTAAGCTACAACCCACTTGGCGCATTTTATAGATGTGGCATAAAAACCGAATCTATTTATCAGGTTTTGATAAAAAGTTGAAGTTTTTCTGTGTTCCAACATATTGATAAGCTGTGCGGAAGTACTGGCGGTTTGAATCAAGAGGGTAGGTAATCATTAATCCGATGCACCAAGTAGAGCTAGAAAATAATGATTCTTTATTTTGCTCAAAAGTGGAGCACAGCTGATGCAAGACAAAAAGTATGTGATTTCGAGCAGCACCTACGTTTCCTTAGATCTTTAGCTATCATTTGAATTTGAAATCATCGTTTCCAGTATGTTCCGGCATTATCTTTTTACCTGGAAGGCAGCAGCTGTACTAAACTTGCATCGTATTCTGTATTGTCGGTCTGTGTGAAACATGTAGTAACAGCTGTTTCGAAATAACGCAACCAGTTTGAAACTAGATACTATTGCGGTAAATACACATCTGTCTTGTTGTTCCAATGAACTCCGTTTCAGAAGCGTTTCGAAGCTAAAATCTCGGTGCCAGGACTTTCGGCTCTAACAGCCTAAAATGTCAAGAATTACAGACAAGAAACTCAGCTTAAGGCGGCGGCCGAGCATGCAGACCGCGGTGATTTTTTCGCAACTTACCATTGCTAGGTAATCGAGGGCCGTGTGAAGAGCGTCCTCCAGCGATGCGATACCGTACGGCGCCATACTGCTCAACCGACGAAGGACTCTCTGTCCGAACAAGCAAACCCGAGTGACAAGCAGCAGATGGAACGATTTCACAGCTTTATCGTCATTGTATGTTACCGTGAGGATGGGATCCACTTCGCTGCAATCACCGTGACCATGCATTTCGACTGTCTGACAACAGGCTGAAGACTAAAAGCGCACGTTGCCACAGAGACAACCCTGCATGACCCGCCTATACCCATGAGACTGGCAGCACGTGCCAGACAAATGCTGTCTTGGAAAAAGGTAGGAGCCACGGCGATGTGTCGCAATACAAGAAGGCCAGATTGGAAAGGCACGTGTTTAGGATTATGTCATTCTGAAAAATTTCTTTGGGCTCGACGTGTGACAGACCATAGCGTTCAGACGCAGTTATGAAGCTGAAGAAAGATTGACAGACACTTTGCATATACGGGATAATAAGAAAAGCTCTTAGAACGTAAGCCAGCAAGCTTAAGTCGCAAATTCATCAATCAGTAAAAAATATCTCTATATGTGTTTGTCCTTGCGTAAAAAATTTGCCCCACCTTGTGCTGGAGAGACCTAATTTTAAGTAAACATCAAAATTATTGATAAGTATATTTTTATCCGGCCCTTGTATAGAAATATTGAGCTTATTCACTTTAGCAAAGATATCACAAGTAAGCCAATGTAAATAAAAATTATTTCTAAGCTAAGCAATCAGCAAGTTGATTAATTTTATAACTGACCTACTCCAGCCTTAGTTTGTCTGACGCAAACTAAAATTGTGCAATGTGTTTATTAGTAAATATTTTTTACGAAAAAATAACTGCAGTTACGTAGTCCTGAGATAGTAAATAGGCTATCTACTATCTACAGTTAGCATGATCGCACTTGAACAATGTTATTTGGTAAAATTATATAACTGCACTGAAGTTTACTATTACTGTACTGAGTTTACCTTCAATTTATGCGACGCCCCGGAAAATTAAAACGACGCATCAGGGCGTCGCAACGCACAGTTTGGGGACCAATGCTCTATTGCGTACGCAACAATCAGAAAAAATGTAGAAATTATTTTGAAGTAACCATAAACGACTCATCTCTGAAACCTGAGCTGTAGAGCTTTCTATTTCGACGTAGAACTGAAGAGAAAAAGGAAAAAAAAATTTCGTAACAATTTCAACACATCGCCTTACATACATACATCTTTGTTTGGTTGGTCGGCTCTTACTAGCGTGCCATTGAAACATGGTTCAACTGGTTCCGCTGTCTCCTTGAACTGAAACAGAAAATCAGGTTGTTGATGTCGTTCGCAGACGTTAGATCGTAAGATGCCGAAATAAATAAATGAGCTGTCGTTTCGTTTGAAAGTTCATGATTTTGTGAAGGAACGCAAACTCAATAACGCAATCTTGAGATCTCTGAAAAAAGAATGCTTTCCCGTAAACGTGTCACTATAAGGCAGTAGCTCGATGCAGAAAACTGAGGTTATTGCCGGCTTGAAATTGGTGCTAAGAACGTTTTCCAAAGCCACACCCTCTCAGACTGAAGAAATGGTTGAACTTTCGTGTTCATAAACTTTTGGTTTAAGTATCTTCACCAACTCGAACAGCTCACCAAGGCGTCTGTTATCATCAGTTTCACAAGTGACAAAAGAGTATAAATCAGAGGTGGGCAAACTTGTGCAACTGAAGGGTCATTGGCAGCAACTGAAAAATATCAGCGAGCCGCAAAATCAGTTTGTAGTGTCAAATACAGTTCATCAAGTTTCACATAAAATGACCTGCATCAAATCGCGTTGACTCCTTGGCAACTAACCACATGAATTAAATATGATGCGACAAGTCGCTATTATTTGAGATATTGCTATTCAGATAGGAGAGCCACACAAAGCATGTCGGCGAGCCGCATGCGGCTCGCGACCGGCGTTTGCCCACCATTGGTATTAATCAAGGTTTGATTAAACATGCCTGCCACATTCTTCGCCTGTGTTTACTTTTCTTGTAAGGAGTGGACGTTATTTCCGCAACATGAATGGACAGTCGAGAAATCAAACAGTTGTTTTACTCTTACAAAATATCTATAAGAATCCAGAAAGCATGATGGTACCAACCTAGCACTCGCGAAGGTTCAAAAGCACAGTCAGCAAGAATTTTTGCGGCATTAAACTTGTGGAACATTTTGGACAAGCCTTACAACGCTGCCAAAGCGACGAGACTCGGACATAGCTACTGTCTCTGACAGGCTACGTGACACATGCGCTGGACAGTCATGCTAGCGAACGGGCAGTAGCTTCGCAATGTACAGGCTAAAGAAGACGTGTGTAGGAAGAGGGAAAAGTTATTTTTGATCCAATATAAGGACTAGGCATTTTCAAACTGTTTTTAGCTTTAAAAATAAGGTCTTTGAAATGAAGCTCACTGACGCTAAAAAACGCAGGAGCTAACAAATGAAGCGACGAGTTTGCTTGACAAACCGTTTATCACCTATTTCACGTTCAATTTTGTGTTTCACAAAGTGTTTTTTTGCTAAGTGGGAACGATTTGAAGTAGGTTATATATTTGGTATTCGCTTTCTTTGGAGTAAACGTAACAGAGGTGTGCTGAACAAACAAAGTAAAAAGGTTTTGCCAAAGATGCATCCGAGAGAAGGCTGACAAGCGTTCTGATAATTTTCGCCAAGTTCATCGCAACAAAGGCTTCCTGCTACGCCAGAAAAAATGGGTGAAAAATAAAAGAAATTCGCTGTTTAGCTGGCATTTTGCTTGGACAGATGTGAACAGTCTTGAAGTGGAATTTGCGATCATGACATTGCAAGGTTCCCTCAAAGCATTTCTGATTATTTTTTGCTGCAGCCAAGCATCATATCTCTGCCAAGGAATCATCAAGCCAGACTTGGGCGTCCAAGAGTGTCTGCGGCGTGCTCACTATCGCCACGATCCCGGGAAGTTTGTTTGCCGCGACCTTGGCTTGTGTTACAAGCACTACTGCCAGCAGATCGCACGCCGATGCAATTCATGCAAACGAAGCTCTGTCGTGCCGTGCCTGTTGATCGGTAAAAATCAATCTGACGCTCAGGGCGCAAATCAATATCATTTGCATGAACTTCCCGAGCAGCGCAGTAAAATACAAAGCGACTCTGTTAATGCAGCACTGAACGCTGTTTCCGACAGTCTCCTTCGAATAACAACAGCAGAGATCGAGTGCACTGGTTTCCTGGCCGCCATCCCAACGGGGCGGCGCTTATCGTACGCTGTTGTAACTGCAGCAAGGTGCATAGTTCAATTCAGCGTGTCTTGTTCGACGACTAACAAACGCGGGAATACCTCCGAAGTCAGTCAGGATCAAAACACGTGCTTTGGAAGGAAAAAGACACGCTTGCACAGTGTTGACAAAGGTTTTCGAGCTTATTCTGCTGTGATTCGGTACAAAGGTAATGTTAGCATGCTCTCAACCTCACAATACATATGTAAAAATATTGCTTTTTCCTTTGATTTCAATGGGTGAAAATAAGTAAGCCAAGTTCATCGGCAGGTTGATGGACGTTCCTGAACTGTATTTATCGATTATAAAAAATACTTTAAAGATGCAGCGATCATGTATGCGTTTGCAAAAGCAACAATGTATTGCTGCAACAAGGTGCTGATTTAATAAAAACTACACCACCAGGTTTATTAAACGATTATCTTAGATCCAGGACTATATGACATGTCATTGCCAAGGTCGGATATGCCTGTAGTAGAAATGTTTCTCAAAAATGTCAAATGACTTTAAAACGCACTTCATGCAACTTGGTCCTAAAACCACCAGTGACGCCGACAAACCCGCCGTCAAACTACACTGTTTTGTAAAAGTCAATAATGTCATCGGAATTTTTTTGCCAAAATAATTTGATAATGGTTATGATTACTATTACGTTCAATTCTGCTTGGGAGGTAAGCGAATGTGGATCAATTTAAATAAGTATCCAAACAGTCGAAAAGTTTATTGTTGTTCGTTTGCCAAGAGCTTGAACAAGGTTTACACCCTGGCAAACATGCAGTGACAATTATACGGCACCGAAGCTATTCGACACCTACGAACAATACTTGAGCAAATAACTTTACATGTAAGTGAAATGGAGAAAACCTACCCTTAAAAATGCTTTTACTTTCCAGAAAATGTTAGTTACAAATGGAACAAAGGGTCGATTTTTGTAAAATATTTATCAAACTGCATTCCGCAAATCAGTGGACAATGGCTTTGTTTAAATTTAATTGATGTGGAACCTTTCCAAAAACAACGCTTCGAAAGGTTCAATATGATTTCATTAAAACCATTGATATTTCCAACTTTTTCATGCGACCATGCAATGCTTCTTGGTTTCACTCTGTTTCAGGCTTTGTTTCATTTTACATAGAAACTTGGATATCGAAGTTAGACTGAACATATTACGTTTTCTTAACTGTCGGCAATAATTATTCTTTGCGTAATATTTTTTTAAGCTGCCTTTGTCCAAATGGTCTGTGACTTCGGCTTTTTTATATTTTAGATAGTTTGATTTTTATACTAATCTCTGGAAACTGGGCAGAAGGAACCCAAAAACGCAGCAGCATGCATTTCACGATTTTGAAGCTTTATAGGCTCTCAAAATCCTCCCCGTTTGTGCCGCACAAATAGCGCTGGAGATCACAGAGAGGTTTTAAATTTCTTCACACTTCAGTGACGTTTATAACTAATACACTGATGGGCCGCATGTCTTAAAACTGCAGCGCAAAGAGTTGGAGTTTCCAGAGCTTGTGTTTCAACCTGTTGTCGTCGATCACGAGTTTGCAGGAAAAGAAGGCTGCATCAAGAAAACATATCAAAGTAGCAAAATATATTTGTCAATAACAACCCAACCAAATTCATTTCCACGGCGACATCAACATGAAGAGGATCAGACGCCCGCGCAATCACTAGGCCGTGGTGGACAATTAATTTGGCTCGGGGGCCACTTTGAAGATGCCGCGTTTAGCGGAGGTCCATACTTTCTAACAGAAATAGAAGCATGTCTCGGTTCAATTAGCTTCAGCACTAACATTTCCAGTGACAAGTTGGAGGAAATTTCAGATTTGAAGATTTTTTATGAATGCTTCCGCGGGCCACTGACAACTCTGTGGCGGACAACATGTGGCCCGCGGGCCACTACTTGCCCACCCTTTTGCTAGACCATGCTTTTTAAATAAAAACAAATGTATAAAAATCAAGCAATTTCATGGACAATATTTATGTTTTTTGGTCCATTAATTTTTTGGACCCACTTGACCCACTGACTGGTAACGACTCGGCATGTAATAAGTTTTCGATGTCAAGTTACTCAAATCGCGTTTACTCCTGAACACCCCACCTTCTTCGCCGGCTGTGTTAATAAAGTAAACAACTTCACTGAGGCCAAAAGCCATAAACTGAGTATTGACTGAGTGTAATAGTATAGGGGGATTTAGAAGCGGTGATGGGGTGTGTACGACGCTTTTCCGAGTCTGGGCAAACACCAAAATAAAACAAATATTTGTGATCGAGTTGTGTCGACAGACCGAGGCTCAGTCAGTGTGATATGGCGGCCATCATGGCCATCACTATTTGCTTTAAGCTATGTAGATTTAATCAAGCAATTTTGTGTCCCAAACCACCAAGTAACAGAAACGCAATAAAAATAGCAAATAAGCCAAAGGGCATAAAGGTTAATTGAATGCTAATGAAAATAAAAATGAAATGCAATTGAGGCTTTAGGAACTCTGCAAATTGGTGTGAACTACATATTTGAGACACAAAGCATTGGCGAAAGGCCTTTATGGGTCTACAATACAGCCAGCCCTATTACTATTATACATCACTACTAAATTGACATTTCAAGTAAAGAGGAAAAATATTGTGACAAAAAGCAATGATTGCCTTTCAAAAATTTGTTCAAGGCGTCAGGCGGAATTACGGTTGTATTTGCTCTTCTATTCACCCAACGAAATTTTTCGAGTTTTCCAACTTCAGCTGCTTTGCAGATCGCAATATTCGAATTGGGCTGAACAGCAGAACAGCGCTGGTCGCGAGGGAGTACATCGAGTGCGGCGATTGCCGCTACGATTTCGCAGCACTGCAGCTCAAGCATCGCCAGATCAAAGAGCTGGGTTTGAGACGCGGCGACGCTTTGCATCTCGGTCCCAAATCTAAATCCTACCTGAAGAATTTTTCCACAACGGTTGTTAGTCACGCAAAACTGGAAACGTGCAAAGGGACCGATAATTGCACCTCTCGAGCTGTCCAAGGAACCGCGGGGGTCATCACTGAGGTGCAGAAGTTTAAAATATGCGTCTTTGCAACGAATCCTGGCGCGAGCACCGCCTTACTCCCCGGAAGTCCTGTTCTGTCTCTTTCCGAGAACATCAGGACGTCAGCGAAAGCACGAGTTCTGGCAATCGCCACGCACACTGTACGCACACCAGGTCCCGAAAAGGAAACCAGTGGAGTGGGGGAGGTCCGTCGCGAACCGGAAGAGGTGCCGATGGTGTCGGGGGTCCGTGTAACGCGTTCCCTGCTCCACTTCATCAGGGAATGGCTGAAAGATACCAATGCAAGTTGTGCGGCAGGCGAGCTTCATGCCAAGTACGACTGCTTTCCTTCAGCTGTCAATGCGACATGCAGCAACACTCTTTGCCTGTGCGCCCTGGGGTGGATGGACGAAAGGTTAGTTCGTCTTGATTTCTCGCCTGACAGATGTGCGCCGGGCTGCCTGAGCCAAATACGCCGAAACATTTTTATGCTGACCATTCGCGTTTAAGTGCTTGCGTGCAGCGCTTCCAAGGTGTCCTCGGTCGCGCAAGCCAGTTCTTTGGTGAGGACAGCGCAGTGCTCCTGTCGTGGTGTAATTAACGCATAACGCGTGTGCTTGAATTGGCAAAAAAAACGCGGAGAAATGAAAGCA
>Ga0210059_1016004_pt1 | contig 10864 bp, 5 predicted proteins | sample Ectturendosymbi2_FD_188042 | JGI IMG/M metagenome (GOLD analysis project Ga0210059, IMG submission 188042) | Ecteinascidia turbinata endosymbiont from Florida, USA - Sample 2 (SPAdes) (version 2) | ecosystem: Host-associated > Tunicates > Ascidians > Unclassified | place: Key West, Florida... | reverse complement strand
TCAAATAGGTCTTACTGACACCAACGTTTTCATAAAATGCTTCTATCTGTTCTGGTGTTGGATGAAACTCAGATTGAATAAGTTCATGTTCTAACATACGCAGCATATCTGGGCCTGCTTCATGGTGGCCAATTATCTTCGGTATCTCCATAGCCGTTTCGTAATCGTATTCGTCATTAGGTTGGGGGGTTAATATTGCTTTTCGCACCTGTTCATAAGTTTGATCATCAGTTGGCCTCTGCTATATCATAATCCACATTGTATTGACTTGCCAAATGAAATGGGCCGGAATGAGAAGAGCCAACAAAGGGTGATATTGTTTTTTCAAACGTCGGTATAACTGTCTGCGATAAATCTTCAAATAATTCTGGATTGGTCGTCAAGTGATCGGAGTCTAAACCAATAGGTTTTAATGCTTCACTCAATACCACTTATGGGTCTTGCATCCAATTACAGCGCAGATCACGAAGAATGTAAAAACATTTTTCCTGCACATTGGTCATTTTTATCGTCTATTTACAACGTTATCTTTCAATCCTAAGCTTACTGGGAAGAACATTGGCAAACTTACGAACGCAAGACAACAATGATAAAAGGAAGAGGGTTGAAAGAACATTTGATATACATTCCTCACATAAATAAACAATTTAAGGTCGTAGCTCAACTCGTAACCCAAACAGAAAACCATAAATGCCTATTGAAACCTTAAAAAACATTTTCAGAAACGCGTTATATGATATCAAGCATTCTTATCAATCCTAATAACTACTTCTCTCTACAGCACAGTTTCTAGCAATGTATAATATTTCTTTCTTAGTCTTCTATTGAAAAATACCTCCCAAATAATACCTAGTTGCCATTGAATATAATCTTTTTCATCGTTTCTATAAATTTGCGATATTTATGGAATTTATCTATTTGAAATTTTCCGCTAAGACGCTTTTTAAGTTTATTAAACAAAATAGGCTCTCCTTTAAGCACATCTAACTGTAATCCTACTACCTCCAATTTTTCTTTTAATACAATAGTTGGGCTCCTCTTCCCTTTAAACCTTGTCTCCCAGTGTTGGCAGTATCCTATTTTTCTTTTTCCAACCGTCTCAGATCCCTAGGAGAATTACTGGTAGGGTCATTATCCTTTAAGGGTTTCGATCTGGCATTAACAACAGATTTCTCGACAGTCGTTATAGGTATGATGTGATGAGTCTTTTTCTAAACGGTGGTGTGGTTATGGCTCTTTTTATCTGCTCATACGTTTGTTCACTCCTTGGCTTACCTTTCAACATGTACCACATAATCTCTATTTGGCAGATAAAATGCGCTGGAACAATGAATTCTAGTAATCCGCAATATCGTTTGTTTAACCTTCTATGCAGCTGTTTACGAAATACCTCAAACAATCCAGGATCCTTTTAAGATAGTCCGAGTTTAAACCAATAGCTTGTAATTTTTTATCTAACACTACTTCTGGATTTTGAACCCAGTTAAAACGTAAATATCGTATTGCCTTAAAACATTTATCACGTATCTGCGTTGGCATTTTTACTTTTTATTCGCTACCTCATATACCTATTACAATCTGAAAAACAAAACAGAAATTCACAAACTTAACACTTGTTTCCATATTTATTATAAACTTTTCTAAGAGATGTCTATTCTAGTGATTTTATACTTCAGTGTAAGTCACGCTTATACTGTCTCTAATTTCAGCATACAAGATTCTGTTCTGTCTTAATCTCCTAGCTTTTGTGCTAACTTACACCTTCCAGGGTATGGTGGGTTATTAGGCAAGGACACGAAAAGTTTTGAGTGGCTTCACTCTCTCTCCATTAAAAGAAAAAGTCGAACATAGTGGCTCTATTTGGTTAAGTAGATATATTAAAACTGGTCAAATTTAATTAGAACTGCTTAAGAAAAGAAGTCAAACTGAGGTAGTACCCTTTTCATTTAGGCACTACCTCACAGTTGGCACCACTTTTATGTGGTAGTTCCCTTCTAAAGAAGAAGAACAGCACACGTTTAGGACAACTCCGCGGGAGCACTGGTGAATTTGGTCGGAGTGTCCAAGCCACGCCCAAGTTAGCAGTTAAGAAACTTAGACCCGCCCGTTTTCGTTCGACTTCACGTTCAGTTTTGTTATCAGACGAAAATGTATTCATTCATGGTTTTATTAATACAACGTTAAGCACTGCGACATTTTTCTTTTAATACAAACAACAAGAGTTTGCTATTGTATGGTGTATTGATATAAACATAGAGATTTGTTACAAGTAACAGGGGTTAACGCAAGTTTATTTCTTTCATGGAGGAGAGAGAAGCCCAAATTGTCAGCGGCATCATAGCCACTAAACCGTAAGTCTCTTTTATATAAGGTAGTCCATTGGTATGCCCACTCGGACTAAGCAAGCTTGGTATGCCCACTGCTGGATGTTTTGCCCAAGCCAGTTTGGGATATGCCCACTACTGGTTTAGGTGTTAAGCTTGGGATATGCCCACTGCTCAACTGACTGATCCTGGCAAAGACACAGGTATATGTCAATTTTCTTGCATATTTTCATTGGCTGGTTTGTCACGTGCCACGGCGTCATGAGTCGCGATGCTCGGAAATCACGCGTCTCGTTGGCTATCACGCACATCGCATGACGTCGATCTCGCTGTCGGATTTTCGTTGGTTGTTCTTCTCCTCGCCTGACGTCACGATCGCTTTCTGTTTGAGGCAGTGTTCGAGAACGGCCAACCGGGTATATCGTAATCCGAAGGATTCTACATTTTGGTTTTGATCCATTCAAATCGGAAACATCATTTACCGATCAAGTTCGCTAATTAATTTAAAGGGTTTCTATAACCTTTGTGGTTACTCTCTTCCTAAATACATCTTATATAAACGTTTGGGATATAAATACGCAATAGTCCATGTACACTTATACAATGTCTCTGCAAACTGAGTGCTCTCAGTTGTGGGTTGTCTCGGAATTTAATTCGTTCGGTGAAACAGCTTGAAATGCTTTAATCTTCATGCCCATATTCGCACAGTAGTCGAAGAGTCTTTATTCAGTTCATGTTGAGGAGAGGAAACGAACTCACCACCACCCACATCTGGTGGCAAGCCTGATCCAACCATTCGTAATAAAGTTAAAGTTGCATTCCTGCTCAGGCCCTATGAGAGGGGGGTGCAGCCGATGCCCCGCTCTGGGACCCACAAGAGTCTAAGGGCCCATGAACCTTAATGTTCATAATGGAAAAGGGCAATTATGCACAAAGTTTTTATTAATATAACTTTATTCATACAATCTCGTGCAAATTATTTGGTTAACTTGTGGTTTCAGTCGATATACAATATATCGCCATTTCTTTTGATGTGTGGTTGGGATTATGTCAATTGCTGCTGTTTCATTGTTAGCCCAACGCACTATATAATGCATATCATGACGGAATGATCGAAAAATATTTTTATGACATTACATAAGACTTTAATCAGCTCAATAGTGTTACAGAATGAAGCCAGTTCTTTCTTTTGTACGCAGTTGAGAGCAGGGGTGGATATTAGGGAAGGCGAACAAGGCTGTTGTCTCGGGGTCTCTTTTTTTCAGAGATGTCGCGGGTCCCATCGTTGAGACTTCCGCACTTAGTTTTTGCATTATTTTGTTTAAAAGTTGATGAACCACTCTGGCGCCACAAGCTCTGGAGAAAGTCATACGTTTTTCAAAATAAAGCAAAAATATGTGCCAAAGGGGGCCCTTCAACAACTTTAATGTGTAGACAAAGAACAATGTAAAACTAAATAACTTCAAACAATTTGCAATGTGAAATTGACTTTCACGCAGAAGCAAATTTTCAGACTACTTACAGCAAGTAAAATTTTTGTGTTGCATGTGTAAAATGTAGGGGCCTTTTTTGATGTAACGTGAACAAATATAAGGGCAATATGCCTTTTTTCAAGACCATATATTGTGCAAATGACATATCACAAATTGTACAATGTTTTGGGGCAGCTTTCTGCGATTTTTACTCTGGCCCTAAAGTCTAATACCCACCCCTGTGATTGAGAGTTATGGATGTTGGAATTTCTGCGATTTTTAATGGCAGATGTCACACCTAGGAAGCAGAGTTGCATTGTTACGCTTTCGTAACACTGAAATTATACCCAAACAGCCAGTTTACAGAAGTTCAAGTACAGTGTGACGCCGCCCACCGGAGTCTGGTAGAAAAGCTAAGAGTGTACAAAAATTAGCCTAAATAGCTTAAATATTGAACTGTAGAAACCGGAAAGAGTGCTATTTTCAGATGAAAGTCAGTTTTTGTTCCAGGAAAACACAGAAGATTTATTAGGATCAGGAATCGTGAGCAATTAAGTCCTGCCCATTGCAGTGAATTAGTAAAGGAACCCAAAACGATGTTCTGGGGCAGTTTCAGTTTTTCAGTAGTAGCTTCACTTATGCCAATTGAGGGTATGATGAATTTACACAGATACATTGATGTTATTGAGAGAAAAGTCATTCCAGATATGAGAAAGGCATTTCCAGATGGTGGAGAAAAATTCCAGGACATTGTCCCGGGTCTATCATCTGAAAAAGTGAAGACGATTTTCAGGAAGCAAAATTAAATGTGATGGGTTGGCCTCGAAACTCGCCCGATCTTAACCCCATTGAGAATTTGTGATCAGTAAGAAAATCCCGGTTACAAAAATTCGATTGCATCACCATGACCAAACCAATAGAGGCCATCAATCAAGTAGGCATCCAGGGTTGCGGAGTCGGAGGTAAAATGTCTGACTCCAACCTTTCCAAAATTTCCGACTCCGCTCCTTGAACTAACACTCAGTGGAAATCGTGGTACATAGCAAGAATTCCTCTGTTTCAACAAAAGTTTCATAAGAAATTGTACCGATTCAACAGGAATTCCCAACTTAGGAGTGTGATGTAAAAGTGATCCAATTGGACTTCCGGAGTAGGAGTCGGACAAAATATCTGACTCCGACCCCTAGTGTCGTTAGGAATACGACTCCACCAAAAAGCCTCCGATTCCCAAAACAGCTCTCGCACCAGCACATTTTGTTCCTCTCAATGGCCCTGTTCCTGCTGCATTACTTTCAAGAGTATTTCAATTGGCAGACGAAACCTCGTATCTGCAATTAAAACAATAGCATCATTGATTAAATATATCCTGACAATAGTCTCTTGTATCTAACAGCTTCAGCACTCGTAGTATCATCTGCAGAAATTATCTCACACCAAGTATATTTAACTGAAGTTTCAAAAACCTTGGTAAACGATTTGATGAAATTTCTAAAACAAGACGAAAAGGTGGGAAGGTTTACTAGTAGCATATACATCTGACACAATAAAGTCATGACTGCACTAGTTGAATGTGAAACCAGGTGTTTGTTTGTATTAGGCTACTAATTTTTACTCTGTCCTGATCGTCGGTCTGCATCTTGATTAAAAGCAGGCCTGTAACCAGCTTGGGACACCAGAAGGGGGGAAGAGTTATCTGGGAGGGGCCCAAATTTTAAAATTGTGTCCAATAGTTTTAAACTATGTCTAACTCATTTTTCCAAGGGGACGAAAAAAATTTTAGAGTGAGCTTCGCCCCCCTAGTTACGGGCCTGATTAAGGCTAATAAGTTCTCATTTTCGGAAATGTTTGCGAAAATAACATATCTGTGACCGTTTGCGAAAAAGTTGTACCACGGTTGAATAAGCACGATGAAAGTTCATGAAAATTGCCTCCCCCCGAAATGAAGAGCTGGTTGCGCCCCTGTGGTTTGCTAGACCATGCATTCTTAACCGTTTCAGTTTCGGATGGACGTAACAATGCTTCCATTGTTCCGAACAGGGTACGCCCTGTAATGCTTTGCCATAATCCTACAAAGGGGGAAAATGCTCCAATTGATTCGTTACACATAGAGGCTATCACCGAAGTAACAGACCAAAAGAAAAGCTTGCCCTTTTGCTAGAAGGGTCGCTCTTTTTACAACATAATCGTTCGGTGGTGATCACCAGGACAACCAATTTTTTGACCTAAAAACTTAAAATTTTGACTTTATAGTTTACAAATTTTGACTTTATTTTGACCTATTGTAGGCCTATTTCTGCGTTTTCAGTTGATATGCGGAATGCAAAGCATGTTTGAAATTAAACAAGAAGTAGTTTATCTGCAAAACCTGTTATAGCATGTTTTAAAAATGTCTGGCTAATTTCAGTTTCATGAAACGAACCTCGTTAATGCTTTGCACTACGGCGATGTGCTTCCACCATAAAATAGTTCACCCGTAGGTGTTGAGCTAAACTCAGAAACATACTCATGCAGTATACTTCGAACTCTTGAAGAATTTGGTTGTTCAACCTTAGACATGGTACGTTGATAAGTACGTTAATAATTACAGTAAAGCCAAATATGCGAATATCATAAAGTTAAAACACTATATATGCATAATGGATCGAGCATTTGCCATACCAAGTAGGCTGCTGTAAGAACACGTTTCTTGCATGCCATGCCTAGTCTACTCAATATTCAATCGTCCAGTAGTGGGCTAAACAACATCATTACGTCAGATGTCGCAACCAATCCATTACTATTTCAGAATTGCAACTTGCAAAAACATATCAAAATCTGTTGTTGTAACTTTAATAAAATATCGACAACGAGAAAAAAACTGTGCTGCAAGAAAATTTTGACCTAACGATAAATTTTGACCTAATGTAAAATTTTGACTTTTTTTGACCTAATAACTTTGGAGTGGCTCATGGTATCAACCTGAAATTTGGTTTGTGGACGTTTCATAAACTTTTAAAACGGCAGAAAAATTTTGACTTTTGGTTTCCCTTGTGATCACTTCAAATAGACAACTTTCGCCGGTCTCAGATCGCCGAGACAGGCTGGAGCCAGCGCTGGAAACTCTCAAGGTGGATACCAAGCCAAGAGAGACTGTTGGTTCGAGGCAGCCCATTGCTGCTCTGGCTGGTTTGGAAACTGTACTGTTGGAAACAAGCGATAGTGACCGTATTTTGATCCGGTCCAAAGCCCACCGAAGATTTGGGCGTCAAAACAGACCTATTTATAGTCCACTTTCAGAGGAATGTGTCTGCTGTTGTCATCCTCTGGTTGGTTATATTGAGTTCGCCTTACGTCCTCAACATGAAACGTCCCAAGATTCTGGAATACAAATTATTAAAGATTTAAACTATTTCAAAAACAAGTCTAGAAAGAGACCCAGAGGTTTATCCATGGTCTCACTTAATAGTAGTGATTGGGACGAATACTGGAATAACAATGCTTCTCAAGACGACTTAAGGACCAAGAGAATCAAGTTGGAGCAAGCCGACAACTAGAAACGCCTTATATTAAGACGATATTGTATTGTTCAATGTGTTTATTATTTATGACTCCAGTATTAGTGCATCCGAACCATAGTTAAAGAGAGAGTACCATAAAATATTGCATAAAACCGGTAAGTCCATAATTCAAATGAAAATATTAATAAAACTTTCGATTTAACCTAAGAAAATTTCTATTAACATAAGCGCAATTCGAATGGTGATAAAAAATACTATCAAAATCATTATTGACTCCGAAATATCCAAAATCGGTGAAATGACGTATGCCGACGTCATTCGAGTAGCCAATCAGAAGCGAGAAGCGCGGTGCGGCTCAGGGTATAAATACCCGTGCGCTCGCCTCGATCCAGTCAGTCTTGTTCCATTGTTCAAGCGCACAACAAGTTCCACCACTGTGGAACTTACCACGTTTCCCACTGGAAACTTATTAAACAGTCTACAGGTAGTCTGTATGACTGAGACCTGCTGAATTTACGACAATATAGCTTGCTCGCTCTCTCATTATCTTGGTGACAAACTAGCGACGTGTGAAGTAACTAGCGCTGTGCTTAACGTCATAAAATAAAACCATGAGTGAATACAATTTATTGTGTTGATGAACTGAGCTAAGAGGTTGAAGGTAGTGATCTAAATTCGGGGGGTCCAGGTTGCTTTTGCGCTCCTGGGTGCTCCATGGACATTTCTATTGCCCAATGCTCTCGCGAATTGTCCTAAAGACGTACAAACCCAAAACATGTACATAGCAAAATGGCTCCCCATAAAGGACCTGAGAGAAAGGCCATAAGCCCCTCTCAGTAACATCCTCCGTTGAAGATCGTCTTGAACCAAAGGGTAGGGGTCGAACTTGTAAATTGAGAGTTAAAGTATGATAAAAGTGATAGAACTTCAAGTTAATGGAGAGGGAAGTGATGTGGCGGCCTGGAGATGGCGCCACATGAAAATCAGTGGTCACCGCTAGATGGTGCCCATGAGTAACAAGTCACTGTGATAGTCACCACAAGTTTATCGTAGTTCACGTATCCCTATATAATGATAGTGCAACCTAGTAGTAGTAGTAGAGTGAAGCCAGTGATGGATCTCTACTGCTGCTGGTTGCTTTCCTGTTAGTTAATGCCCCGAGTTGCCATCTTTCTCTTGTGCTTGCCTCAGCAGTTCAAGGCGATGCAGTGAACTGCAACAGTTATCTTGTCACACCATACATCCTGTGCATGGTCAGGTCGTGCTTTCAGAAGGGTGTGTCAGCTGTTGTCACTCTCCGATAATTTATCTTGTCGATACCACACATACTGTGCATGCTCAGGTCGTGCTTCATGGCTGATCGTTATGTGTCTTGTATGTGTCTAGCATGTGGACATCATGTGTCTACCATGCGACTTCCACGCACTTTTCGGGTGGCAGTCATGCGGTTTCCTCGTAGGCTACCTGTAATGTGACAGTCATGCGTTCATGCGTCTGTCATGCGTCTTCCACGCGCCTGTTATATGACAGTCATAAGCCTTCCACCCGCCTGTTACGTGACAGTCATACATTACTTGTGTAGTTTGGTTTCATCTTGATCAGCTATCAGGTGGTTAATCGTGCACCTTACAAATGGCTGTCACGAAGTATTCACTTTTTTATCACGTGTTGTGATACTTAGCTTAATTGTTGGTTTTCGTTCACCTCTTTGCTTTTTATTTTATGATATGCATCAGCTGTTTCATCTCATTTTCACTTAAACTTTTGTTAAATATTTCTATTTAACTTTTTAATCTTCTTTTCTTGATACCTAGAACGCTAGAACTTCGCAGCCTATACAGTTATTATGATTAGCCGTAAGTCTTGACTTTTGATTTTCAAGTTGTTTTCAAAGGTTTGATATTTGGTGTGTGGATAAATGCATCATTGAAGGATGATGATGATATTCAGATATTCAGAGACAAGTGAAATCACTATGCTGTGCAGCAAACAAACTCAGAGAAACTTTTGATCAGTTCCCCCCTGCAGTAAAAAACACTTTATTTTGTGCCTATTCCATGCCAATGTATGCTTGCCAATTGTGGAGCAAATACACGCAGACCAGTATGAAGCGCTTACGTGCTGCATATAACAATGCCTATCGAGTTATGCATTACATACCCAGAAATGTTATTGTTCGCCCACACCTGGTTAAGTCCATTGTGTCAGGACCTTTGATGCCCTGCTGAGAAACAACTTGTATCGATTTTTTATACGATGCACATTTTCAACCAACTTTTTTATTCGATCGCTTCAAATGTCTCATGCTTTTCACAAATCTTCATTTTTCCTCAATTATTCAACGCTCCTGTATGGTGGAGAGCGAATGCAGTTGTTCATGAGTTGTTTCGATATTTGCGTCTCATCAGTATTGCTTTTGTGTAGTAAATATATGTGGACACTGTGTACACACCAAGCATAAAAAAAGTAAGTGCTGGGAAAGTGTTTTGCTCCTCTCAAGGTTGGACACGTACTAACACCGGTTGTGTGATGCGCTACTGTATGGTTATCTATTTTCTGTGCTCTTGCGAATGACGATACAGCTGTGGTGAGGATAAAGTGCTTTGCTCCTCCCAGTGTTGGTCACGTGCAAACACCGTTTCTGCAATGTGCGCTGATGTATAGCTAGCCACTTTTTGTGCTCTTGTGTCTGTGATATGGACCATGAGTCCGCAATAAAATATCATTATATTATATATATTTCCGGGGGAAGCTGCAGGGACCCATAATATTCACTATTGCAATGTCATAGGCAATATTTTAGCAGCCTTTTTAAAATTAACCCCATGGAGTTTGTGCTTCCAAGTGCAAACTCCATCTTACATGTTTACCACTACATATAACATAGTAGCAACACAGGAACTGCAGTGCATATGACAGCTAAGTAGTATGGGGAAGTCAGGCAAATAGTTTTCTCCACTCTAGCCTTAGTCTATGCATTTGACATCACTGAGCTTGAACAGAGCTAACCGTTAAAACAAAGAGAAACTAAATGAGTGAACCTACCAGCTTTTTATTCCAAGTCCAGTTCGGTATTGCTTGTAGCACAGTCAACTCAACAGTAATCCAACCAAGCGGGCGAGTAGGTTACAGTAGTCCTTGTTCTTCTAGTTAGCCTGCGCTACTGGCCTACAGGTACAGCAAGCATGCACAGCTATCACGGACCTAGTCTATGAGATAATCAAAGTCTTCAGTCAACGCAATTTCCACGTTAAACGATTCCATCACTGTATTTAGAAACGTTTTAGGACAGCCTATGTTTTTCTACAATGCTAAAGCATAGGAAAGTCGCCGACAAACGCTGACGGTACTGTATACTAGGTGGCGCTGTCCGAAACAACCTCAAGCTCGAAGCGCAGTGATCTGTCTGCCAGACTTACAGTATATGTAGCACAGTGACAGGTATAGCGACCAATGATGAGGGTGCTTGTACAGGTGTCTGGACGCCTTCAAAACTCTTCCATATTTTACTTGTCCTTTTTTGCAATACTATATAAATTAACATTATGAATTTCGCATCTGCTGGAAGAGT
>Ga0210059_1016003_pt1 | contig 10864 bp, 7 predicted proteins | sample Ectturendosymbi2_FD_188042 | JGI IMG/M metagenome (GOLD analysis project Ga0210059, IMG submission 188042) | Ecteinascidia turbinata endosymbiont from Florida, USA - Sample 2 (SPAdes) (version 2) | ecosystem: Host-associated > Tunicates > Ascidians > Unclassified | place: Key West, Florida... | reverse complement strand
GACAAGGGCTGTAAAAATCTTGCACACACAAGCAAAACACGTCAAGTAAAACATCCTAAATGGTTGCAACTGCTAGGATCACCATTCGATTGTTTGTTACTTTTCCAGACTGCAAAGAATCGAACGCAACGAAATCGTCGCGCGAAGGGATGAGGTTCAAACTTCCCTGAAGCTGTCATTATTGAAATACGTGTTAAGAAATAAAAAGCTACAATCATCGAATCACGTCCAGCTGAACAGCGCACAGTAAACAATTAAGGGTTTAGTCCTGCCCTTCATAACAAAATTATCAAGGATTTCATTAAAATTTGTTTGCCAAGTTTGTCATTTTTAATGCACCGAATGCTTAGTGTTGGACAACCTGTCCTAGAACATTGTGATCCAATAATTCAGTTTTAATTATTTTAAATCTTTTGAAAGACCTTTCTCCTGAGCAGTTTGTGACCATAAAACTAAGAAATAAAACTCCGTGTGGTTAGATAGACCGACCAAGAACCCCTAATCTAAGGCATCAGACGTCAGACCCAAACGCTGCTCTGTCCTTTTCTTGCTGTTTGTTTACTCTTTGTCTCCTTGGGTATAGTAATGTGGTTGCCATTTGGCAAAGTGACTTTTGCTTATTATTTAAACTCATCAATTTTTTTTGATTTGCTTAGCATGGGAGCAGTACAAGCTTGCGCAAATAGTGTGCTCAGTGGCAATCTGATTTCTGAATGACTGAATTGAATAGAAACGTAAATCAAAAAAATTTTGATAAATTGGAAAAGCAAATCAAAAAAAATTTGAAGCTTTGATCAGGTGCGTTTCGAACCTTTCGCCTATTTCACACCTAACAATCCACACGATTCACCCTGTAGTATGCAGGACGCAGTCAAAGTGCAATGAGTATGCGACACTACAGTGGGCATGAAGCTTTACCAACGGTCATATCGAGATTCATGAAAACTCGTTGGAATACCTTGGCGTTATCGACACAAAATCTGATGAAATGAATAAAAACTAAAAACATAAATGGTTGACGAATGTTCATTTATCGAACTGATCATACACGGTAACGGCAATTGACTCTATGCGTACCACGCTTTGCTGAAGGGCCCCTTGGATCTAGAGGCCTTACGTTTAAGCCTACATAGCCTATTGCTAAATCCGACCCTGAGTGTACACAACCTACGTGTGACTACTCAAAAACTAATTTGACAGTGCTCTGTGTTTCGTACAACTTTACTGTTCGTCATGAAAGAAAAACAAGACGCGCTCTTGGTTTACCAAAAGCGAAAATTTTGTTTGCATGAAGCGTTCAAGACCCTTATTTTGGCAATCCCGGCGACAAAAACAGTGGAAACTTGCGCGTTTGTTTATTTGAAAAACGAACACAATGTCGCAAAGTAGAGTCATTCAACAAACTATTGCTTATTGACTATCTACAACTGCGCATAGCAATTCTACAGCTTCGTGGTAGTTGGGGGCAAAACATGAAATGGGGGGGCACAGAGTTCAAATGGGGGTACCGGGCACCACTTGCTGTCCCGCTGGCGACGGCCATCACTATCAGGCGAGTTTGCGCTGTGCATAGGCCCTAAAATCTTTCAAGTTTATTGTAATGTCATGTCGTACTTACATTCCAAGACTTGAATTTAACCAAAAACTTCGCAGGGCGAGCGCTGACAGTTCTCTGCAGATATATGAAAATCGATGCAGATCCGTATATACGGGGGAGTTGACCTGCTGGCAGGGCCGGATTAAGGGGGGACAACGGGGGCAATTGCCCCGGGCCCCCCGCTTAAAGGGGCCCCCCATGATGAAATCTATTTGTTTCAAATAAAATACTCGTTTGTAAAATTTCGTAATTCAAAAGCGATACAAGAATACAGCTCTATATTATATTCCTATATGCTGCGTTAAATATCAAGGGGATAAGGGCCCCCAACAGCAACTGATTTATCCGCAAGTTTGACTGTCTGCCACTTTTTGGAAACCGCTGTTGAATAGCCCATAAGTATTTTCGGTTTTGTTGAATGCAAATATATTTGATTTCGCTGGTGATTTTTTCCTAATAATCGTTCTTTTGGCATGGGTATGACTCTCTACTCGAGCATCACGCCTACTGCACAAATGTCACGAAAACGTTACTATTTGCGTGCTAACAGCTAGTGGTTGCTGACTGCTGTTCAGTATCAATCAACGTTGCCACTGGGTTCAGTCTTGTTAACATCAGATTGTTGTCTTCTTCAACATCAGATAACATCAAATTTTTACGCTACGGTTTCACATAAGCTAAATGCTTCTGTTAACAAACCTAACAAAGCGCGAGTACCCTCGTTGAATCCGAAACAGAGCGAAATATCGCCATTAAATGGAGAAGTCGTTTATAATTTACGTAAAATGTTAGTTTCAACGCAGCGAAGAGAGCTTCTTTAGTTTGGAACGATAACCAAACACATATTAGGGTCAGTGGCTTAACTGACAGGGGGCAAAGGGCGACCTTCCCCCTTGGCAAGCTCAATGTGAAAGCTGGGCCCCCTAAGGTTGACATTTTGATATTTAGTATTCTTTAGGTTGTTTTTTTGCGTTTTTCGGGGTGTTTTTATTTTTGCATCTAGTACAGACATCCACGACATTCAGAGATTCACTATCTTTCTTAACTTTTTTTCTGAGTTTTGGCTAGTGGGCCCCCTTCAACTAAGCTTTCCCCCCAAGGGTCAAACCTCTAGTTACGCCACTGACTAAGGTGAGAGATTGATAAAAGAAACTTAAAAATCATGAATCTAATTTATTTTCGTTCTGAAATGAGAGGAAATGTCAAAAAAACAAGAACCCAGTCAACATCAGGTTTGTCCACAAAACATCAGACACCAGAAATTTATCTGAGAACATCACGTCTGATGTCATGTTAACAGGGCCTCCGAGAGAAATTCTACCACCAGGGGGTACAAAGACCGACACCGCGCCCATTTATTTTCTTGTGCCCTCGTCGAAACTTGTATAGCGTGTTTGTATAGTAATCAGAATCAGCTGTCATGCTAACATTTACAAATCGGTTACTTGTTATACTGGCAGCTGGCTTACACTGATAATTTTAGGCTTGATTACAGAAAAACTGATCTTATGTACTTTAACTTTCCCGGGCCCCTGTACCTACCGGGCCCGGGTACAATGTACCTCTCGTACCCCCCTCTCGTAGGCCCTGCATGTTAAAATATCAGAAGTGGCAACACTAGTGTCAATGATCCCGAACTTTTGGTGCTGTCTCGAGGTCACCGCAACCGAACTGCACCTTTGTTTCGTCATAAAGGGTAACGTGTGGTGGAAACGCACTTTTCCGATGGCTACTATCGTTGTGTTACATCATAAACACATGAAGCTATTCAAGCCATTTACACCACATGTCATTGCGTGGCCCGTCAGAAAAGGTTTTAATCAGTCGATTCGCAAAACGAAAGAGCAGAAAACGAGATTGCAATGTTTAGCTAGCGCGATGCCGGAACTGAAATGCGATCAGGACATCAGGAGCTATGAAAAGCGCAAAGCTTCTAAGAAGAAAAAACGTAAGGATCTGGCAGTGTTAGCAAAAACGCCGCGACTGAATCGCTTTTTCTAGCAAAACTTTCAAGCAGCAACGTCAAAGCAGTGGCGTTATCCAGAGCACCTGAAAATTAAGACATTAGCTTGGAAACAAGTTTCACACTCAGCCTGGCTGGCCATATTTGACATGTTCTTTTTCCGGTGTTTTTGTTTGTAATCTCAGGTTTCTGCTTATTGTTCGGGTGAATGTTGTTTCTTGCTGAGTCACTCCGTAGTCTGTGAAATATTTTTTCTTAGTAGAAATATACCCTAACTGTATGTGATTTGAGTAAGTGCATTCTCGACTACCGGAAAAAACAAACGGGAACCTTGCGAATTAGCGAAAACATAACTTTTGCAAACGATGGCGTCATGAATTACGTCATGGGGCCCTCCAGTAAAAATTGTCGCGGGCTCCCCTACCTTTTAATCCGGCTGTGCCTGCTGGGACTTCATAAATGGAGAGTTTTCCACAAAAAGGGCGTGCCACGGTTGACTGAAAATGATGACGTCATAGGGCCCCCAATGGTAAAACCAGCCCGGGGCCCCGCTTGTCTTAAAGCCGGCCCTGCACCCAGCATAAGGCCGGGGAATAAATAAGAAAAATGGACATTATCATTGGATTACCTATAGACACAGTGTACAGATTTACTAAGCAAACTGAATTATCATGATTGCTGATAACTGTGTTGGTTAATTTGAATTAACCGAATCAGTGTGTACGCAAACGCCGCTCAGTCATGTGACTGATTCGTGCCGTCTCCTTGTGCCGTCTCCTCGTGTCGTCACTTGTGATATATGCGTGATATGCACAATAACATGAATATCACACCAAGTTTTTCCCCCCCCCAAAGTTTTCCAGCGCACTCGATCCCTGTCTGGAAGCACTGTTTGAACTTTTTCCTCTCGGCATCGAATGCCGTGAGTTGTCCTTGGCCAAACGTTCCCCTTCTGCTTGAATTAACGTGAAGACCGAGTGATATTCATGCAACCCAGTGAGGCAAGCTCGACGAACAAAATCGCAGATTGCGATGAAACTACGATGCTTTTTCGTTGTTTTGCGGCATAGGTCGAATGTTGCTGAAAAATTTAGGAAATAAAAAAACTTGGTACGGCTGCGCTGGTCTAACGTGACTGCACCCACATGTCATAAACTATTACTGGACGCCTTATCGCCAGAATTTGTTTTACTTTTGATTTTGAGGAATATTATTTGAGTGTTGTAAAGGGTGGCTCTGCACGTTTTACGTATTTACAAACTTTGCAATTTTTAGAGAAATGTTGATGCATACTTGGATGTTCGTAGCATCGAAGGCATCAAGCAGTAGGCTAAACAAGCGGAGTTTCAAGCGATCGCAGTGAGTCAACTTAATTTGCACTTGTTTGTGAACTTCTGGTATTGAGAAAAGGATTTTCGCTGCGTAGAATTTCCATGTATGGATAAACGCCGCTGGTGTACTTGTAAATCACCAGTGCCAAAAATACACGAGGCTTAACTGATTGGCACTTGTGCCAGACCTCACGCTCAACTATGTCTCTAACAATGATACACGGAGATTCAACTCATTCTGCATATCGAGCATGACGTTTCGTGAAATATTTCGTTTACAGCCACATCGCAGTTTGACGTCATGCTTCCCGTAAAAGGCACACGAGTTGCAACCAATGCAAAAAGTCAATTGGAACCTTGTCCAGGGATCGACACACTAATAACTCATCGTCAGTTATGCGTCACCATCATGACCGCGTGACCATCACTCAACCATTTGTTCGGCTCGACAGACCGGAAATTGTACAGGGCTTTAAAAGATGTTCCACACCTGCCAACAAGACGATTTGAAACCTATTCAACGGCCGCGATTTAGACACATGACTTCGCGGGCTGGGCTGCGGCCTAGCACCGATTCGACGTATTGGTTTGGTTACAATCGAAAGCGATGCGTTGCAAGCGAGCAGTGGATGTATTTATACAAATTTGCCTAACAGGCCATTGCAAAGTACGACAGACAGTGTTTCGCGTGCCAGATGTTCATTCGTTGTGTGCTTTTGCACACAAGTTTGCAAGGGATAAGTTCGATGCAAGCTTTTTATCGAGGAAGTTTCCTTCACTCTCACTATGCACGAAGTGTAAACATTCTTCTCGAAAGATCAGGCCCGTTTAAATTTATGCACGGCACTAACAGTTTTATCGGATTTGCAAGAGCGTGTTGTCGCCCACCTGTTTATTTCTTAATTTTTGTTAGCACTGATTTCTTTAGCGAAGACAGAAAAAAGCGAGCAACGCGTGCGCAACAAGCGCTTGCAATTCGAGGATTAGTTTGTTTATATGCTCCATTTTACATATGGGCTAAGCTCAGGGTACGACACTAATGACCTGAAAAAAATGTAGTAAACAAATCCTTGCTTTATAGTTCCAGTGAACAAATTGCTGCTTTACCATGGGTTTATCTCACAAGATACTAGATAGTCATTGTTTTGAGGAATAGAAAAACAAGACGAAGAGTCCAATCTCGCTCATGTTTTTTTTCTAAAGACAGGCGGAATTTGCTTGCTTTGCAACATGCTTTTCAAAACGTCGATATTGGTACTGTGTTTTGTCGTGGTAATTCTCACTGATCTTGCCAATACCGGACGTACACGTAGAAGACGCCTTCGAGGACGTTGGGGACCAAAAGACTATAGGCGAGCTAGAAAAAATATACAATTGTCAAGGAACAACAAGTTGGTGGGTCCACTGGGTAACGGCCCGGTTCGTGTCAACATTCCTCCCATCAATCTTGCTATCGCCCCAGTTGGCCGTCCTAGTTCACCACCTCCCAGGTACTATCGAGGGACTCGTCCACAACTCTCTGCCGATTTCGGTCACAGGGGAGCGATGCCAGGGAAAGTTCCTCCAAGCTCTATTATCCGTCCACCTGTCCGATCTCCTCCGCGACCAAACCTTTCTCCAAACACTCCTGACACCATTCAACAGCTCTCTGATAAAGAAAAAGAAGACATAGCGCTGGTGTGTGACTCATGACTGAAAAATGCTAAATTTTTGATCAAGATTTGACGACTGCTTTGTGTTGACTTTGAGGGGATTCCGCTTGTTCGTGGTTAGATGAATAAATATACTATGTCCAGTCGCGTCTCACCAACATGTGCATGCAGCGTCTCACCAACATCTGTAGGTTGATTGATCCAGATTCCCGTCACCTACTCGTAACTGCTCCTTGGAAAGAAAATTGAGAGGCAAAAGTTCCGGCAGCATTACCGACTAACAAATACAAATCTCCATCTTTGTGTCACGTTGTTGCATGCGCGGCTCGCTTGATATTTTATTTTTTTACTACACTTCTGTTTATATACAGATCATAGCCTACAACTGGGGGTGACAAACTGAACAACTGCTCCACATAAGTAAATTCCAAACAGTGCTTTTGGTTTATTCAAATTTTCTAAGAATTTTAAAAATCTTGGTCAACTGAACGAGTTGCCCGATGAAACTTTCGAAATGCTTAACGTCTTGTTTGCTTGTGTTCATGCTTGCGTATTGCCGTTTGTGTATGTACTTTCCACAGTTAATTGCAAATATATAAGCCAAAGCAGTGAAAGATTCTGGGAATCATGTACTCTAGCTGACTCCAACCTTCATTCCTTGCTCCAGTACCAACCTTGAGTTTGGCTACATTGCCAGAAAACTCATTGATTGAAGTGTAAGAAAAAGACTCGGCTTCAAATGGTTGTAGCCTTGTCGAGATTACACAAAAACGTCTTTCTTCATAAGAAAGGTTTCGTACTTGTCGCATTTACCTACAAAGGAAAAAGGCAGTTTGCTGAAACGTTTTCCTAACATCAAAATTTTTGAAACTTTTAAACTTCTAACTGATCGCAATCGCAATTTCTATAGCAAAATCGTCTTTGTGTGCAGTCAGACGACTTGGGAAATGCTTAGCCACCTGGTTAAAAATCTTGGCTCATGCATAAGTTAGGAAATAGAATTCGTTGGGGAAGACCTGAAGCACTTCGTAAGCCTAAAATTTAATAAATTTATGTTACTTTTTGCAGAATTTCTTTGTACTTGTCAATTACACTACAAACCAAATAGCAAGCAAAAGTTCACTCGTCGAACAAATGCAACGCAACTATGGACTTCCAGTGACAGGTATTTCTTCAGCTTATTTCAAAAGTTTCGTTATGTCGTTGTGAACTGTGTGCCGCATTTAAGGTATGTTCTTTGAAAGTGAAGTCAGCCTTACGCTTATATGCGACTAAACATCTTCATGTCCGCTTCTTTCACGCTAACTCTGGTAGAAATTAATTTTTTAGAGTGGAACTGCAGTCTCGGAATGGCTCAATATGAAGTGTTATAAGGGGAGGCAAAGTGAAGTGTTCAGGCCAATATTTAGACTTATACTAAAAACAGGTGCTAAAAACTTGAATCAGCAGTTATTTAACCAGAATTAGACGAATTTTATGTTCTTATGTTCCCAGAACGTTTCAATTGTTGACGAAACTGTGTGATGTTCCTGAGTTTTGAAAGGCTGAAAGGGTAATAATAGTATTCTGAATAAATGTTTCTTATTTCGTGTCTGCATTCCGTCAAAAGCTGTGCTGAAAAAAAGCTATGTCACAATCTAGTTAAAACCGAACTTTTTGTTTGTGTTGCTGAGAAAGCTCTTCTTGTTTCAATGTACTCCTTGAATTTAATAATATGGTAAAGTATCTTCTGCAGGTGAATTGGATGACGAAACTGTATCAAAAATGATGTCTCCCAGATGTGGCGTACCTGATGGTCCAGCAGCATATCGCACATTTTCCAGCAGAGAACGATGGACATCTGACACAGTAACTTACAAGTGAGGTCTCCGTTGAAATTTTGCCTGTTCGATTTCAAAGAACTTGATTTGCTTGGTAATAACATATCGAGTAAACCTACCTTCATCCGGTTCGACTGTTGACGCATAGGGATCACGTGACTGTGTTTTCCTGTCTGTGGAGCTGAAAGCATGACAGACAATTGACCGGAAACACTGCTTTCCTCTCTCACGTATAGTTTCTTTTCTCAGTTCGAAGTGATTCATTAAAACTGGAATTACCCTCAGGAGGGTATCAGGGAGTAAACATTAGTTTTAGTAGCTGATGTTGGATGACTGAGCCACGTTCCAGTGTTCCGTTCTTCCTCTCTGTTGTGTTTATCAACTCACGTGTCGGCCGGATTCAACTGGTCACCGGAAAAGAGTAAAACTGCGCACTAAGTATCTTTCAAACTGCTGTTAGCTTAGATGTTAGAGAACTGGATGTTTAGTCTGATGACGAACAGCAGATCACACTTGGAAAATGTTTTTATCAAGGATCTTGATCATTCCTGTAGAATCTTACAGAACCTGTGCTTGCTCCGTCTTTTCGAAATCGGGGAAACGACGAAATGATATCCTTGTCTGGTTCAGAGAAATCGTTTGCGGTTTAGAAGGCTTGGCGCTTGCCAGCATAGCTTCTTACATGTAAATTTGTTAAAACCAAGAATTGAAGTTTAGGTGCAACTAAGGTTTCGCCATTTTTTGCGCTCATCAGGCACTAAAGTCTGCAAAACGTACATACAAAGTAATATTTAACACAATAAAAAAGGTTAAAAATGTGTCATCATGCAGAGAGGCATCGCTCTCTGCATAGCTGTTATAGTTTGTGTTCACTGCCGCAGTCTTCGTTTGGTTGATTTCTCACAACGAGTTCGTTTGGTAATGTTCGAATTGAATGCGTCACTGCTCAGGACTGCAAACTGTTTTTGCTTAAACCCTTTTAACACCTGCGCCGACCACTATGATGGACGCTATATTTCTGGCCATAACTTGCCAGCCGATTGAGCTAGAGAGCTGTTCAAACCCTCTACGGATTCGGGAAATCTTCTAGTTTAGATTTAAGAAATATTTTTAAGTTTTGGGTTTGAATTTTTTGTAGGTGACGTCATAATTGGGGTAGTTTTTGCGTTTTTTTGGCCGAGGTCACCTGGCCCTGGGCACCAACCCAACGAGCTATTTTTTGGCTCAAGTTTTTTTGGAAATTAGGCTAAAATCCGAGTCTGTAGAGCCCTTGATTGACTTTCTGGCGTTTTTGGCTCATGAAGACGTGGCTTGTGGCTTGCAGAAAAACACATTGCACCAGTCGAACCACGCAATAGTATTAACGAGAGAAGAGCAGTGATGTCAACATGCCGACACAGAGCTTATTTAAGCAAATCAACAGTTAGCAGTGCTGCGAAGCGACCTCGTCAAGATGAACATTAGCTAGGGGAACTCAATGAGAAAAATAAACCAAAGGAAGACCGCTGCAGCGAAAGAGACAGTCTTTTATTCCGCGTGATGATGCATTTTAACTTTTTTTATTGCGTCACCACTTTTTTACGTGTATGTTTTGCAGACGTCAATGTCTGATGAGCCTGTATACTTGCGAATCCTAAGTCGCACCCCAAATTAATGATCTGGTTGTACAAAAATATGTGATGAAAACCTTTACACCATCAGCTTACAAAACTTGTCTTTGCGCAGTTTACATAAAAGAGCATTAACTTGTTGGTGCTCATGTATCAGAAACAACTGTTCCAAAACAATTTAAACTAAATGTCCTTCAAGTTTGACGAAAAGGAATACTTAGCTGAGGGATCTGAAATCATTTCGTCACTCATGTGGTTGGAATGACTGCTTGTCAAACACTTTCATATTGTTTGACAAACGAGGTAATAGTTGCCATTGACAGCAATTTAAGTAAGCAATTGACAAGCAACCAATTTATTGTGCAATTGGTTGTACAGTAGCGGTGATGTAATTGCATTTTTCACAGGCTCGCCGGTTACACGCCAGATATGAGCCCATGTCAGGTCAGAAATGCAATAAAACGAGCGTTTCGCGTATGGGAGGAAGTGGTTCAACTGGATTTCGTTGAAACAGAAGATAATGCGGACATGATTATTTACTTCGGTTATAGTAAGTTGACAGATCTTCATGTAGTGAGCTTTTCGTTCACGAGCGTTCGATAGATAACACCCCAAGCCTAAATAGTTCAAACAAACATTTTCCTGGTTTCAATTAATTACATTTGTTAGATAGCATTTTTTCATTTATTTTCGTTTTCAATAGTTTTTGTTTAAAAGTGGACTCTTTATGCAATTTGAGTATGTAAACATCTACATACATACTTACTACATACTGTCCTTACATCTGATTGGTGTGTGATAATTCACTTAATAATCCACTTAACTAATAATCATGGCTCTTTGCAAAAAGTGTAATATGTCTAATTGTTCTCAGTGTTCATCATGCCCTAA
>Ga0210059_1016002_pt1 | contig 10864 bp, 5 predicted proteins | sample Ectturendosymbi2_FD_188042 | JGI IMG/M metagenome (GOLD analysis project Ga0210059, IMG submission 188042) | Ecteinascidia turbinata endosymbiont from Florida, USA - Sample 2 (SPAdes) (version 2) | ecosystem: Host-associated > Tunicates > Ascidians > Unclassified | place: Key West, Florida... | reverse complement strand
CTTAAAAGCATCAAACATAGAAGGGAAAATGGTGTTGACACCCTAAAACTCCACCACGACACCATTTTAAAACCTTAAAAAAACACTGAAGCACAGTATCCAAAATGAGTGGTTAAATGCCATTAGTTTTTTCTATTCTTTCACTTTGCTTAATTCTGACCGTTACTTGATTACGTGAGCATACACACAATCGTCTTATTGTCGCAGACATTTTGGAAGATAAATTAATATGGACGGTTGCAATGAATTGGGAGTTAGTTTTTGTCTGATAGTAGATTTAACTGTGTTTTTTTTTTAAGTTTTAGGAAGATTTTGGTTTTGATGTTTGTTGTGCACAGAATCTTTTGACCTCGCTCGACCAAGAAGGAAATATTTACAAATCTTACCCTGCAACCAACTGAGCAGGTTAAACATTTACCAGTGACGCATGTTATTGGCAGATAAAGTCATGTGAAGAGTTTCAACACACTGACAAGAACTGTTGGCTGTGCAGATATTCTTTTTTTGGTGCTAAAATAAAACAAAACAAAGGGCGTATAAGTGATGTGTCTGACTTGCAAATGGGTATCACTTATTCAGTGATGAGCTTTTGTGGAAGAAATCACTTTTAGTCAGCTACTAACAAGACACGTTTTTCAGCCGCTTTCATTGAAATACTTGGCCAACTCCAAGTCAGGATAAACTTCATATAGACTGAGTTTTGGTATTGAGCTTTCTTATTTTTGTAACGAAAAAATGGACTGTGTTCACATTTATCAGACTGAATGCAATGTGCAACATTTACTTAATTCTTTAAGCCTCCTTCAATCATGAGGGGCATGCTATCTCGCAAAAACATCGTATGTCGTCGTAGATCGTAATCTGTCGTAATAGTTACAAACTTGTGCATTAGAATACAAGTAGTCACAGGCAAGTCAGTTTGTTATGTCATTTGGCCATAATGCTGCTCTCAGAATTGGGCTCAAATTTTGGTGTGTCCAGAAAATTTTTTAAAAAATATGTAATAAAAACTAAAATCTTTCCCCGCTAAATCTGCATTTTGCCCCCAAAAATCCTAATACCTGGCTATGGGCCTGTTCAGAACCCGAGATTAAAATTATTGATACAGCTTTCGAAAATTCTGAATATTTGTCGAAGAACCAATCAACACCATTTATGCATATATGCATATAAATATGACTTATATATGCAAACTTATATATGCAGTAATATGTCTGCTGTTAGTCGAGTGTGAGTAAAGTTGCTGGTTTGATTATTACGATATTAACGCGAATTACTGTGATTTACGCCAAGTAATAATATCACCTTTTAATAGTGCGTAATCGCTCGCGTGTCACCTATGGCGTTCCAGATTGGGCACACTTGCCCTATATTGTGCTCCTCAGCTGCTCGATAGATAATGCTCCCCCTCAAAAAACAGTACAGAGAGAGATGTGTTTATTCAGATGTTTTCGCCACAATCAAAGTTCTAAGAAATTAGTTTTAAAATCTCACAGTTCCTTTTGAAAGCACAGTTAAGTCGAGCTCAGGGAAACATCAAATAGATCTGGTCCAACCTCTTATCAACAAGGCGAAAACAAAGAAGTATTCAAAAAGCCTAGGTTTGCACAGACTAGACTTGGCACACATATTTGCAATTAGAGATAATATTCACGTATGCTCACCTGTTTCCGGTCAAAATAAAATTTTTTAAATAAGACTAAACCGGCTGTACAGACCAATATAATTTCTTCTTTCAACTTTTTCAGTGATCCTGATGGTATACTGCAAAGTGTATGAATAGATTTCTGTTACTATGTCTCTGCCTTCGGAACGGCAAACTGTGCCCCCTCCATATCATGGACAAGCTACTCACACGGTGAGCAAGGATATTTATTCTGCCTAGTTACACGCTTGAAAAATTTTATGTTGCTAGTTTTCAAAACTCATTAATGAAATGAAAAAGTCAGTTTGTTTGGTTGCTTGTTCTAACTTATGCTTTGTACTAATGTAACATTACATTTCATCTCCACAAAGGAAGAAGTTGTTTAAGCTGTTATAAACAGCAGCAAGCAACAAAGTCCATAAAAGCATGCGCCATAACAATCAAGATGAAGGGTTCTCCTACGTACTTTGCACAACTGTCAACCTTAAACTTGTTTCGTTTAAACCACATACAGTACTGTTTGATTTAACATGCAAGATGCAGAGCATGTGGTGTTGTTCTAGCCATTGTAAGGGGTAGGGGAAGTGTGGCCTTCTAAGCATTTGTTCGCTTACCAATATATTTGTTTTGATTGTTAATTTTTTCTTATTTTGTCCACAACGAATATTCCGGTCTAGTGCAGAATTGTCCGCCCCAGCGCAAAAGCCTGAGCCAAACTTTATAGTGCCACCGAAGGATGAGTATGAAAACCCAAAGTCGCACACAAAAATCAACCCAAAACTCGGCCTAACTGGCAGCAAATTAACTAGAATGCGACCTTTGATCAGAAAAACTTTTACAGTGTGTTAACATACTTTCACAGTAGGTGCCGGACAGACCTTTATGCTGCATTCGTCACTAAATAAAGTTATGAAGTATCACATAAGCACACCAATGCCTTCGAGAAAAAACACAGGTTTGAAAAGATGAGCAGGTTTTATTTGCTGTTGACAGGTCAATCGTAAACATTTATTTTAGCAAAAGCTGTTGGTGAGCACCGGTCTACAACTAATTGGTACACGACAGGTTGAACTGAAAACAAGTTTGGTGTTTTTTGCTGATTTTTGTTCACAAAGTCTTGTTACAGAGACAAAGTTAAGATTTCATATTACACCGAAGGCAAAACCGTCTCTTCAATTTTAAACTATTTTCCAATTTATACATGGAAGAGAACTTCGATACCTGTAACAGAAAATTTGGCCTCGTTTTTAGGACTATGCTAAATAATTGAGTAAAGGCGGTATTTTGAAAAAAGTTACGCTATACCCTTTTGGTTACTTACGTGGTGGCTGTGGCAAGTCTAGGTTGTTGAATGCAGCCTTGCTGAAGTGGCCGTAAGTTTGTGAAAAAACTGAAATTCAATTTGTTGTAAACTTTTTGTGGTGGTTTAAAATAAACATAAGCTTTTGTTCAATTAAAATTTATTTTATCATGTTCTTTTGATACAGACTGTCAGCGTTGAGCCACAGCTAAATCGTGCTTACACGACCAATGTCAGCGAAAAGACTCCATCTCCGTACAACATACTTGCCTCATACATCCCTTTGATGCCAATGTGCCTGGCGATCACTTGCTGCGTCTTAAACGCTATGATACCTGGAATGGGTGAGTTTTTTCTCCGGCTGTTAAAAACCTTCTGGGGCGACAAAAAAGTTGAAACAAATACCTGGTAACTTGGCGTGATGATAGACGTTCTCGGTTTGTGTGTGATTACATTCAGTATTGACAGAACCGACGGGCTGTAACGCTCATTGGTATATAGGTTAAATAGAATGAAATTAAGGAAGAAATCGTTTTGATTTTATTGGAATTTTTGGCGCTGCACAACAGTCAAGGTTTGTAGCGCTAGGAGAAGATTTGGAAAGATGCAGCTTTAACATGCATTTGCAGAAGTACAAAGCAACCGGATATAACGCATAACGGCTCTTGGAAAAGAAAGTCTCCGTAGATCTTTTGCACACCACGCGCCAAGAAGGAAGGTTACAGTACCAAACTCAATATACAGGGGGAACACTCCGTTTTCAATGAGGCACCCAAACAATCAGTAAAAAATGCGACTGTCAGAGGTGACCGGAATCACATTTGCAGATTCCGTTTCCGCTCCTGTTCTAAAATTTTTGAATCCTGATTTTGGTCCGACTCCGAAGGTTTTCCAAATTTGTCAACCTGACTGCTGTTCAAACTCTGAAAACCATCTATGCAACAATTATCATATCTTCCCTAAACCCTTTTTTTCTTTTTTTTTAAGACCACGCAGACTCCTGATACTGCCGAAAATAAAAAGTGATTCCGGATCCTGGTCCGATTTTTCAAATATGTTTGACTCCGACACCGGATCCGGTCCGAAAGAAACGCAGAATCCTGCCATAGTCGACTCCGGCACTTCGGTTCCGTGGCCACATCTGAGAACTGTACGCAAACACACGTCACAAACCTGCGCAGAACAACGCAAAAGAGTTCGACATATATCTAACGATCTGGTTTCACCCGCACTCAGCCAGATTTGCAACACAAATATTGTATATTTTAATTGTATACTTTATACATCTGAGCTTTGGGAAAGTGCGGCTTTGATTTGATGAAAATATAAGTTAAGAAATATATTTCAAAAGAACCTGCAATTTAATGCAAAATGTGATTAAATTAATTTATCTTATTACAGGAACATTTATTTCATCGTTTGCAACATGCTGTTGTTCAAAACTCGATCATCCAGAAAGAGGTTACTGCACCCATTTTTGGGTAAACCTGTCAGTTGCTTGGTTACAAATCTTTACTGTATGGATGTTTCTATTTGGTTGGATCTGGAGCATTGCGTGGGGCGTTCAGTTTATTATCAAATCAAGTAAGAAGTTTATAACAAAAACACATTTTGCAAATCAATGCACAAAACAGCACACATCCACTGAAATTGATTTCAGGATTTTATATAATTACACAGCAAAATAGCTTCATCTATTCACAAACTCAGATGTGTTGCCGCGGTAGCTGTAGGCGTTGATAAGACACTGAGTAATAAATTTGATCATTTAATGTCATCCCTTTTGCCTTCTGTGTTTTACTTGATTACCGCAATCTTTTGGTTGCAGAAGTGAACTTAGTATGTTTTTTTTTCGGGTGGCCACACTTGATCGGAAAAACGAACCTTACTATATACTGCGCGTGACACATCAGGACTTGACTAACATTGTTTTAAGCTTAATGTTTACATAACTTTCATTCACCAACATCACTTTTGTTTTTTCAGCTCAAGCTACTGATGAAATATCACAACGGCTTATCCATTCCAGTCACCAACCAGTAATCGTGTCTGTTCCTTCAGTTCCGCCAATGACTGCAGCAGTTGCTGCAGGTCAAGTCAATCAAAGTTTCAAATAAAGAAGACCATCCTTTCCTGATGTGTTCTTTATATTTTTTAAACTTCAGCATGCAGCGTGAGATACTCCCTGTTTGATTTCTTCCATCGATGATGTGGTTTAGTTGCGCAAACTTCGTCGCAGTAATAGGTATAGCCAGTTCATCAACAATCGTTTTGTTTTCCTGCGTTGGAAGTTGGAATAAAGTTGTTACGCTGTAATTAAAAAAAATTGCCTGAAAATCCAATTAAAAAACAAAAAAGAGAGAAGAAAGAAGCTGGAGTGGAACTGCTGCTTATTGTAAATGGTTTGAATAAATTCTTTCTGTTTTGGATGTTGAGATTTCCTGTCGTTTTGTGTACATCCTTTAAAAACTTAGAAACTTAATTGTGCTTGTAAGAACACAAACTGTTGTCGTAATTACTGCTGCACTACTAAGAAACAAACGTTTTCTCTTTTAGCAAGCTGGGAGACATAACCTATTATACCCGTAAGTTAAAGTTTATTGCACATCAATCCTCATTTTTGGTAAAAGCAGGATGACTTTTCTTCCATAATGCGTCCACTAATATTTCGTTTTGTGACGTTAAGCTGTTTTGCTCTTTTATGTCGAATTTGCTTTTGCAGCTGATCCAAACTCTCAATCAGCAAATATCTAGAGATGTTATGGGTATTCCACTGCACAAGGTCGATCGGATGAGGTCGAGGGGGTTACTTCCTTGCCCCCAAATTGTCTGTAGAGCCCTGCAGGAGCAAATAAAATACAATTACCATGACGTGCGCAACAAGAAATGTGATGACAACTTTTGATATCATAAACAATTTAAACGAAGCTAGTGTTCCTGAATCCAGAACTGCTTCAGACGTACTCAAACTTTAAGTCTGAAGCATATTTGCAGTCGGATCTCATGTGCTATTATGGGTTACTTCCCTGTGGTTAAGCTTAGGAGTTGCGTTTCAGATATTTTTATGAGACGCTGGTGAATAAAAGGCTCTCACATCTGTTTTGAACGTGGTTCACTGCTGCGTTTTTTTCTATGACGACAGATTTCAGACATTGTTAGCAACAGACTAATAGGTTTACAGTGCAATTTACCGTCTTTGTAGCCCAACCGTGAACTTCTTTCTCTTTTCATTTGTCTATTTTAACTGATGGTAGTTGTCACCAAATTAAAGATATCCACGCTATTTTCTCCGTTGCATATCCGTCCCTTCTCATTTCAGGTTCAATTTAATTATACGCGATTTTGTCTTTCATTTGAAGTTCCACGACTGGTCACAGGTATCCACCTCAATTGCCCGGCATCTGGGGCCGAGCGGCTACTTTCTTAGTGAATGCTGCACTGGCGGCAAGTCAAGGTCATCTCTTGCTTAGGCCTTTCCCGTGGGCCGATCCATTAAAGCTGAGAATGAGGATGGATAAGCCACTTATATCGTTTTTTAACTCTTCAGTAAAGCCCAACCGGTAATCGAACTCTACCCATCAGCTATAGTGGGGCTTCCTCAACTCGCTTTTAACCCCTTCTAATTTCAAATGTTAAAATGATATATATACCGCATCATCTAGCGCTGTTTTTGACATGGCACAATAAAAGCAGGTTTGTAGTAAAGGGAGGGGTCAGGGTCTGGAATTGTACGGTTTTCAGTGTGAGCAGCCGGAGCAGCAAGAGAAGCCAACCCTAATTTTCCATGCTAACCTTAATTTTTCATGCTAACCCTAATTTTTCATGTTGACCTTAATTTTTTCATGCTAATTTTAATTTTGTTCATGTTAACCTTAATTTTTTTCATGCTAACCCTAGCATGGCGAAAAGGTGTGACAAGTTTTTATCTAATACGCCACCTGTACCCCAAGAGGATGGCGGAAATGTATGGTAACTTGATCAATTTTTAGCTGAGCACCACAATGGAAAATTTCGTTAAAAAAACAACTAGGCTGCTCGTTACCATGCACTGACAAGGAATATATACACCAAACCCGTCGGAAATGAGTATTTAGGAAGTTATGCACCATTAAAATTTCCCCTTCTGCAAGGCACTTTCACCTACCATGCACAGCCACAACATGGCGGTGAAAAAGGACAGCACGAAACAACAGCTGAGTCATTGCGTGCGCATTTGCGTGAGTTCATTTTTTCCTCTGCGCGTAAGATGTGTCATTTTTTCGTATGCGCGTCAACAGTATGCTTTTAGCAGTGAATATTGCAGTTGAGTAAGAATTCGTCGTGACCACCATTAAGATTGCGCTTTATATTTACACGCTTCTGATATACACCAACACACGTTCAATCGACGCCGAGCAGGAAGCTTGCTCTAAGACACCGACTCCCGAAGTAGGTCTACAAAATTTACGCGCATATAAGATGTGGATCTTGTCCGATTCGTAAGCGACTGGTTAATGTATGCAGCTGATAACATAAAGGCTGCAGAGTCCCTCAAAGTGTTTGAAAAATGTTTGGATTTTATGTCATAAATTGCTACAAAATGCGACTGCTGTAGAACTTTTGTACATTACTTGCACAAAACGTACTTCCCAAAAACGATTGGTTATTAGCTTATTTGGAGTCAACAATACAATTAACAAATATGATATAGACAATATTGTAAATTGTGGAAAGTTACACATGTCCTCTAAAGAAACTTGTGTATATTTGACCCATTCAGTCTGCACAAAAAGTGTGTATTTGCGAAAACGAAGCTACAATTGATTCTCACCACGGTTCTGCACTAAAATTAAAATATACTGGTTGCTGCATATTAACACAACGGTTAGTTCGTTGATCTAGCCCAGTGATTCACAAAGTATGGGTCGAAACCCAAGCAAGGGTGGCGAAGGGTCAAAAAATGGCTTGCACCGAGAAGATCCAAACTGGAGTTGTGTATTTTCAACGTTACTACTGCTTGTCTGTGTTTGTCTGTAGCATATTACTTGAGAAAAGAGTAGGTTGCTAACATTAAAAACGACTTAGCATCTTACTGCTAAAACTCATCCATACAATCATTATTTTTTCATACGTTCTTTTAGGCTTAAATCGCGAGGTGTTCACGAAACTCATATTTTGGTCGTGCTCAAAAGAGATTGGAAACCGCTAATCGAGCCTTTTTTGCGTAAGCGTTTGAAGTCTTTAAAAATCCATTACTGTAATTAACAAATGCCAATCGATTGGGGAAAATTTCAATTTAGTTTCATTTTAGTCACATGTGCTTTATCGAGAAAACAGATTGCAAGCTATTTGCAGGTTATTGTTGTGTCAATACCCTCAGCACTTACAAAAGCATCTTACTACTAACGTTAGATTTTGCTGCTGGCTCTTCCCGTGGCAGCTGAATGATTTAAAATTTATTGTAGGATAGGCAACTGGCGATTAACACCAGGTGAAAGTTGTAACACCTTTAGACTATATGTGCGGGTCGGACACGGATTACTTGACAAAACTTTTTTACTCGCAGGCAAGGTAATTTGAAATCATTGATGAAAACGTTAAGGCTCCACATAATTGTGATTGAACCACCATAGTACATGTTTACTCATCACAAATAAATATACTATTGTTGCTAAACAGAATCTATTACCTAACTGGGTAATACAAAAGACTTTGAAATTGGATTGTTTCTTAGCCACAGTTTGAGCTTCAAGGCACAAAACGTATATCACCGCCATATTCATACATTTACTTTTAAAACTGCACAAAAACAAAAATCTCCGATGTTCATTTAAGGTAGTGGTCGGCAAACTGTGAGTCTCGACCCAAATTGTGGGCCGTTTAGCACTTTTTGTTGGACCGCGCAACACTTTCTTTGTTGTGGTTAATCGCGTGGGCTAAAACGTAGGCTATTTTAAAAACTATGGGACACTGATTTTTTGACGTTAACTAACCATCGTTTTTATCATTATACAGTTCATGACATTACCATAGTATTGTCATATAACAGGTAACTGAATACAGCATAAGTTTAAAATTGGGCGATCAAAAATAAGCATGGGTCTTTACTTGCGACTGAATAGGCGTTTTGGGCCACCATAACGAAAGTTTGACGAGCACTGATTTAAGGCTACGACTGATGCAGCAGACATGGTAAAGTTATACAGTTTTTGTAACATGTCAGCGTTATCAGAGAGAACTTATGCAATGGTCCTATTACCATTAAGTGGAATGCAGCAAACTGGTGCGTTAGAAACAGCTGCGAAAAGCGTTACTCCCTGTTTTGCTTTGAGTTAGTGATTGCAAGTGTTTAGATACACGCTTGTATTTCATTAACACCAACTTACACAGGGAGCAAACCTCAGGTAAAGGTCAGCCATGATATGAGTTCTCCAGCATTTAAACTGTGCACAATGTTAGATTAATCATGGACAATTAGTAAACCATACTGCTTTGATCAGGTTCGAATAAAACTGAAGTAGGATAGGTTCCTTGAAGCAGTTACGCTGATTTTCATTGAAGGATTTCTCTGGCTTATACATCAAAAGCTTTAATAATCTGAAAATTTTTCGTGCAACTTTTGGAATTGGGGGGCAATAGCCCCCCCTGGCTACGCGCCTGGTTTCGCGCACAGAGTGTGACCTCTGAACTTCGTGTCACACAGCAGTACAGTCTGCTAACAAGTGTTAGAGTCCCGTGAACCCACATGAAACTCACCTGCCTGCACGAGTTAGGAACCAACTAGCCTAAATTGGAACTCGCGTGGTGAACACTCACACAAATTGAAAATCCTGCATAAAAGTTTAATCCCCAGCACTCACAAACATCCACCTACTTGAGCGATGGCATGCCAGAAACAACAGCTCCAGGTCCGCCACTAGCTGATATTTTCGGTGGTCAAAATGAAAGCAACTGGTTATTTCACCAAGTAAATAAAATGTTCTTGACACTTTCAAAGCGACTTTGAAAATTTCAAGGGGTTTGCGGGCCTGAACAGCTACGAGTAGTGAATTGCAATGCAGTGCCAAAAGGGGCAACTGCGCATCTGGGCAGCGATGAAACTGTAAAGTATGCGGCATTCCAGCAATTGATTCCTCACGTCCTCCACGCGATCCTTAAGTGTCTTAAAAGCGGTGCCTGCACTGAACTTACAAAGAAGGATTCGTGATCAAGTGATGGTCATCTGACCAACATTACAAACAAACAGGCAAAAAAATACAAAAAATTCACATTCTCCGACAGACACGGTTTTAAAATCTGTGAAAAGTTAACACACTGAGCTACAACAAACAACATTACATGTGAGACAATGTGATTATTCTTCAAAAGCACACATCTGGTACACCCCTGTAAACCCCATCATGGTGGTACACCCCTGGAAAATTCTGGTGCATCCTGGGTGTACGATACACCCGGTTGACAAGCACTGCCGTAGAAAATGTCGAACGTGGCCGGTCAATTTTTCTAATTAATGGATTTGTTTTTTCAAATTCACCTTGAGTTGTTCGTTCAATTTTTTAAAATCACGTTGAGTTGTTCGGCGGCAGCACGTTGGATGAATTTTGGTGGTGCTAGATAATTTTCTAAAATCTCATGTTTCAAGGCTACGTCTGCACGTCGCTTCGCCATTTTGAAAATAAATTCTACAATACAGAACACCAGTAGTCTTGCGTATCAATTACGACGATCTGTGACTAAACAGTTGGATGAAGAACTAGGTCAGCAGCTTATAGTGTGAAACCGTCGAAAGCAAGACATAGAACTTAATGTGAGTTACGACGCTTTTCACGCTACATGTGTTCGAAAATTGGGCTTCTTCAGCGGGGTTTTGGGCTTATAAAGCGTTTTTTTTATTACAGGAATAAATGAGTGTAATTCCGGACCGGACAATTTCAGGCTTA
>Ga0210059_1016000_pt1 | contig 10865 bp, 10 predicted proteins | sample Ectturendosymbi2_FD_188042 | JGI IMG/M metagenome (GOLD analysis project Ga0210059, IMG submission 188042) | Ecteinascidia turbinata endosymbiont from Florida, USA - Sample 2 (SPAdes) (version 2) | ecosystem: Host-associated > Tunicates > Ascidians > Unclassified | place: Key West, Florida... | reverse complement strand
TTTATAACTGCTTGACAACGTTTACGTATTGTATTGCTGCTTATTTTATATTTTTTCTTATCATACTTTCGATTTTAGTGCAAAGAAAAATTTTGGCACTTTGAAACCCCCCCATGAAAATTTTCTGTGTACGCCACTGCAAGGAACTTACGCTAATCCAAGTGTATTGTCTTTGTCACTTGACCAATCTAACCAATTGGAACCTTCTAATGGCAAAATAACTCCAGCAGTGCTTTTGCCTTTGATGCCAAATAGACACTTGTCAAATTTTTGGAAATGCCAAAAGGCTGTGCCTATTTTGCCTCATGAGGCAAAAGCACTGCTGGAACTATTTTGCCTTCCCCTTTTGGGTTAAGGCAAAATAGCTAGCTCCAGTAGTTATTTTGCCTCATGAGACAAAATACATGACTTTACATTGGCGGATCAGGACTGGATCGGATTCAATTTTTGCGGATCAGGATTGGACTAGGACTGAAAAATTTGTCAGTCCGCTCATCTCCGCTGGGAGCCGAATGCGACCCTCAGAACCGGGGTTGAGAACCACTGGTATACATAAACTGGATAGACAGTCACAGCCAAGTCGACGGAGGGGTCGCGGTCGGGAGCTGCAGGATCAACCGTTTACTTTTTGCAGACGATTTGGTACTGCTAGCATCGTCTTCAGCAATCGGTTTTCTGCTACATGCGGCCGAGCCGGAATGAAAATTAGCACTAAGAATACCAAGGTACTATGTCTCTCTACAGACCCAAGGCAGTGTATGCGGCAAGTGAGCCGCAATACACTACAGCAGTTGGAGAAATTCAAGTATCTAGAAGTGGTACTTACTAGTAACGGAAGGCGGAGCGAGTAGATTGATACACAGATTGGTAAAGCTAACGCAGTTCTGCGTGCGCTTTATCGCTCTGTGGCCAAAAAACGGGAGCTTTCAAATACCGCAAAGCTGTCAGTTTTCAAATCTGTCTTTGTTCCGATCCTTATCTGTGGTCATGAATCTTGGGTAATTACCGAAAAAATATACACTCAGGTGCAAGCACCAAAGATGAGATTTTTGCGAAGAGTCCACGATGTGACAAAGGGGCGTACCGAGGTTAGATTGCACCTGGGGCAAGAAACAAGTTTGGCGCCTCCATATTTGAACCTAAGGTATTTTGGGAGTAAATGCACGGCATTGACGAAAAAACTTGCGACATTTTTGCTACTTCTCGGCGCTCCCTAGTGATTCAGCGCCTGGGGGCATTGTGCCTCCCTCGTTAAGCCCCTGGTGTAACACTTCGCGCCAAAGTGCGCAGCTGTGAATTTCGCAGTGCCCTGAATGTCGAATCACTTCTTCTTTGAGAGAACACAACTACGTTAATTCGGTCATGTACCTAGAATGCCCAAGGCCCCAACGAAAGACTGGTGAGGCCAGCCCTGCAGGCTACACCCACGGGAAAGCAGCCCAGATGTCGTCCAAGGCCTAGTTGGAGTAATTGCATCTCCAACCTTGCTTGGTCCCGTCTTGGTGTGGAGCCAGTAGAACTAAATGAAATTGTTGTTGACGGTGAGGCATTCCAAGTTCTCCTGTGGATGTTGCCCCCGCAACCCTCCCTAGAGGAAAATCGGCATGAAAATGAATGAAATGAATAACATTTTCGTTCGTTTTTTCACCGGTGTTTAAAAGTGCTCAGCTAGCGAGTGAACAAGTTCCTTAGACGGCTAGAATTGATTAATACGAACGTAGAGACGGCTAGAAATAATGCCGCCCGTGTGTTACCTTGTAAGTCCTCATGTGGCCCAAGGAGCAATTTTAGTTTGAGACCCATGGTCTAGACTCTTATCAGTACAGTAACAACACGATAATATTGTTTGCTACGCAATGTAAGAATCACAATACTGCTTTTCATCGGAGTTCTGCAGTGTCTGGCGGTCTTTCTTTGTTGCGAGCTTTTTGTCAGTGCTAATCAGACCGACAACTAGACGATATTTTCGAAGGCGGCAACAAGGTCCGGCATGAAAATGTATATATCCGAAAAAAACTACAAAAAACGCTAGAAAGCACTGAATTTCAACGAAATTAACTTCTGAATTAATTCAAAAAAAGATTGCATTGCCATTTGTTCTTTAGAAGAATGTAGGAAAGTCTTTAATTTGTGTTGAAGATCTATTCCAAGGATATCGTAGGACCAAAGTCGGCACCACAAAACCTGGATTCCCACAATTATTTACCAGAAATTCCCTGAAGTTGAACTTAAAATTCTCAAAATTTCATAAAAATTCCCTAGATTTTGCACAAATGAGTATTTTACTTTCATCTACCTTCAGAGAAATTAAACAGTAAACCTGTCTCATAATCTGCAGACAGCTAAACAATACGGTTCTTGAGGTGTGCTTTAGCTACGCTTGTGTGATTGTTTCGTTCTATTTTTCGAAAGTTCCTAAGTTATTATGTGGTAAATGTGTAATGTAACACACTATGCTGCTTGTTAAAAAGATATCACAGTACAATTTCTTAAAGCAATGATCACGTCAAACTGACTACGTTTTGGTTATCTCTTCCATGCAATGCCAATGCATACTAGTAGGCTAACTACATTTGATACCACAGTATAACACGATTTTCGCAAAAATGACGCACCATTAAAGCTGTAATTTTCACTGAAGTGTGATCAGGGTCTACTTTTGACGCACTCTTTAATGACGTTAATTCCAGGTAGGCTGATCGCTTCTTTAATAAAGAAAATATAGCATATTTTTGATGTACAGTAATTGTGCACTACTTCATTTTCGTGTTACACTGACAGTAAATCACAACCTGATTCTCACATTTCAGGGAAACGTATGACCACAACTTTTCCCAGGTTTATCCCAAGAAATGAAATTTCCCTAAAAAATCCCTAGATTCCTCAAATCCCTAAATTTTCCCCAAAAGATGTTGAAATTCCCAATCTAGAGACAAATCCCCAAAAGTGGGAACGCTGCACGAAATATAGATTTTTGAGGGGCACTACACATATAAGGGGCATGTTTTCACGCTTTTCAGACAAACGAACAAATAGGTCATACCTGTGTGGGGCCCCAAAAACTAAGATGGCCTGGAGCCCCGCGCTCCCTAAATCCGTCCATGTTTATGACTGTCTTGTCATAAGCGAAACACGCACCACCTCCAAGCCAACAAAGATTCAGACAAATAGACAATGAGCAATTTAATTCTCACACTGACCCCTGCACAGTCGACGTTAGAATTTGATATCATCATCACCTCAATGTAACTCAATCCTTGGATTATCATGTCGACTGTTAAATTCATCCAAAAACTCATCTAAATCTGTTTTTCAGCTCGTACCTTTCAATTTAAAGTAGGTCAATGTCACCAAAATGACCAATTTCACTGGTCATGGAACTTCTGGAAAATGTTTTCACTATTCATTTTTCACAGACTTCTCTCGCATGAAGCGCATAACGGCTAGAGTTACAGCTACCAGCAGCAACCAAACGCAGCTTTTCAGTACTATAAATGAAAAAATTGCAGCTGTAATTGAAAAAAATTTTCGAGCGATATAGGCAGCTTTGACTCCTTCAGAAGCAAATTCTTTGCCAAAGTTATTTCACGTTTCGAATCATTTTCACTGAATAAATATGATTTGTGAATTCTTTCAAGTGTGTTTCTGATAAAAATGTTTGACCTCCGGGCAATGGGCTGAAATACGCGAAAGATTAAAACTGTAGTCTCGAACCACTTAAGTAAGATGTTTCGAAGTCGTATACACAAGGCAGCAGAACGCAATACATCAGCCAGGATAAATTCAGGTAAATTACCTGCTTGCTTTCACAAACCTTTTGCTACTGAGGCAAGCAACAATCTGCTGACAGTAATATAATCCAGTTCCATCTCACACTGAAACGCACGAAAGATCGATCTTCCCATTTTTGCGACTGTTTCATAGTTTCGAAATGAATTTTTCAACACCGACCGCGGTCTGACTAAATTCCACGCAGGATCCGAGCAACCACTGGTGTATGTTGATACAAATAGACAATGAGCAATTTAATTCTAACACACTCAATTTAATTCTCAGTTGTTGTATAAACAAACAAGTTGTATAAACAAGTTGTTGTATAAACAAGTTGTATAAACAACTCCAGTTACCCGACCGTCAAAAACAACAACACAGCTTAACATGCATTTGAGAAATATTGAATGCAGGCTAGAGGGTTTCTAAATTATCGTTTAGAATATTCCTGGCCGATAGTTATCTACTGTGTATGTCAACCAAACGAACTTAAACGGGAAATTAAGAAACAAAGTGGGGGGGCAAGCAAAAATCTGGGGGCCATGGCCCACTCAGGCGCCCCCTTAGAATCGCCACTATGCAACAATGCAGGCCGAACCCTGAAGTGAACGGTATTCTGTGACGGTTCACAGAACGTATGTGAGGCTCCCCTGTGCTTAAACACAGAATGTACATGAAGGCTATTCTGTGGCGCTCCACGATTGCACGAAAATCGAAAAACCAAAGTGTCTAAGTGAATTGTCGCCGAATTTAACGCAGAACTGTGATATAAAGAGACGTCTAAGACGTCTGAGCTAGCTACCAAGTTGTGCTTCCGCGAACTGTGGCTTGCTTCAATGCAACTATTAAGATCTGCGACAGAGTAATGCGCTTTATAAACTGTCATAATCTTTTAACACCGCGTTTGAATTACCGCACAGTGCATTTGTGAGCGGTGCATAAGCACTGCGAAAGCGCCTTTGCGTTGTGCAAATGCTTAAAGATGACCTGGTTGATATGTTAACAGTAAATGTATTTTGGAGTGCGAATCTATGTTTTTTTATGTTGTATGTTATCAAGTCTACATATGATTTTAAGATACTTTGTTTGAATTTGTGATTTTCTCATATGTTTTGCATGTTTATATCTACTGAGCTCTTTACAATATAAAACAACAATATTGTCCTTTTGTGTCCATACTAACATGTAAGATGTAGGCAGAGAAGAAACAAAACATATTAGGGTAAGCTAAACTCTCACCTATTTGGTGCTCAGAGTCATAGCTGTCCTTGCAAATGCTCAAATTAGCAAGAACCTCAAAAATAAGTTGGATTAAGAGTCGGGATGAGCTTTCCTGAAAGGATTTCGCTTTTGATGTTACATTTGGGGTAAACATAAAACAACGAATGTCATGCTAAGAGCGAAACCTAGCACTTGATAGGGTATTTTCAAAACTTTTTGGAACAAATTTTAACCTAGTTTTTTTAAGGTATTAAAGTTGATTGAAGCAAAGTATTTATGCATTACAATGACGGTTGGGGGCCCCTTTGAAGGTAAAGTACCTAGCCTACACATTACAGTTGCTGTTGGGGGCCCCTTTGAAAGCAGTGTACTTACACATTTTAGATGCTGTTGGGGCACCTTTGAAAGCGGAGTATTTATTTATGATCAGCTTCGGAGTATATTATATGAGTGGATAATAAGTTTATCACCAAAACTGAGGAAAATCTACACGCAAAACACCTCGAAGAGGGGCTCGCTTCGCCTTAAACACGCTTTGGAAATGAGTGTGTGGGTTGAGTGTGGTGGCCTATTTGCGTCATGTAAAATTTGTTTTATAATTAAAAAAACTGTAGGCCTAAAACTTTTTTCACAGGTATACTTCCCTTTTTGAAATAAAATTTTTAATTGACAAATTTTTGTAACTAAACAAAATATTTTCTCAAAAAATCTTTTTGCGAAAATAATTCCCAAGAAAAAATTTTCATGATGAATATTTCTTTCAGTACTGGACCCAATTCTGCCAACGAAGTTTTTTTTTTACCACTGCAGTTGGCAAATAAACCATGTTGTAAAATTCACGAGTTGCTTGTTTCCTTTTTTCAGAAGTATTTTTATCTATAGACCATCGCAAGCGTTGTTTCTTCTACGATATTTTGTTGGTGATCTCTCAACGCGGACATTTTTTGTTATAGAATTTTTCTTTCGGGAAAAATAATTTGTCACGACATTTTCCTTGAAATCATATTTTAAGAAAATGGGTGCTTTTCAGATTTTGTTTGTTTCAAGGAATTTGCCAATTAAAATGCAGTTTTCAAAAATTTAAATATTTTTTTGTAAAAAAATTGTTTAAAAAGATTTTTTGAAACATAAGAAACGTTTGTTGAAAAAAAATGCAGTGATTATATTAACATAACAACGTTTTTACATGACATGACGCAAATGAGCCGGCACTCTTGAGTGCCTCTTGCCTAATTTCATGCTCGCGAAGCACTGAAGCATGAAGCACTGAAGCATGAAGCACTGAAGCATGAAGCACTGAAGCATGAAGCACTGAAGCATGAAGCACTGAAGCATGAAGCACTGAAGCATGAAGCACTGAAGCACTGAAGCATGAAGCACTGAAGCATGAAGCACTGAAGCAAGCTTGCCTTGTTCACTTTTGATCCTCTAGCTACTTTGCTCTGAATTACTATTCCGCCAACTGCGCCACTACCTTGTCACCTCAGTTGTTAAATAAATTATAAGTGGTTGTAGTGTGTTTTTGCAAATATTGTCCATTCTCGCGTTTGCTAATACCAGACATTTTTGCAGATATTACGGAACAGTAGCCTATGCACGAGCATTGTAGGCACTAAAAGGGAAACATATTTTGCACAAATGAATAAAAGCAGTCGGATGATGAGAGGTCTTGTTCTTACAACCGGTACATACCGCGTAATGAGCACCTCTAAGGGTCTAAGCATTCAACGCATAGGGTGCACTTTCAAAAGCTGGAATTTTAATGAACCACTGATCGCTCGACTTTCCCTCCAAAAACCAAATTCACAATTCTCTGTATGTAGGCTATATACGTTCTACACAAGGTTGCTATCGTGAAATAACTGAACCACGCAGAAACATGGAGCTCTGCTTTAAAATACATGCATGTCAATATTTATTCTGGGGATTTTCACATGAAATAGAGGTCAACCTAATCATTCTTTGAAAATTTTAAATGATGCATCAAAATTTAGGGTGTCAATTCCTCGGTTTCCTCCTTGGTTGCGGCCCTGAATCAACATGCTAACGCACAGTAGGCTCGTTTTTTTGTAGAAAAATTTCACAAGCTGGAGTTAACCTTAAATTCTAAACGCATTAGTTTCCTTGAGAAACAAAGCGCCAAGAGCTATTTTAAATATCCTAGTACCCGCATTTTATCACATAGCATTCATAGAGCAGGAAAATCCTTTTTCCTCATTCAACAATAACTTGCAAGCGAACAACTGAACAAGTATGATTTTTATTTATTACATTCTTCGCACAGAGCATGGAACTCTTGTCTATAAGCTTTCATAAACATATCCGACAATACGTGAGCAGCGGACTTATGTCTGAGGCTGCTGAAAACTGAGCCTATTTGTTTAGGAAAAAACAACAAACAGCGTTTTCTGTTGAACTGCTGTAAATTGCTAAATATGGCGTAATAATCAGATATTTTAAATTTTCCGTTTAGTTCAAATACACTGCTGCGCGTGCAAACTTTTGCACATAGATTAGGCAAGAAAGTTTGATAATTATTTCAAAAATATTTGTGAAGTGATTTACCTTCCGATATGATTAAATGGACAAGAACATGATCGTGTTAATAACAACTGTGAATTTCGCGGAAAAAGCTGTTTCATTCTCTAATCAAAGCAAGCAACATGCGTTTGTAGTCTCCGGAGCAGTCGTCAGAGATGTCTTCCCACATGCTTTTTCCATACAGGTCAATATACTTGTCCTTAATATCTGCCAAATCGATCTGTAACATATGGTCTCTTTAATATCTCTCAAATCGATATGTAACCTGGTCTCAATATCAAGAACCTTCGACTGTTCTCCAACATATGTATAGGCGTGGGAGATGGGGTGCAGACTCCCAGTTTATTGCTTTCGCCAAAAATCATTTCAACACGGAAAGTATCGAAATTGTAATATTTCCACAAAATTTGTAATGTGGTGCAAATTGTATTAGATGTACCTTTTTATAACACGGAGACGTTAAATTGTAAAAATGTTTGAAAATCTAATTTTGGGGCATGGACATACTTTTTCATTTTAGCTGGACACCATTGACACAATATTTCTCACGTACTATTGCACATTTATGATATTTACCACATAGCAAAACTAGCATTGATCACTTTTTTCATGGAAAAAGTTACAAAAGAAATTCATAATTTTTTTAGTCGCAACTAAAAGCTCAATTTTATGTTGATATAAATCGTAATAGATCTGCAGAAATCTTTCATGGACACCGAAAATAATTACAAATATCACCATAAGTTCAAATAAATATGAAAAGTTCAGCTTTCAATTGTGAGTTTTGGTAGTCAAAAACATTTTTGAAGTTTTTTGGTTAACGCAATTAATAGACTTTGAAGCAATCGCTAGATTTTAATGTTTAACGAAATTTTTCAAAGGTAAAAACATCCCACCACTTCCGTCGCAGAAAAACTGCAGTTAGACATTTCGCAAAAAATCTACAAACATTTTGATCACATGTTGGTGTTATTGTTCAGCTGAAAACTGTATTTTAGGTAAATAGGCAATTTATGTGTCTGGAATAAGTCGAACCACAATAATAAAGCATCACCACAGCAAGTGCAGAACTTTCTTTTAACGGTTCGACTGAAAAAACAGCTCAGGCCAGCTATTCAGTAAAAAATTACGTAATTTTATCAAAACTATGTTGAGCGATTGTTTTATTGATATTAAGGAGTTTTTTCGATAAGTGACACAATCGCCAGTTGCGTTGTCCATATCGTGTTTGTTTATCAGCTTACCTCACTTCTGCCAACAATGTGCCGGATAAGAGCATCATCATCGGTGCCGATACCACGCATTGAGTCGTAGATCTTCTGTGCATAGTAGGCTTGGTGGTCTCTTGTGATGGCTATTATAGCTTTGTACGCAGTCTGCAAGTTTCCCGATGTTTCGGCTTCCACCGCCTCATAAAAAGTGTTCCCTGCAAACTGCAGCAACAAAAACCGGTTGTCCGAATATTCAGAACAACAGCGTGTTGCTTGCCAAGTCTCACAGGTTTTTATTCCCACTTCAAAAAACTTAATGATTGCATCAAGTGGTGGTGCCATAATTTTCCAATGTTTTGAATGGAGTTGTGGCCTCACAATCCGGAGGTGGATCAAGGACCAGGTGGTGCAATTACGACTACGACCTTGTTTGGTCGTGCCTGGCTTGGAGCCTGCAGAGATGTCAGATGATGTTGCTGAACATTGTGAAGTATTTCGATACTTACGGCTGCTGCCCCAGCAAGACCCTTTCGATAGAAACCGCCTGTTTTAAGACGAATGAATGAGCTTACAGTTACCTACACACAAATAATGTGCTACACACTAAAAATCCTGGGTACATTGTGTGTATAGGCCAATTAATCTATAGGAACAAAACATATTAGTGATGATCTTGTGCGATTGGTTGAAGTGTTTTTGTTTGTGATACGAAACAAAACAATTCTGCAAACACGCACATCTCTTATGTGTATGACCGGAAACAGTCAACATTACTCCAGCGAACCCACGCTCAACCTTCTTTATGCGCCAAAAGCACAGCGCAAATGCTGAAGCTGATACGGCAGAGGCATTATTCCGAAGGAATGTGTTTTAACATTAGCGCAGGGGTCAGCAACCTATGGCCCGCGGGCCGGATCCGGCCCGCCAAGCAAAATCATCCGGCCCGCAGCCCCTTTTCCCAATTGTAGATACTATATGGCCCCATTGGCCCGCCTAGTGGTATTATATTTTATCAATCTGCCCTCCTTGCAACATCTTTCGTTGAATACTTACGAGTCACCTCTGATGAAACCGCACTGTGCTATAAATGTACTGAATGTCACGTTTTGGAGTTTCGTTATGAACTCTGAAAATCAGGAGTTAATCACTGATCAAAATTCCATAATTCTCAAATTTAACAACATCATACACAGCAAAGGAAACGCAATTGTTGGTGGAAAGTTAGTACTGCCCGCCACACCTTGCAGACATGGGCGTCGGAAGGGGGGGCCAAGGCCCCCCTGGATTTTGAAAATATCAGCAAAAAAAGGTTGTTTTCTTAGTTTCGAGTGGGAAAAACAAATTTCACCACTTTTGGCCCCCATAGAAAAATTTTGGAAAAATCCCCTATTTTTGGCCTGCTTCTCGGGTAAGGTTGTCGACCCCTGCACTAGCGAAATGGAGCGACGTTTCCAAAAAGTTATATTTGAATAAGAGCTGATAATGCCTACTTCGTAGGCGAAATATATCTCTGTAAGATCTTTGTGTCTGGTTCTTAGCTGGAAAAGGATTTTTTCAACAGACAGTGTATGACCAACTTTCGTTCTGCAAATTTAACAACATCGAAGAAACCAACAAAGTTATTTGTTGATATCGAACATTGTTTGTATGGACATCGATGGTCAATCCATGCTTACCAACTTTTTTGAGGCTGCTTCATTGACTGTATTTGATCATAAAGCTATTATCACACTTGTGAATACGTTACAATCAAATATTTGTACGACGTCGGAGTCGTATGACATCGCGAGAATTTTTCGAAGCTACCCTGTCGCCTTCGGGTGCTTGACATATTCGCCCACACTTCCCATGATGCAAACTGGCTCCTGACCACCGCTTACGAATTTCAAATGATTTAAAATATTTACTTTATACCGGCTGAGTGGCACTGGTCATCGGGTGCTTGGAAAAAGGTGCTGGCTGCTTTCCAACCTCATACGCGATACAGAACCGTCGCCAGAAAGTTTTCAATAGGGGGCTTTGCGTTTATTTGGGGGGCTTGAGATTATAAAATTAACCAAAATTCCACTTATTTATAGTGTTTAACGTTTCAATTTGGGGGGCTTGGAACTTTGTTTGCGG
>Ga0210059_1015999_pt1 | contig 10865 bp, 4 predicted proteins | sample Ectturendosymbi2_FD_188042 | JGI IMG/M metagenome (GOLD analysis project Ga0210059, IMG submission 188042) | Ecteinascidia turbinata endosymbiont from Florida, USA - Sample 2 (SPAdes) (version 2) | ecosystem: Host-associated > Tunicates > Ascidians > Unclassified | place: Key West, Florida... | reverse complement strand
AACAATAGTGTTAAGAATGTGTCTGTAACCCTATGGTTCTGTCTTCAATACAGTTGCAAAAAGTGTCTGTAACCCTGTGATTTCGCCGGCTTCAATGTCTTGTACTACGTTCTGTATTGTCTGTTTTTATCAACCTGCGTTCTGCAGAGTGTGTGTGTTCATACTATGGACTTCATGTCTGCTCACAAACAAATAAATTAAAATTGCCTTCAAACAATCGTAGGCTACGTGGCTAAAGGCAAAATAAAACCAACAGTGCTTTTTGCCTAATGAGGCCAAACGAAAACCCATGGTTTTACATGGGCGGATCAGGACTAGATCGGACTGATTATTTTCAAAAATTTGGCGGATCAGGCCTGGGTCGGATTCGTTTTTATCGGACTAGACTGGACTCGCACTGAAAAATTTCACACTCACACTGCGCTCATCTCTACTGCCAGGTGACTGGTTTGTGTTCAGGGAGAATCCCCAGTTTGACATGTTCAGTAAGTCTGAGGAACAACGAATTCATACCAGTCTCGTTTGTCTGTGAGTGAGATTTCCGTTTGGAACACAGTGGTGAAGGAGGCGGGGTTGCAGGGGATGCAAGCGCACCCCCAAAAGTGTTGATTTGTGGAAAATCTGAGCAAAATCTCGGTGAAAATTTGGGCAAAAATGGCGCCCAAGCATGTTTGACTTCAAAAAATGGCGTCCAACGTTTGCAAGAAAGACCTTTTTTGGTCACACCAAAAACATGGTTTTGTTGCAACCTCTCCGGTGGTGTTGCGTTGATTGTGTGATTCACCACGAACGGGATGTGCGCGAAGAACAAAAATATAGATGCATGGCGCGAGGAAGCATTTAATAAGAGAGATTGCAACGCATGATCTCTATTGTTGCTTGCTGCCACGGTGCGAAGCTTTGCGCATATGTCGCTTGGCATTTCCCATCGCAACAAAATGGTGCTGTGACCAGGATGTGGAGGTCGTGCCGAGTTCAGCCTTCACAAAAAGAACGTGCGATCAGTGTGGTTCGTTTAAAAAGGAGGGGATGTCTTTGCAACCTCTCCGGTGATGTTGCGTTGACTGTGTGATTCACCACGAACGGGATGTGCGCGAAGAACAAAAATATATATGCGTGGTGCCAGCAAGCATTTAATAAGAGAGATTGCGACGCATGATCTCTATTGTTGCTTGCTGCCACGGTGCGAAGCTTTGCGCATATATCGCTTGGGATTTCCGATCGCAACAAAATGGTGCTGTGACCAGGATGTGAAGGTCGTGCCGAGTTCAGCCTTCACAAAAAGAATGTGCGATCGGTGTGGTTCGTTTCAAAAAGGAGGGGATGTTGTTGCAACCTTTCCAGTGGTGTTGCGTTGATTGTGTGATTCACCACGAACGGGATGTGCGTTAAGAACAAAAATATATATGCGTGGCGTGAGCAAGCAATAATAAGAGAAATTGCGACGCATCATCTCTATTCTTGCTAGCTGCCACGGTGCGAAGCTGTGCGCATATGCCGCTCGGGATTTCCGATTGCAACAGTTCAAATGATTTTTGTGGGAGAAAATTTGTGGCCAAAAAGCACACAAAACTTTTCGGGGAAGTATAGGGAAATTTGGGGAAAAATCCTTCAACCCCCAAAAAATGTGCTTGCTCCCACACCTATGTTGGAACATCATGCCATTGCTGTAACGTTTTTGTTGTTATTATTGTACGAATGAAAAGAGAATCCTGTTTCATTTTCCGGATTAGTGAAAGGCCCATCTCTTCGGCCATGTAATGTATATGTAAGTAAATTTGTAACGTTGGCCTAGGATTGAGTGATAAATACAAGGTACAATAGAGTTGACCTTGTGTAGCTGGCTGCACAAAGCCACTGCATTATATTTGTTGTGATTGTGATAGCCCACTTTTGGTCCCCAGCAGCTTGAGCATAGTAATACTAGCCATAAAGTATGAGTAGCTTAGAAGTACTGGACCACCTCATGAGCAGGGATTGGGAGGGAAGCCAGAACCTGAAGGTTCATTCTGGAAATTAATTACCACAATAGACAGTGAGCCACAATTATTTTAAGCCAGAATGAAATGTGCCATGTGAACACAACAGTTGAGTTTATTTGGCGAAAATTAAATTAATAGACATTAAAGAGAAATCTGAAATGATGCTGAAAAACAAATCTAATAAAATCATATGTTGATATTAATAAAAAGAAATCAATATGAGCAACAGTATTTTCTTCCTATAACTGGTTGCTTTCCCAAAATTTCTAACCTGTATTCTTTTAAGCAATACAATACATGCAAGTGTGTAAATGTAATGAAAGATAAATTTAGAAACCATGTCCTTTGATAAAACATTGTATCACCTGGTTGATCTTGTGGAATGGGAGTCTGATATGAAACCTTTGCAGGTAGTTTCATTAACCTGTTGAATGTTTACAATAAATCTGTGCTTGTTTTTGGTATGTTGTAGTAGAAATCAACATACACATGAAAACTTTATATTGTAGTGAGTGATGTTTAGCATGCTTTTTTAATTCTTAAAAGCCATAATTTGTACCAACGTTTCTTGGTTAAGCAATAGTTTCAAAGTATACCACACATTTGCTAGCTTGAACATTTTATGCTTTTGGATTAATTATGCACTTTTGGGCTTCCTGTTTTTGTATATTTTGTGTTTGAATTATGATTTAATCATGCCTGTTGTGTATTTTGCTTTTAGTGACATACATCTTATCACCAAAAAAGATGTTGCGTTTTACAGTTAAATTGAATTAGATAGGCAATAGTGTAAACTTTGTATGAAGGAATTGGTGGCGCTGTTAAGAGCAATGGTTTTTAGCTTATGGGTGATTATCCCAAAGGAGTAATTTGACATTTTGGGGGTGATTTAGATCATCATTTTTGGTTATGTTGCACTATAGGATAGCTTCTATAAAACAAAATATCAAACCAATCTTGTGATTGACTCAGCTTGGGTTTGACCATTTGTTATAAAAAAAAACAGTATCACCCTTCCAATTGATTATATTCTTAATGGGTAATTCTTTGCAATAAATTCTTAATAGGTAATTGAAATACATTAGGTTCTTCTAAAAGGTAATGACATTGAAAAGGTTAACACCTTTGGAGCCGGCCTGGTTTTACCCTGAGACCACTTAAAAGACTATCACTTTGCAACTCCATAACTCCTCTGCTGATTGTGCTAAAGAGCTGTTCAAACCCTGAAAAGATGCAGCAAGTCTTCGAGTCTGCATTGAAAAAAATTTTGGGGTTTTGTTTTTTTTGTGAGTGACATCATAAGTGGGGTAGTTTGTTGGCCCACTTCACTTGGCTCTGGGCTCAATCTGCTAGATTATATTATTTCACTAAAGTTTTTACTAGAAACTAGGCTAAAATTTGAGTCTTTTGAGCCTTTGATTGGCTTTCTAAGGTTTCTGGTTCAAATGTAATGGCTAAAAAATATAAAATTGGTTATTTTACTCTTAAACCAGAAAGCTGATCAAAAGCTCAAAAAACTTGGATTCTGGCTTAGTTCCCAATAAAAACTGGAGTGAAATATTTCCATGTAGCGGTTGGGCCCAAAGGTAGGTAACCTGAGCCAAAATGGCCCAAAACCTATCCCACTTATGTCGTCACCCACAAAAAACCCGACACCCAAAACCAAAAAATTTATTCATTGCAAACTCGAAGACTTGTCGAGTCTTTTAAGGGTTTGGATAGCTCTCTTGCACAATCGACTGGCAAGTTATTAAGTTGCAAAGTGGCGTGAAATTAGCGACTCAATACATGATTACAAAGTACAATATACTCATACACCAGCTCCCAATGTATTAAGAACCACTGGTTGAGAGCATTGTTTCTCAGCCAGTTGCCTGTGACCGACTCATGGGGGTCAGTGGGATATAGAAGAATATATCTATTTAACCAAGGCTTTTTTTAAGGAAAATATTAGGTACCTGATATGAACCTGTAGAGACCTGATTTCTGTGAATCTAGGGACCCAATTTTCTTTGATTCTAGGCACCCGATGATGATTTTCTCTGATTGTAGGGACCATATTTTCAATTCTAAGGACCCAAATCGGGTCTCTAAAAACGCCTTAAAAAAAAGTTATTTAACAATTAAAAATTTTGGTTTTGCTACAAGCTTTCAAGGAATCAACTGACTGTTCTTTGCTTTAATAACTTTGTGATGATTCAAACTTGCATCATATTTATATTCCATCAACTAAGTCTCGACAAAGGTGATTGTGATTTAGTTGAATTACAGTAATCTGGAAAGCATTTTAATATGGAATTGGTTAAACTGTATGCATCCTCTGACCTGAAAATTGCAAGAAAAAGCTTGCAAAAACAATGCTGAAAAACTAAAGTGAGTGAAATGTCAAAGATGTCTTGCTTTAATTCTTCAGCATTTCCCTTGTAAACTTTACCTGCAATTTTCAAGAGTGAGGGTGCATATAATTATTATTATTATGTGGAATTATTACTTTTACTGATTGTCACTTTAGAAAACATGATAGTAGATCAAGTAATTTTTATAAAAAGTTGTTTGAAACACATGAGGAAAACATTTGAAAACACTGGTTTGTAGGCTATTAGCATTTATAATGTTGCCATCAGTCGATTCCATTTCATTGTACATTTTTTAATCCAGTTGTGTGTTGTGTCAAAAATGTTCTTTAAGCTGTATGAAAGTATGCTAGAATATTGATGTCATGCTTCACAAACGATTATGTGCAGGTTGATGACTCAGATACGAAATTGCCATCATTTCGTACTTGGAAGACCTCATTTAATTCTTATGTATCACAATTACTCAATGGTTTATACATGATGGTAAGATTTTGCTCATTATGTAATACTTACTAGACTATGTGAATTGAAAAGTCATTCTTTATGAGAGTGAAAAATCTTAAGCAAACAGTTTGTTGTGCTATAAGTGATTCCCGCCCGTCTGCCAGAAATAATTCCATAAAAACAAGTCGCCATGACAACAGCTAATGTGCACATGTCTGAATTACAAATCCAATTATTGTGTAATAATGTAATGCCACGGTACTTCTGCTCCAAACACAAACACTGAGCTTATAGCTTGCGTAAGTTGCGTTGTCGCAAACACTGCTTTTGCTGGTCATGTTTAACTGATGGACAACCGCAATTGTGATGCAGCAATGAATGCTGACGACTGTGCTACTATCAGACGAATTGCCAAATCATCGTTTCAGCATATTTGTGAAATGCTGGAGTAGTAATTCCGTAACTTGTGTGCCACGTCTACAAACTACCACATTGCAACACCTTGTATGGTGAGATCACAATTATCATTAACTTTTTGGCGTCTGGCTGCTTTTGGGGATTTTCGGAAAAAAAACACCTAAACACACGTGGCTTTGCGCGGGAGTTTCTCCAGTCCGGTATGCTCTACAGACCCGGTAAAAGTCTCAAAAGACGTGGCAAGTCTTCTGGTCTGCACTCGAAAAAAAATTTTTTGCTTGGGGAGTGCGGTTTTTTTGTGAGTGACGTCATAAATGGAGGACTTTAGGCCACCTTGCCCACTTTGCCTGACCCTGGGCGCCAACCGTTAGGTGGTAGTATTTTGCTGAAGTTTTTACTGGAAACTAGGCTACAATCCGAGTCTTTTGATACTTTGGATGAGGATGACCTGCTGGGGTTTCAGGTTCAAAAGTTGTGATGTAAGTTAGTAAAAATATTTGACTAAATAGCTAATTAGATAATTAATTAATTTGTTTATTTTAGATCATAACTTTTGAACCAGAAACGCTAGAAAGTCGATGAAAGGCTCAAAACACTCGGACTCGAGTCTAGTTTCCAATGAAAACTTCAGCAAAACACTTTGGCCTAGTGGTTGGGCCTTAGGCCAGGCAACATGAGCCAAAATGACCCCAAAACCACTTCACTTATGACGTCAGTCACAAAAAATCTGCACCCCCCAACCAAAAAATATTTTTTGAGTGCAATCTACTAGACTGGCCGATCCGTTTGAGTCCTTGAACAGTTCTCTAGTGCAATCGGCGGAGGAGCTAGGGTGTTGGTAAGGCAACCAAAAACTGCTGTTTTTTAGGCTGAAATCAAAGTACGAATATATCGTACGCCAGTTCTCAAAGTGTTAACATGCCTCGTGGAAAATGTCGATTAACTTAACCCATGAACGGGATATTTTAGCTTGCCTACAGTATAAACCAGTTCGCTAATAGCCTAATACATCAAGTTAAGAAAAGTAAAAGCCTTTTAAGATGTTATGTGCAACTGCTTCGCAGCGACAGTTGTCATCACTAGTGAGTAGTGATTGCATTCGTAATCATATTCATAACACCACAAATGTTGCTTAACATAACGTAACTCATTTTTCATGCAAGCTTTTTCAAAATTTAGTCTGTGCTAAACTAAGCATCGATTAGACTTCTGCACCTTAACTTACAGTCAAACTTTTTGTACTGTGAAAGTTTTTCTCAAAGTGCAAGTGGAGTTAATTCGTACACAATACTTACATGTGAGTGTGGTCTAGACAATAAGCTTCAAGTATTGCAAAACTTCCCGATGATGGTTTTGTTTCGGCTGAGATGGCTGATGTGTGCTCCATGATTCATCTTGTCTGCTTGTTTATAAAATCGCACCTTCTAGCGTTGCTGCAAGATAAATGTCTTGACTTGCTTTGTTGTGCTTTCTTGGGCAAATTGTCTGGATACGTGAGGAATGTAACAGCGTTTTGTCAATACCTACTGCGGCTGATCGGCCGTTTTGGCAGATACTGATATATCGGTAAAACCCAAATGTCGACTTATATATCGGTTGATCTCAAGCAATTGTACTGTTGCAACCTCTCTGGTGGTGTTGCGTTAAATGTGTGATTCACTACGAATGGGCTGTGTGTGAAGAACAACACCATACATATATTTGGCGCGAACAAGCAATAATAGAGTGATCATGGAATGTGAACTCTATTTTTGCTTGCTGCCACATTGCGACGCTTTGTGCACATGCCGTTCGGATTTCCGATCGCAACAAAATCGTGCTGTGACCAGGATGTGAAGGTCGTGCCAGGGTCAGCCTCCGCACAAAGAACGTGCGATTGGTGCGGTTCGTTGTAAAAAGGAGGGGATGTTGTTGCAACCTCTCTGGTGGTGTTGTGTTGAATGTGCGATTCACCATGAATGGGATGTGCGTGAAGAACACCATACATATATGTGGCACGAACAAGCGATAATAGAGTGATCATGGCATGTGAACTCTATTGCTGCTTGCTGCAATAGTGCGAAGCCTTGCACACATGCCGCTCGGGATTTCCGATCGCAACAATACTGTGTACAAATGGTGAGTCACTGCTGTGTTATTTCTAAGAATTGTTTGTCTGAAACTTTGCTTTGCAGGTTACCAAAACAGCTAGCAGGGCAGCAGTAAGTGTGTTTACAGATTGGTCACTTCATATCAAAAGCAATGAAATTGACTGGATGTTTGCATTATCTCCTACTTACAATTTTGTGGCTGTTTTGCAAAATGGTTTATTGGAAATAAGGTAAGTCAGCATTTACTAAATTTTTGGATTTCATTTTAAAATGCTATGCAAAGAGTGCCTGTAAAACCAGTGCTACATAGTAAGTATCCTAATCAAAATTGAAGTATGCATCATGAGCAAGGTCAGAGCATCAGTTGAATAGGAAGATCATAAAGATCTGATAGAATGTGAGAATCAGGATCAGTTGAACTCTGTAGATTCAAATGCTGACTCAGACTTTATCTTGGAACTGCCAATGTTGAAACTTGTAATTCATTTGTTTGTGATGACAGGAAAAAGTATTCCTTTACAAAGGTGGAGTTGTTATATTACTGAGACTTTTGGTCATTTGTCTGAAACAATTAAAAACTACTGTCATTTTTTGGTGAATGACTCAAAAAAACTCAGATGCAGAGGTCATTGCAGTCATAGATATTGCTTTGCATACTGGATGCAAAAAAATCATTAAAATAAATCAGCATGACATTTTCACATTTTTAACTTAAATTGCTTGGTTGGAGCATCTGTTGATAATCAACTTCAACACTTTTCAGTAAACCACAAAACTATAATGCAATACTGTGTTCACAAAGCCTACATTTCCATTCATAATCTGTTTTCACGGACATGGACGATTCATTAATGTTACCAGGTCCCTTAGTGTAGCATAGTCTAAAGCAGTGGTTCTTAACAACTCAGCTGCCAGTATGGTTTAGACTAAAAACCAGCAGTTTGCATGTGTCTTTGTGTGGGCATAACTCTGGCACCGACAGTGCTAGAGCAGTGGTTTCTTAACTTTTTTGTCTGTGGAATACTGTAAGAATATTTTAAGTAGACAAGGAACCCCTGGCCTGTAAGCAGCTTGGGACACCAGGTGGGGCAAAGAGTTTTCTGAGAACAGCCTAAATTTTTTAAACTATGTCCAATAGTTTCAAAATATGTCCAGCACATTTTTTCAGGAGGTTCAAAAATTTGTTACAGGGGGTATCCCCCTGGTTACAGGCCTGAAGGAACCCCCACCAGAACTGCCAAGTGAACATAAATGCTTTTTTCACCCAAATTGCCATTATTAAGGTTTCATACTGCAAACAAAATTGTGCACAATAAAAGTACTTATGTGTAGCAAAGCTTTTAGCGATTTAATTTACTTAAGATGGTCTTCCTTTTCTGTGACTTATCAGCACAACCAAATATCTACACTGTACTACTTGTTAGTCAAACTTCAGAGCGCCACAGTCACAGCCTGGAAAACCAAATACAGCTTATTGTGACAACACTGCACATCACCCTGAGCAAAACGGGCAAAAGGCAAGCTAGATCAAACGATGTAACAGCTGCAACACGTTAAAGGATTAAAGGACGTACCAGCAGTTCTTACTTAAAACTGGAATGTATAGCTCGTGGAATCCTTTAGATTTGTCTATGGAACCCACTTTGGGAATTGCTGCACTAGAGAGCTGTTCAAACGCTCAAAAGGCTGGGCAAGTCTTCGAGTCTGCAATGAAAATAAAGTTGTTGGTTTTGGGTTCCGGATTTTTTGTGCAAAAATTTTCACCCTCCCTGGAAAAATGTGTTGGACATAGCTCAAAACTATTGGACATAGTTCAAAAAATTTGGGCCCTCTCAGAAAACTCTTCGCCCCACCTGGTCTCCCAACTTGGTTATGAGCCTGTGGTTCCTTGTCCACTTAAAATATTCTTGGTGTTTTTTGTGCAGCCTAGTTTCCACTACAAACATGAGTCAAAAAATTCCCTGTAGCGTTGGCGCCCAGGGCCAAAATGGCCTAAAAACTATCCCATTTATAATGTCACCCACAAAAAAACTGAAATCTAAAACTTGGCAATTTTTTTGCAATGCAAATTAGAGGTTGTGCCACATATTTTGAGGATTTGAATAACTTTCTAGCTCAATCGCCTGGCTAGTTGCAGAGTTGTGAAGTGGTGTGAAAATGTGGGCTGAATGTGGACTTTTGAAGTAGGAATATTTCGTACACCAGCATCAAGAGGTGTTAAAGACAAGGCAAATATCTAACTACCTAGCTGACAGTGACACTAGGCAGAATTATTGTGAAAAAACAATACTTATGCATATTAAAGTGAGAATCCTAGCAAGAAACAAGCAACAAAGGAGTGAAGTTTCAGGATATAGTCAACCTACTTTGTAAGGTCATATTAACAGAGCTGTATGGTGAAGTAACTGACACGTACATATAAGAACATCTATCTGTGATTCAGCAAAAATAGCAGCCGGGACCATTTTTCATTAACTGAAATGCTAATTCTTATGTTCTTTTTCATGTTCCTGTTAGCGAGTTGACAATAATAAATTTGCGTTTTTCTTGGTTGTAGCTGTTTTCTTGTTTGAGTTCGCACACCTTAACATTTTCCACCAGTTCTATTTTATGATATTTGCCTAATAATTATTAACGTTGCAAGCATAAAGTTTTCAAAGCAGAAATACCTGAAGTCGTTTTTGAATTTAAAGTGAAACAATTTTTTTCACGTTTACTTGATATATTGAAAATGGATGATGTTAACTTTGTTGCCATAACAGGCAAAGTGGTTATGCACTTGGTCTCCATTGCCATTTGCTGTGACTATAGCTCTTAAAAACTTTACAGTATTAACTTTAGTCATTTAACATTTTTTAGGAAACAAGATGATATAAATGTTCCAGTGGGAAGCTTTGACATTCCACCAACATTGAAACCAAATCAAAGACAAATCTGCTGGTCTGCAGATGGCACTGTGGTGGCAGTATCTTTGAATTATGGAAAAATTTTCTTTTGCTATGCAGATAGCATGGAAATGATCAACTTGGAAGTGAGCTCAAAAGAAATTGATCATTTTTTATTGTTTTTTTAGTGTGTGTTTTATTGCAAAAAAGGAATGTTTATGTTGTATTTTAGGGTTTTATAAAGTTTTCATGTTATATGTAAAAAAAATTAATGTTTGTACCATTAGAAATGTATTTGGATCTATCCATGACATTCCTTTTTTCTGTTACAATTGCTTGCAGGCCACAAGATTTGAATTGTGCTGCTTTTCGACCATCGACAAACAGGCAGAATAAAAATGGGATGTGATGATCTAAGTCAGGGGTGGCCAATTTGTCTTTGACTGGGATCGTCTAGAACAGTGCTTCCCAACCTTTTTCAGTTCACGACCCACTTTTAATGCAAGTTTTATTGTGCGACCCACAATGAGATATGACTAAACGTTCGCGACCCACTTTTCATGCAAGTTTTATTGTGCGACCCACAATCAGATATATGACTAAGATTAACAGTTACGTAAGACCTGCATCTTTGCTACTGTTTACCTGAAATCAACAAACTACTAATCTCCCTATAGTTATAGTAGCCTA
>Ga0210059_1015998_pt1 | contig 10866 bp, 8 predicted proteins | sample Ectturendosymbi2_FD_188042 | JGI IMG/M metagenome (GOLD analysis project Ga0210059, IMG submission 188042) | Ecteinascidia turbinata endosymbiont from Florida, USA - Sample 2 (SPAdes) (version 2) | ecosystem: Host-associated > Tunicates > Ascidians > Unclassified | place: Key West, Florida... | reverse complement strand
CCGGCTCCAGGCATCTAAATTTTTTGTCTCCGGCTCCGGAACGATTTGGTTCATTAAAAACTAAAAACCATTGTTTTATTTGTACAACTGACTTGTCCAACAAACTACGTCTGTTGAACGGGAACCCAAATTTCAGGCTCCGGCTCCAGCCATCCAATATTGCTTGGGCTCCGGCTCCATAGCCATAGTTCCAGTAGTCATTGGTTGTAGGGGCTTTTCTGTTCTCTTATCATCGACTCTTTCAACTAAAGAAGTTAACGTTTCAAAACCTAAAACGGCAGCTCGTTCTTCGCCGGCAGATATTCGCGTCATGTACGAGACGGAAAAGGAAGAGAAAGATTTGCTGCAAAAAGCGCTCGACGAAGAAGGCCAGAAGCGAATATCCGAATGCAGGGCGCTCTCGGACGAAGTGGAAAGCTTCCGCGGAAAGCTTGAGAGGAAACAGGAATCCTATCTTCAAGTGCAGGAAGAGAAAGAAAAATTATACGTCGAGCTTCAGTGAGTTTGACGTCAGCAAATTCATGTTTCAACATGCGTTGCGCTGCTCCCAAACAACAGCGCAGGTGACGTAACGGCAGTGTTTATCATTTTAGTTTCTTTTAAAGTGTTTCAGGGGACATGCGCATAAATTTTGGTGTTCGTGCTTTCTATTGCTCCGGAACACTTCGAGAAGGCCGCGTTTAGTGGAGGGCCGTACTTTCTAATGGAAATTGAAGCAAGTCTCGGTTCAAATTATTAGCCACAGCACTAACATTTACTGTGATAAGTTGAAGGGATTTTCACATTTCAAGATTTTTCCTGAATGTTTCCGCGGGCCGCTGAAAACGCTGTGGCGGGCCAAATGTGGCCCGCGGGCCGCGAATTGCTCACCCCTGTTGTTGGTAATTAACTTCTCTGCTGTGGCGCGGGTGTGCAAAAACTATCAAGGTAAACGGCTGTCCGTGAATATACGCAGTCAAACATATTCATTTATTTCAACCAAGCAACCCAGAGTCGAATGACGGCTTTAACCGCTCTTCTTACCATCAGGTTACCAAGAGGTCGTGCAACACGTTGCCGAGCAACCGTATTTTCACATCGTTTCGATTTGTTTTTTTTTTTTCAGACAGACGAAAGAAGCTTTGTCTGCCGAGAAACAATCGAACAGCGCGCAGCTCAACGCCGACAAAGAAAAATTACGCAGCGAGATCGATTCCCTGAGCAAAGTATTACGTTTCTGCTTACTTTGAAATCGCTCAAATTCCGAACGAAATCGTTACTGGCGCACGCTGGTTGACAAAAGCTGAAATGAAGTTGGTGTTGTCGCTGCAGGGAAGCAGAACTGCATTTTGTCCATCTCAATAACGAAATGGAAAAATTTTTAAGTCATTTGTTCTTTGGATATGGCAACAGCTTCTAATCTTATTTCTCCACGATTAGATTTCTCGTGTATTTAGGGTGAAAGCAAAGTCTTCGAATTTTTTTAATGTTAAAATAAAACTGATGAGATTTTCTAGTTCAAGAGTAGAATTGCGTTGTGTGTGGAAACACTTGCTGAGGCGAACTGTCATAACTGGATTCGAAGTAAAACACGCGTTAAACGGTCTCAATCCAAAAAAAAAACGGCGACTGATTAGATCGTTCATACGTTTTAACAAATGTTTCTTTCTGAATATTTGCTGTTGGAACTAGAAACAGAGCAGTTCCGCGAACTGCTTGATGGACTAAAGTTTTTGCGTTAGGTCAATTCGATTTATTTTGATTGGCTCGCTCTGCTTAAAGTTCGTGCATTTAGGCTTGATACTTGGCAAAAAAAACAATGTGGCTGTTCTGATCACTAGTTGTTTTAAAAAACTGCATTTTAGTTGGTTTGTTGTCCAAAAAAAGCAAAATATTAGTAATTCCATTCCTGTTTAGCAGCTCGGAAGCACTTAATTGCTAGGTTGCCAGTGGCACATTATTAAATGATCAACCTGCTCAGATTTCGTAAACCCTATGGAAGGCGATCGCCATCATGAATATATTATCTTATTTATCGAACTCCTTAACTGCTTGATGTTGCGACCGTGGCAGCAAAAGTTATTCATGTGCAAGTCTCCATAAAGCGATCGGCTGTAAAGTAGACGGCACGTCAACGCTCGAAGTTTAAGCGACTCCTTTTCTTGGCCAGGCCCTGCGCAACGCCCAGCACCTGCTCGAGCAACAGCAGACCAGCATGGCCGGTCTCCAGCAACAAGCCGAGCACCATGAGGCCGCGAAAAACTCTTTGGTGAAAGAGAAACTGGAGGTCGAGAGGTTGCTTGGTGAAACAAGGCAGGTGAGCGCTTAAAAATTGATTTAAGAGCAAATTAGACTTGAGTGCGTCTGCTTCTTGCTAATCTGGTTTTCCCAATCAACGGTGGTAGCGCGTAACGCACGCGCTTTGGTTCTGCGATGCAATACGTGCTGTAGTTGCTTCAACGCGCTCGCTCTCGCAGTGTGGAAATAACCTAATTTGGACTGTTCCGTGTTTCGCTTTATGTTTGGAAATGACGTTTATTGCGTGAAAAACGACTGCGCTCAGATGCCCTGTTGCGGTATCTTACAGTTCTTGTTGACATGAGCGCTTTAACAGACCAGTTGGCCGAACGCAAGTCACAATAAAACTTTTGCAGTGACTAAATTTGTGTTTTGCTACTTGTCTGGCCTTGTGTGGGAATGAAGGCAAGTCTCGTCTCCTGCAACTGGCTCGCTGCCTCTGCAAAGCGTTCATATGCATGGAAAGGTCCTGTCACTGGACACGTGTTTTGGATATTTTGCCGAATTTGTAGCTTTTGCGCAAAAGTGTGTTAATGAGCCAATGTGAACAGTTTCGAGTTCTTCCTCATGGTTTTGGTGATTGCTTTTTTGCAGCAAGTCTTCGTGTTTATTGCGAAACGGCGGCAAATAATCGAACCGGGCCCCTTCTCGATACCCCAACAAACCTTCACAGACCCCCCAATGCGTCGACGACACGCGCTCCTAGACGCAAACTCACCCGCAGTCTCTCATGACCGCTTGCCGTTGCTCTGTCACAGAAGCTGCTGGCGGACGAGCAGCACCAGCTGGATCAGTCGACGCAGAGCGACAGGCTCCGGTCGCAGCTGACGACGCTCGAGTCGCGCCTCGAGAAGCTGTCGATGGAGCGCGACGACGCCGTGACAAAGTTCGAAGAGAACGCTCGCGCCAGCGGCGCGCTGCTGCAAAGAGTCGACGCGCTCGAGCGGGATAACGAAGGTCTGCAATGGGACCTGAATGCGGCGAAGGAGGTGAGAAGCTGATTTGGCGACTGTGGTCATGTTACCGTCAAAGCCTTGCATTGCATCTCATAGACGGTGTTGATGAACAGTCACCGGATGATTCTCTTCAAATCAAAACGGCGTCTGTTGAGTAGAGTCGTCCTCTTCTACTTGTAGAAAATTTCTTTTAATCTGTTTGGTGCTGCGTGTGGTGCAGTCAGCGTTAATTGCAAGAGGTTTACGGCGCAGTCTGGATAAAGGGCGGCGACATCTTGTGGAGAATATTGAAGAAGTTATTCCGTTACAAAAAATCAGTTGAACGCAAAGGAATGTTTTACCTGTTTTAACCGCCAAGTGACAATTGTAATGCAAAGCCGTGAACATTCATGCAACAGCCATGCTGTAACTAGACAAGTACGAGAGCGGTGTCAACAGGCATTGATCGAAAGCCTCACACCTACGCATAAAAACACAAGCCTGTAAAGGCAAAGAAGCCTTTGCGTGTATATATCTTCGCTGATAACAAAAAGCTGTGTGTGAATTTTTTTAAGCTCAAGCCAGCGCTCGGTCAAGCGCCGTCGATACCGCGATTTTAACTTTTTAAAATTTGTTGTTTTTCACGTAAAAAATCTCTCAAAAATTTGTTGTGTCGTGTGTCATTGCCAGTGTTGAGACACACAATACTGCGTCATGTGTCATTGCCAGTATTGTGACACACGATGTGTCGCGTATCATTGCCAGTGTTGTGACATACAATGATGTGTCATGTGTCATTGTCAGTATTGTGACACACGATGTGTCGTGTGTCATAACCAGGGTTGTGACACACAATGATGTGTTGTGTGTCATTGTCAGTGTTGTGACACACGATGATGTATCGTGTGTCATTGCCAGTGTTGAGACACACAATGCTAAACAGTTGCCTTACCTAAAGCATTTGGCAGTAAAATATTACTGCATGCCTGCCACGTCGGTATCTGATGATAGATTTTTTTCCAGTGCCGGGGTAACTGTTTCCAGGATGCAACGTTTAACGCGCGGTCTTTCAGAAAACCTTGATTTGATGCTCTGCAACAAACTTGTGCATTTGTTGTTGTTGCGAATAACACAATTGTCTTCTTGTCGTCTTTGCTGCGTTGATGGAGGCCAACAAAGTCAAAGCAGGGCTCGCTATCCTGGATTCGATATAGCTATCTCGGAACAATATTATTCTAGAATGCTGAGTCATTCTAAACTGCCCTCATCGCTGAAGGTTTTATGCACCGAACGGTTATGAACTGCTTGCCCAACAACGTGATTATCGTCATGATCACAGGACGTCCTCGTTCGACCGCCGTGCACGTTGCCGATCGCCGTACGATGGAACTCACTCGAACGTCAAAATTTTTCGTTTTTGAAATATTGAGATCGTGCAGTTCATAACAAAAATGTTTGGACTCGACTTTAAAAATATCCAGATGGGAAAAACTAGAATGGAACAAGCATTAAGATTGTCAGAATGTAAAGGTGTGATGTCACAATGCTGCTGCGCATTGCCGCATTGTGTCGTCAGTAACAGTCGGGAAATTCCAACAGGTTTGCAGAGTCGATGAAAAATTTTACGACTCAACGTTTGAGAGTTGTTCTGCAATATTTCTGCTGATTACTACTCATTCTGCGAATTGACATGAAAAGTGACCTTTGCACGAAAAGCGAGTTATTTCTGAACTCCAGCATTTCTGCTGATCAATACGAACCATCTTTGCGTTAATTACAAACAACAGCCGAAGAACATCCAAATGTTTAAAAATGGCTCTGCCTTCTTTCGCGTGTTACGTAAAAATCGTTTGCGCGTAAATACAGCAATGAAATGGAAAACTTGGTGTCTCAAACAAGCACCTCCTATCAAGTTGTACGTACAAGCAGATTTTCTGAATTATTGAGACAGCCATTCATTCGAAGGCCGATGTACGTTTTCGCATCTTTGATGCATTTGGCTCAAACGTTATGAGGCGATCTCAGTTCTTGAGGCAAAAAAGTAGGGGGCTTGGAGCCTTGTTTGGGGGGTCTAAGCGCACCACAGCCACCCCGTGGCGACGGGGCTGCTCTGATTGATACTTTCCGCAGTGTCGTGTATCGCATGCTGATCGTTACTAGCAGGGTGTCGGACTCGTAAGGTGTTGGAGGTTTTTGGGTAGAATCGGAGTTAGATTCCTGACAAGCCTGGGTGTCGGAGTCGGATTTTTTTGTCCGTCTCCAGATCTCCAATTGGATCGTTTTTATATAACACTTCCTGAATTGGGAATTCCTGTTGAAATGGTTCAATTTCTTTTGAAACTTTTGTTGAAACAGGGGTTTCGTGCTGTGTACCACGATTTCCATTGATCTTAACAGCCAAATTTCATTCCCTTTATGTTAAGAAGTCGGAGTCGGAAATTTTGGAAGCCAGAGTCGGTAGTCGGAGTCGAAAATTTTGGAAAGGTCGGACATTTTACCTCCGGCTCCGCAACTCTGGTTACTGGTTTCAGTCAGTCAGAAGAGGATTATCAGTAGGCCTATAGAATCGTCTTTTCCACGTGTTGACTTCGGTGGGGGCTGACCACGGTGCAGTTGCTGACATGTCAAACACGGTCGTAAAGACTTCACACGGCTACGGCAAGTGACGCGAACGGCCGATTTAACTTAAACGTTGCACCTTTTAGTTCACAGACTCAGGTTCTGTCCCAAAACCTCTTTCAAAGCTTGCTCCTCCACAACCGTCCTACATTTATGTGTCTAGCTGGCTGAGAAGAGGAAGAAGGTGATGGACAAGCAAGCGGTCGAATCCCAAGAGAACAGCACCAAGTACAGCGAGCGCTTTGTGACGATGCAGGCCGACTATGACGCCACAATCAAGCAAACCAAAGACACCTACGAAGAAAAGTTGAAATCTCTCGAGCAAGCGAATAAGCGGCAGGAGCAGGAACTGGTGCGGATGAACCACCAAGACCGGGTATGCATCAGGGCGTTTGTAGTAGCGCTGTTGGGACAGGTGGGAGGTCGCACATCGTGCACGCCTGGCTCCGGCGGGCGAACGCAAAAGTTTCACCAGCGTAGTGTCGTAGTCAGCCCAAAAATTTTGGGGGGCAAAAATTTTGGGGGGTCCAAAATGTTTGATTTTAGGCGAGCAACACTATTTTGTGTGAGATACCGCCTTTCAAAGCACAAAATGACTAGATATTCTAAAAATTTGGGGGCCATGGGCCTCTCCCTGGCTATGCCTGTGCACCAGCGCACACCTGCAAAGAATGCCCACAGAGTGCACAAGATGTGACTCGCTGTTGTATTTCTCTCTGATGCACTGCATAAAAAACAAAACTTAAGGGGATTTTCAAGACTTGACGGCTGCAATAATGAACATTTACCACTTGGTATTAAAAGTGACTATTATCCTTGTGGCCAACCAAACAATCCTCGCAAATTTTCCTTCCATGTCATTTATTTGACCGTTTTCACGTTTATTTACGGTTTTACGCTAAGCGTAGAGCGAGAAGTCCCTCAGATTCATTTCACGTGTCACGTCACAATGGTCGGTTGTCGATTTCAGGCAAAAACGCGAGAGATCGATTCCATTCAGCAGCAGCTTCGCGATGTGCAGTCGACCGTGTCGTCGCTGGAGAACTCGCGCGGTTGGTTCGAAAGAGCTTTGAAGGACGCGGAGAAAGCGGCGGAGCAGAGAGGAGCGGAACACCTTCAAGAAATCGATCGGCTGAAAGCGGTGCACGCGCAAGAACTCGAGGTGCGTGTGTGCGCTGCGTGCCGCGCGTGCAGTTCGAGCCGTCAACTCCTGCCTTGGTTAATCCAGCTCAACGCGTTGCTGATCCTCTGCAGAGGTGGCCGGAGTCACATCCGGGTCCGGTCTTTCATAAATTTTTGACTCCGGCTCAAGGTCCGAAAAAAAAACGCAGAATCATGCCAGAGTCGACTCCGGCACTTCGGATCCGTGACTACCTCTGATACTCTGTTGCTGTTTCCTCGCTGGTCAGTTCTTGGGCGGTTACATCCGGGAACGCATGCAGAGTGACTCTAACTTGGACTGACGCAAACTTGCGTCCTGTTGGTCGTCATTATCTGCGCAGTTTATCTTCGTGTGTTTCTAATGTGCAACTTGTTGTCAACACACCGCTGTGTACTGTGCAGCACGTCAGTTCGCAAGTGCGCGGCAAAGACGACGAAATCGCGCAAGTCGAGAGCAGGTTTTCCGAACTCAACGAACAGCTGGCTGCGAGAGATAGCGTGGTGGAGCGATTGAAGCAAGACATCCAGGATGAAATCAGCAAGCAGAAGCTCGTCGAAAAGAAAGGACAGACGACGGTAAGTTACAGGAAGACTGACGTAAGTGTGTGGCACGCAAAATAATTTTTCCTATGTCTCATCGGTAGAATTTCTGTCGGCATCCCGCTTTATTCAGTATTATGCCTTTCTGCCACTTACAAATTTATGTGGTTTCTTTTAGAGATAGATCGGTGGGGCCGAATATATCGACCGATGTTTGGGTTTTAGCGATATTTCGGTATCGGTCTCAGTAGGTGTTGACAAACGTTGTTATATGCCTCACGCATGCAGACAACGCAAGAAAGCAAAACAAACCAAGTCAAGACAGTTATCTTGAAGCAACGCTAGCAGGTGCGTTTTCATAAACAAACAGACAAGATGAACCATGGAGCACGCGTCGGCCGTCGCAGCCGAAACAAGCATCGTCATTAATAAGATCAACTAAAAATCATAGCAAAATATTGATATTGCTGCAATTTGAAAAATTTTAGCTCATAAGTCCTGATTTTTGCAATTTTTGAAAAAAAGCTAAGGCATAACTACATTATATTTTTGATAATGAAGCAGAAAACAAAGTAAAAAAATTTTGAAAAATCGGCTATCGGCCCATGAATGGCCCATACATCGGTGTCGGCCCCGAAAAAGGGATATCGGTGGATCTCTAGTTTCTTTCCTGCTTGCTGTTCGTAGGTTTATGTTGTATCTTTCGAAGCAAGATGCCTTCTCGAATGAGGTCATATTTGCTGGCGGCTTACCGTGTAAGTTCTGCCACTGTAAACTTTGGAAAGCCTCGGCGTGTCGTCGTCGTCCCTCCTCCATGCGTGATTGCGTCATCGCGGTTGTTTTCTTTCAAGTTGAAAGACTTAAAGCGGCAGCTTGCGCTGGAAAAGAAGCGAAACGAAAAGCTGCAGGAAAAGTTCAAGGAAATCTCCAACTCAAGTAAGCGCGCTTGCTCGCTTGACAAAGGACGAGACAATGCGCTGGAATTTTAAAATCACACCCCCCGACGCGCGTGCACTCGTGTCACGCGCCATATTCTTCCGCTGCAGACCTCGACGAGTTGCTCCTGGTGTCCGACGGACCGGAAACGACGACCGGAGGTGACGGAAGCTCGGTGTCGTCGTTCAGCTTGCGCGACCTCATTTCGCCGAACAAGCCGCAAACCGACACACCGTCGCAAGTACTGCCTGTTGCGTCTCTCTTCTAACGTTTCTATTTTCTTGTTCATCGTTTTGTAGTCTGGGATTGTTCGGCCATATGCCTTCTGGCTGCCAACCTAGTTTTTTTTCGATAATAGACGGAAATTTCTTCTTAATGACCGAAAAAAATAAGTCAATCGGTCATAATGACTGGAAAGAGTAAATGCTGTCATGGCGAGTTTTTATACCATCATGAGATAAATAATCCGTATTTAAAATAGATAAATAAATCGATATCACGAGATAGATAATCGATACGTCTCGGCGAAAAAAACAGCTGTCTATTTTACAAAAGTACCTTTACTTTCAAACCAAAGAACTTTTAATGAAAATCACGGCCAAAGAAAACGATATAAACGACAGGTAACTTTTGTTTACGGACATATTTCTATGTCTTTTCGCGCAGACCGGGTCGTCTGCCACGGTCAGCGTGAGCAAGGCCGAATCACGTGACCTGCTCAACCGCGTCAAGGCGCTGCAGGAGGAAAAGTGGCAGCTCGAGGATCGCGTGCGCCATCTCGAGGAAAGCGCCGGCGCAATGGCCGACGAGCTAGTCGAGAAAAGCAAGCTCCTCCAGCAATACGTTCAACACACTCGAACCGGTAGCCTGGTGTTAACGTTGCGACGGAGTGCTGGAGCGCTGGCTTTGCTGAATAGAAGAGCTTGTATTTGGAATTGTTTAATTGAGCTACGACCTTGTATTTTTTCGGCCACCACTGACTTGACCGCGCTTTTGCTGCATTGTCCCTGCTTTGGTTTTGACAACTAGAGTTGCTTGAGCGCATTTGCGCGGCTGTGGGAAGAGAGAAAAGCAGTGTGGTAAGCCATTCAGAAGATTCAAAGTGGCCCTATAGCGAACAACTATGCTTATGACACTGGTTCCCAAAATGCGGTAAATTACCTCCTGGGCCAATGTGCGATTGTTCGGGGGTAACGCGGAACCAAAACCACAATGTTGTTCTATAGTTTGAACGATCACTGCGAAATATTGAGGGTAATAAGACATAATCGCCACCTTGATTTGGGTAACGTCTCGAACAAGTATAGGAATCACTGCTTTATAACAATAGTGAACAAACTGAGGCGCGCCGACATGTTTTGTGTGGCTCTTCAAGTTGAACAGCAATATCTCAAATGGATAGCTACTTGTCGCCTCATATTTAATTTTTGTTTCATTTACCAATGTGCTTACACGAGTTCGTATGTTCAGTTGTCAAGGAGTCTACGCGATTTGATGCATGTCATTTTATGTGAAACTTGCATTCCTTAACGAACTGTATTTGACGCCTATAGGCTGATTTTGCGGCTCGCTGGTGTTTTTGGTTTCCCGCCAATAACTCTTCTATCAACTAGTTCGCCCACTCCTGCTTTATGACATAACAGTGATAACGTAGCCAATGTTGCGCATAATAACCTCTGGTCGCGCATTTCCAAAATGTTTTGCTATACCGAGCTTTCGCACCACGGCGATCTGTGCACTCGCAGACGTCCATCGAGCGAAGGCATCCAACGAGGAACTCGCGTCGTCTCGGTCGCTTGGCAACCGCGTTCGCAGCCTCATCACCGGCCAGGAGGAGGCTGACGTCATCAATGTGCGCGAACTGAACCGGAAGCTGACCAGGATGCTCGAAGAGGAAATGACGAAGAACATGGCTTTGAAAGAAGTGAGCTTGTGTTGTGGGTTGCGACTGTCGTCGTGAATTGCTGCAGTTTCGTCGGAGAGCTACGAAGCTCTTCTGCTGTAAACAGCTGAACGCAAGGCTTTTAATGTCACAGATAACTGGCTCGGTGCCAGTCAACGCACTTAACAAGAGGTGGCCACGGACCCGAGTGCCGGAGTCGATTCCGACAGGATCCTGCATTTTTCTTTCGGACCCGGATCCGGACGCGGAGTCAAAAATTTGTGAAAAAACAGACCGGGATCCGGAGTCATTTTTCAATTTCGGCAGTAGCAGGAGTCTGCGTGGTTGTTTCTTAAATAAAAACATGGGTAAATATCGCTTGGATCGATTGTAGCCGGAGTCTGAACAGGAGTCGGATTCTCAAAATTGAAAAATTTCCGGACCCGGATCCGGATTCAAAAATTTTGGTACAGGAGCGGAGTCGGAGTCTGAAAAAGTAACTCCGGCCACCTCTGA